>Ga0315330_10003795_pt1 | contig 10366 bp, 8 predicted proteins | sample M140m34915metaG_FD_203453 | JGI IMG/M metagenome (GOLD analysis project Ga0315330, IMG submission 203453) | Ammonia-oxidizing marine archaeal communities from Monterey Bay, California, United States - M1 40m 34915 | ecosystem: Environmental > Aquatic > Marine > Intertidal zone | place: USA... | reverse complement strand
TATAAGAAGGATGAGAAAATGGTAATCTTATAAACTCAAGGTTTGAATTTATTCCAAATTCATTGAACAAAGTATAATTATAACTTTTATTTGATATATTAATATTTTTATCATCAACAATAATTACACTATCTAAACCATCTAAAGAAGCAACAATTTCCGATATACGCGAAGAAAAATCATGTTCTTTATTGTTATAACGATAGATAGAAGTAGTAAATAATACCTTAGGAGTAGTTTGCCCAATTCTATCAATTATTCCTTTGGTGCCAAAATCCGGAGAACAAGAAGTCCAAATTGCACCAATCGAAGCAGATGCCAAAAGACTTACTAAAGCTTCTATCCTATTAGGTAAAATAGCAGCTACTCTATCACCAGATTGAACTCCTATTTTTTTTAAGCCATTTACAGTTTTAGCTACTTTTTCTTTTAATATTCTTCTAGAAAATTCTCGTCTATTTCCTATTTCATCCGTTTCTATGACCGCAATAAAATTATCATCTCCTTCTAGCAAGTTTTCTGCCAAATTTAATTTAGCTTCAGGAAAAAATTGTGCACCAGTCATAGGTGATTTTAGATTAGGTATAAAGCTTTTAGATCCAGGATCACCAATAACTCTAGTAAAATCCCATACTGCTCTCCAAAAATTTTCTTTGTTATTAATAGACCAAGAATGAAGTTTTTCATAAGAATTATTATCAAACCCTAATTCTTTAGAAAACTTACTTAAAGCAGAGTTTTCAACAATATTTGATTGAGGAGACCATAAAATTTCTGAGGACATTAAAATACTTACTAATTAATATTTTCTTTATTTTTCAACTCTATTCTTCTACTATGGAGAACTGGTTCGGTATAACCTGAGGGTTGAACTCTTCCTTTAAATACTAAATCACAGGCGGCCTTAAATGCTATAGTATCAAATGTAGGTGACATAGAAATATAATTACCATCATTTTTATTTTGGTCATCTACTACCGCTGCCATTTTTTTCATAGATTCCATAACTTGTTCTTCTGATACTATTTTATGGTGTAACCAGTTTGATAATGCTTGTGATGAAATTCTGCACGTTGCTCTATCTTCCATTAAGCCTATATCATGAATATCAGGTACTTTTGAACAACCTACTCCTTGATCAACCCATCTGACTACATAACCTAATATACCCTGAGCATTATTTTCTATTTCTTGTTCAATATCTTCTTGAGACCAATTATGACCATCAGCTACAGGTATTTTTAACAAATCATCTAAAGTACCTCTTGAGCCCCCCTCAATAATTTCATTTTGAACGTCAAAAACATCTACCATATGATAATGCATAGCATGCAGTGTAGCAGCTGTTGGACTGGGAACCCATGCACAATTTGCTCCAGCTTTTGGATGTCCTATTTTTTGTTCAAGCATATCTTTCATTAAATCTGGCATTGCCCACATTCCTTTGCCTATTTGTGCACGTCCTTGTAACCCGCAATTAAGTCCTATATCTACATTTCTTTCTTCATAAGATTTAATCCACTCAGTAGATTTCATATCACCTTTCCTTAAAAAAGGTCCTGCTTCCATAGAAGTATGTATTTCATCACCAGTTCTATCTAAAAAACCAGTATTAATGAATGCAACTCTTGATTTTGCAGAACGAATACATTCCTTTAAGTTTGCACTCGTTCTTCTTTCTTCATCCATTATACCAATTTTAACTGTATTTAATGGCAACCCTAAAATATTTTCAACGCTAGAAAAAATTTCTTCCGTAAATGCTACTTCTTCTGGACCATGCATTTTAGGTTTTACAATGTATACTGAGCCTTTTAAAGAGTTTCGAATACCTGAAGATTTAGATAAATCATGCATAGCAATCATAATAGTACACATTGCGTCAATTAAACCTTCACCAACCTCATTACCAGAACTATCTAATACACTTGGATTAGTCATTAAATGGCCAACATTTCTATTTAACATTAAAGACCTACCTTTTAAGATAGCTTTCGTGCCTTCAGTATTTATATATTCAATATCGCTATTAAGTCTTCTATTAATATTTTTACCTGCTTTTTCTATATTTTCTGTGAGATCTCCCTTCATTAAACCTAGCCAATTTTTATAAGCTAAAACTTTATCTTCACCATCCACAGCTGCAACGCTATCTTCACAGTCCATAATAGTTGTAAGTGCTGCTTCTAAAATAATATCTGATATATTTGCTCTATCAATTTTTCCAATCACATGGTCTGGATTAATTACAATACGAATATGAATTCCGTGTTGAACTAAAATTATTTCATTTAGAGAATTATTATTTTGTATATATCCAACAAACTGGTTTTTATTAATTAAGGCAACCTCTTGTTCATTTGCTGATAACAACAATTGTCCTTCTAAAATACTTATTTTTGAAATCTCGTGCCACTTACATAAATTTAAAGGTACTACTTTATCTAGATGAGCTTTAGCATTAGAAATAACTTTATCTCCTCTTTCATTACTATAGCCTCCTTCCGGAGGAAAATCTCCCATAGCATCTGTGCCATAAAATGCGTCATACAAACTTCCCCACCTTGCATTAGCGGCATTTAATGCATAACGAGCATTCATTATAGGTACAACTAATTGAGGACCACATAGTTTTGCAATTTCAAGATCAACATTTCTAGTGTCAATTTTAAAATCTTCTCCTTCTGGGACTAAATAATCTATATTAAGCAAAAAGGATTTATATTTTTCAATATCCATCTCTTGCCCTCTATGGGTAATATGCCATTCATCTATTTTGGATTGTATATCTTTACGTTTTTCTAAAAGAGTTTTATTTTTAGGCCCTAATTTTTCTATTATTTCTGCAAACCCTTGCCAAAATTTTTGAACATCTACACCAGTACCAGGAATAGCTTCTGACTCAATAAAATTTACTAATTTTGCGTCTATATTTAAACCGTATTTTTCTATTCTATCTGACATTATTATTACCTTTTTTTATAAATATAGAAATATATTAAATGATATTTAATTAAATTTCTATTTATTAAATACAGAAAATTGCAGCTTTTTTTAATTATATAATATTAATAACGTTCAGGGCCAACCCATTGAGTATCAGAATATCTATCACCGTAAGCCCACCCTAGAGGCAAGATATTTTCTATTTCTTTTTTTATTTTATCTGTCATATCAAACTCCATAGCAGCTGCTAATTCTTTTAAGTGCTCTACAGAACGTGTTCCAGGAATAGGAATTATATGTTCACCATTAGATAAAAGCCATGCAATTGATAAAGTAGCTGAAGATACACCAATATCTCTAGCATAATTTCTAAATTTTGCACTGATACTTATATTATAATCATAGTTAGGCTGGTTAAAACGTGGATTAACTTTTGTAAAGTCTAAAGATTGAGCAATTTCATATGATAGAGGTTTATCTGTCAAAAAAGTTCTTCCTACCGGACTAAAAGCAACTAATGCAGTTCCTAATTCACTGCTTGTTTGCAACAAGCCCATTTCTGGTGCTCGAGTAGAAAGAGAGTATTCAGATTGAACAGCTGCTATATGATGAATTTTTGATGCTCTTTTAAGAGAAGATGGAGCAATTTCAGAAAAGCCTATAGATTTAGTTTTTCCTTTTTTTACTAACTTAGAAAGTGAGTCTGTTACTTCTTCAATCTCTATACTGGAATCTCTTCTATGAACATAAAATAGATCTACATAATCCACACCTAGTCTTTTTAAACTTTTATCTAATTCATTTTCTAAATAATCACCTTGATTATTAAAACCTCTGTTTCCTGTTTTTGGATCTGTAAATATTGCTGCTTTTGTAGCAATATTGAATAAATCGTTTGCTAAATTTCCTTGTTTTAATAAAAATTCACCAATTCTTTCTTCAGATTTTCCTGCTCCATAAACATTCGAAGTATCAATATGTTTTAAATTCATATCTAAAGCAGCAGTTAATACATCATTAGCCTGATTATCATTACATGGGCCATAAAAATTTGTAAATGACATAGCACCAATTCCGATTGGAGCAACTTGAGCTCCAAATTTACCTAATTTTCGTAATTTATTATATTTCATGTTCTTGCCTTTCATAGATCTTTAATATCTTAATAATATTTTCTTCACAGACATTGAATAAATATTATTGGTATAACTTATATTTTATTAAAAAGTAAAATATACATAGTTATACACCAAAATATTTGTCATAATTATATGCTTTTATAAAAAATAAAAGATCATATATATCAATATGTTATTTTTAAATACAATATGTATTTAAATTTTATTAAAGTGTTAATGAAATATTTAGAATTTAATTTTATTTAACCCTCAACTTTTTTTAATAATAAAGGATTAAACAAATGAAAAAATTAATAATTGGCTTTTTAGTAAGTTTATTTTTAATAGGTAATACTTTTGCTGCACCTATAATGCCAAACATAGCAGACTATAGATCTATAATAGATTTAAACTCATCTACAAAGACTTGGGCTGGCTATGGCAACAATGTTAAACATGATCAAGGACCTAACTACTCTACAGATAATTATTATCAGGTAAAATTTAACACTCCAATTACTTGCTACGATTGCTCAATGTAAATAATTAATTTTATAAGATTATAAATTAAGGGAAATTACTTAACTTAAGTATTTCCCTAAATTTTTTATTAATGGTTATTAAAAGCAATAAAGGAATATATTTTAGAATATATATTCTTTTATGTACTCGTTTAGCGTAGACTTAATAGAATGAGTAGTAGCAAACTGACTGAAATAGATATGCTTGTACGAATATTGTTAAAGTAATTCCATTTTCTTTCAAACTTTACACGCACCTCAGTTATAGCCTCATCGCTTAACTCTTCGATTACAACTTTTTGAATATGGTTATTTAAAGGTATGTGAATTGCAATTGTTATACCTTGTACACCCAACAAATAAAAAACACTAATTAGAACTATTAACCAAGCTTCTGATAACCCAAAACTTACTACTGAAATTAAGATTGTACTTAATAATGAAACAATAGAACCTATCCAAGTAAACATGAATATTGGCTGATTATTTTGTATTACAGCATCTGTAACTTGAAATGCTCTTATAAACTCTTTATCATTAAGGTTAGATAAGCCAGGCATTACAACTATTGCATATGTAAAAATAAAGCCACTTACCAAACTACAAAGTGTGATGGAAAAGATTAATGAGATATCTAACAAGTCCATTTAATGTTTAGCCTTACAATCAATTTTTAGTTACTTACATATGTTTATATTTTTATAGTATTATTCTCACTCAACAATTTGAACCTCTGTAATCGTTTGTGAGAAAAGGTTTAAAAATACTTTGAAACTCATTAGTATTATAGCACATCAATAACCTAACATCCTTTATAATTATTACTTACACATTATCTTGCTAAGTCTTGTTCCTTTTCTATTTGGGATGCTGTCATTTGTTTAATAAGAATATCTTTATTTTTCTATCAACCTCTGCACTTTGATATTTGCAATATTTATTGTTCCTTCAGTATCATTAAATTTAAGAATAGCTACTATTCTAAATAAATGAAATCCCTATAGAGTTTTAATTAATAAAGATAACCCGAGTATTATCAAAGTTACCAAAATACATACTCTAAATTGCTTTTGATTAAACTTATCCCTTATTCTTATTCCTAATTGCTGACCAATAAATGCAGGTATAATTAAAATTAAACTGAGTATTAAATCTTCTTTTGTAGCAAAACCGTAATAGATTAAAGATCCATATAAAGGGAAAGATCCGATAAAATACATAGTGGAAACAGTTCTTACAAACTTCTCTTTTGGTAAATCTACTGCAACTAAGTAAGCTAAAATTGGAGGGCCATAAAACGTTGATAAACCTCCTAAAATACCTGACCCAAAACCAATTATAGAGGTAATTGTTTTTTCTCGATTTGTGTTGATATTTTTTATTTTTATTCCAAAACAATTTACTAGAGCAGCAAAAATAATCGAAACCGCAATTATTTGAGTAATAGTTTTAATATCAATTTCTAAAATAAGTCTTGCGCCAATTATCAATCCTATAATTAAACTCAAAAACATTGGAAAAAATCTATAGCTACTTATACCTTGTTTAAACTTAATTTGTAAAAAATTAGTTAGGAAAATTGGAGCGCAAAGGAGTATCATTGCAGTTGTTGGAGGTATAATAAAGGCAATTATTGGTAAAGCAACCATGGGCATCCCAAATCCAAGTGTGCCTTTAATTAATCCACCTGCTAGAACAGCTGTTACAATTATGATAATTAATATAGGGTCATTATACATTGTTAAGCTTTTTAAAATTTATTTTATTTATAAAAATTTATTTAACAAAACCAATTACTTAAATCACTCCCACTCAATCGTTCCTGGAGGTTTTGAAGTTATGTCATATGTAACTCTATTAATTCCTTTTACCTCATTAACAATTCTAGTTGATACTCTATTTAAAAAGTTATGTTCAAAAGGATAAACTTCAGCGGTCATTCCATCAACCGAAGTAATTGCTCTTAACACTAATGCTTTATCATAAGAACGCGAGTCACCCATTACGCCTACACTTTTAACAGGTAATAATACACAAAAAGCTTGCCAAATTTTATCGTATAAATTTGCATTTCTTATTTCCTCAATAAAAATATTGTCTGCTTTTTGTAAAGCAACTATAGAATCATTAGTTATTTTTCCAGGAATTCTAATTGCCAAGCCTGGTCCTGGAAAAGGATGCCTTCCAATTAAGTTTTTAGGGAGACCTAACTCATCCCCTAATACTCTTACTTCATCTTTAAATAATTCTCGTAAAGGCTCAACTAATTTTAAGTTCATTTTTTCAGGTAAACCTCCTACATTATGATGAGATTTAATTGTTACAGAAGGCCCCCCTGAAAAAGATACTGATTCTATTACATCTGGATATAATGTTCCTTGAGCTAAAAATTTTATATCTCCTAATTTTTTTGCTTCAGCTTCAAAAACCTCTATAAATTTATTACCTATAATTTTTCTTTTTTTTTCAGGATCACTAACACCTTGTAGAGCTTCTAAAAATATTTTAGAAGCTTGAACATTAATAAACCTCGAACCAAGTCTTTTTGAAAAAATAGTATTGATCTCTTCTGCTTCACCCCCTCTAAGTAGTCCATGATCAACAAAAACGCATATTAGCTGGTCTCCTATAGCTTTATCTAAAATAGCTGCTGTAACTGATGAATCTACCCCTCCCGATAAACCACATAAAACTTTTTCTTCACCAACCTGATCTTTTATAATATCAATTTTATAATCTAAAAAGGACTCCATACTCCAAGTATTTTTACAAGCTGAAATTTTTTTAACGAAATTATGGATTATTTTTTTTCCTTCCAGTGTATGAACTACCTCAGGGTGAAATTGCACACCATACTGTTTAAACTTTTCATTTGCAATTACAGCATAAGCAGCTCCTTCAGTTTCAGCAATTGCATCGAAACCCTCTGGCATTTTTACTACACTGTCTCCATGACTCATCCATACTTGATACTTCTTTCCAATCTCCCATACTCTATCAGTTAATGAACAAGATGATATTACTTTAATATTTGCTCTTCCAAATTCGCTTGTGTCTGACGATACTACTGACCCACCAAGCTGTTGGACCAAAACTTGCTGTCCATAACATATTCCTAAAATAGGCATTCTCATTTCAATAATTTCTTTTTGTATTCTTGGGGTTTCAATACCTAAAACAGAAGAAGGACCTCCAGACAAAATTATTCCTTTAGGTGTATTTGTCGTAAGATATTCACTAACTTTATTATAAGGCACTATTTGACAAAAAACGCCTTCTTCTCTAACACGCCTTGCTATTAATTGTGTAAATTGGCTTCCAAAATCTACAATTAAAATATTATCACTATTAAATTTATCGACTATATTAAAATTATTATTCATTATTTGCCTCATAAAATGCAATTTTATTTTTTAAATCGTAAAAATCATCACAACCAAATAAACAAATCAAATCTAGTTGATTTAGATGATATTTAGCACTTTCTAGATCATCCATTTCTAGATAAGTAATAGCAATATAATGATGAGCACCTATAAAATTTTTATCTAAAGATAATGCTTTTTTATAAAAATTAATTGCTAATTCATAATTTTGCAATTGTCTCTCTACATAACCTAATAAATTATAGGCCTCATAATCAGAACTATTATTTTCTAAAAAAACCTTTAAATTATTTCTGGCTAACTCGTATTCACCTGATTCAATAGTATTTTGAATATCTTTTTTATCCATTAAAATTTTATTATCGTTAACTGTAGCTGAAGGATCTTGCATATTAGCGAAAACGAATTTAGCAAATAATATAAATACTATTAAATTAATTAAAAAATATCTCATTTCATTATCCTAATTATTTCTAACTAATCTTGCTAGAAAAAAACCATCGCATTTATGAAAAAATGGCGTTAATTGGCAAAAAGGCTCTTTACTATACCACTCTTGCGATTTAATAATATTATTCCATGAATTTTGTAAATCTACAATTTCAAAATTAGGATTATTTTTTAAAAATAAGTTTACTTGCTCTTTATTTTCATTATCCAAGATTGAACAAGTTATATAAACAATTTCTCCACCAATTTTTACTAAACTTGCTCCATAATTTAAAATATTTTGCTGAATTTCTAATAAATTTTGAAATTTATTTTGATTCAAATTTAATTTTTCTTCTGGTCTTCTTCTCCAAGCACCACTTCCAGAACACGGAACATCACAAATTATACGATCTGCCTGTATATTTATACTGTTATAATTTTTTTGAATAATAATCTTATCTTTTACCTTTAATCTTATAGCCCTTTCTTTAATTCTTTCTAACCTATTAGGATCAATGTCTGTTGCAATTATTTTTATATTTTCTACTAAATCAGATATGGCCAAAGATTTTCCTCCAGCTCCAGCACATAGATCAATAATTGTTTCTTTCTCTTTAACTCCGCAAAGTAAAGATACTAGCTGGCTTCCTTCATCTTGAACTTCAAATAAACCTTTTTTAAATTCTTTTAAATGATTAATTACCGTTCTTTTACTTACTCTTATGCCAATTGGAGAAATAGGAGTAACATCTGATTTAATATTATAGTTTTTAAATTTATTAATAATACTTTTTAGTGATATACCTTTTTTAACTCTTATGTCAAAATGTGCCTCATCGAACATACTTTCACATGCTTCTTTATAATTAGTTAAATAACTCTCATTAATTTTTTTAAGTAACCATTCTGGCAATGAATTTTTAATATAATTATCTTCGCTTATCTCAAATTTATTTATTTTTAAAATAAAATCATTAATATTATCATTCATTTTAATAGCATAAGGACCATCATCAAAATAACCTATTAATTCATCTTTCTGACAAATATGAAAAATATAATAGATAATTGTTATCTCAAGAGAGATGTTATCAAGTAGTGGGTATTTATTTCGGATATAATTTAAAATATAATACCTTTTAAATACTCCATATATAGTATTAGAAATTTCTTTTTTATCTTTAGAACCTGCGTATCTATTTTTGCGTAACCAATTAGTTAAATTAATTTCTATATTATAGTTATTATTTATTTTATTGGTTAAAATATTATCAATAATTTCTACTACGGATAATAAACGAGCTCCAGGTGTCAAGTATCACCAGTTTTATAATTGGGAGCTTCCTTTGTAATTGCAATATCATGAATATGGCTTTCTTTAACTCCAGCACTTGTAATTCTTTGAAAAACACATTTGGTTTGCATATTAGTAATATTTTTATTACCAGTATATCCCATAGCTGCTTTTAAGCCGCCTATTAATTGATCAATAACTGACGAAACTAATCCTTTATATGGAACTCTTCCCTCAACTCCTTCTGGAACTAATTTCATTTGATCAGTAATATCTTCTTGAAAATATCTATCAGCAGACCCTCTAGCCATAGCTCCTAATGAGCCCATACCCCTATATGATTTAAATGTTCTTCCCTGATATAAAAATGTCTCTCCGGGCGCTTCTTCTGTACCAGCCAAAAGTGATCCAACCATTACTGAGTCTGCTCCAGCTCCTATAGCCTTAGCAACATCACCTGAAAATCTAATACCTCCATCTGCAATTACAGGAATTTTCTTATTTTTACATACTTTTCTTGCTTCACATATTGCAGAAAATTGTGGAACTCCTACTCCTGCAACTACTCGTGTAGTACATATAGAGCCTGGCCCTATACCTATTTTAACTGCATCTACACCAGCTTTGATTAATGCTTCTGCTCCTTCTGCAGTAGCTACATTACCTCCA
>Ga0315330_10003789_pt1 | contig 10375 bp, 13 predicted proteins | sample M140m34915metaG_FD_203453 | JGI IMG/M metagenome (GOLD analysis project Ga0315330, IMG submission 203453) | Ammonia-oxidizing marine archaeal communities from Monterey Bay, California, United States - M1 40m 34915 | ecosystem: Environmental > Aquatic > Marine > Intertidal zone | place: USA... | reverse complement strand
GATTGACTGGAGTAACGCAAATCAAAAATATGCTCAGATATGTTCTGACTATATTGAATCAACATACAAAGCCCAGGAAAACTTCAAGGAGCTTAGTACAAAGACTGATTTGATGAGACTAGTTAAACAGCATAGTGGGCAAGAAATTCTTGAAAGACTTCAAGAAGAGAAAGGATTCAACCTGGTTATCGTTAGACCCACGGAAAAATGGGAAGAGCCAGGTTATGAAGAACCTAAACCGGAAGGTAAAGTACACTTGAATAATCTTAGACGAGTGGAAATAGTTGTTTTAGCGACTAACCTTCTAAAGAAGAGGATAGGTAATAGAAAACCTAGACTTATACAAGAAAAACGCGGCTGCGCTTTGAGGATAGAAGAAATCGTAAAAGAGTGCAGAAAACAGCTGGAGTTCAAAACTCATACTAACACTCGCGTTAAAGGAGTTGCCGGTTCTAATGACAACTGGTTAACTGATAATATCGATGAATATTACATCGAATCTATACCTGATATACTCATGGAAGAAGGCTGGAAAACCTATGGTGTTCCTGACCTTATGGTTCCTGATACCAACCACCCATTTTGGGAGGCTTACAAATGAGTAAGATATGTAATGTAAGAGGGTGCAAAAAGAAAGTACCCCAATCCATTCAAAATAATCCGCAGGCAGAGCCATTATGTGCTATTCACCATGGATTTCAGGTTCGGCTAAACGAAGACCGAATTAATTGTACGATTATTGGCTGTAATAATATGGCCTATTCAAGTGGACTATGTAAAAATCACACACATACTCCACATGAAGTTCGTATGGACCTAAGAAAGGAATACGCCCCAAAAAGACAAGCTAAACTAAAGGAAACTCTAGGAGATGCTTTTCCACGAGGCGGACCACAGCGGCGACTCGACACATTACAGCACGAAGACTTCAACTGTCTTTACTGTAACGAGCCTGCTAAATCTTCTATTGGTCCTTCCCCTCCACACTGTTGCCCCATTTGCTGGGCAAAAATACAGAAGTGTTGAGGAAATAAGTGGAAGAAAACACAACCCACAACTGTTACGACATACCAATTGTCGGGCAAGGAGCAAAGCTAGTCATTTGGCCCTTAGAGGACCTCAGTGATGCGCCTGAGCACCTTGCCGAAGTAAGTGAAAACTGTACAGGCTGGGTCTGTACAGAAGAGAGAGAAGATGGTGTATTCATACACCTGTTTTTCCATTTGGTCGAATGCCTTGCAGAACAAGCAGGCATTATCGCCCATGAGTGTTTACACACTGTAAACCTCATTCACCGGTTAACCGGTCAGAATTACAATATCGATATAGGAGATGATGAGTTTGCATGCTATCTCATGCAGTGGCTTGTTGAAACCTGTCACAATCACACCCATCGAGTTAAGTAATAATAAGTGTTAATGACTTTAATACAGCTTTTCGTGTTTACCAGTATTGCGCTGGCCTTACAACATCTGTTATACAATTTTCAGATTATTAGAGGCCGCAGCTGGTATCGCGACATCCGTCACAAAGGTAACGGATGGAGATATTGGAGAGTACTCGTTATCCTATGGATAGCTTTAGTACTTTCAGAAGAAATAACTTACATCATAGGGAGGAAACTCTATGAGTAAAAGAATTGACTTGACTCAATTTGATGCAATTACAAAAGGAGATTGGGAGTTAATTGATACTCCCCGTGGAGGAATAGACATAGGTGTTCGCCAAGCTGGCGGGCATAACCCTGTCGTCACCTTCACCCAAAACATGGGCGCACAGGTTCGTAACATCTCAAGAGATGTTGCTGACATGAACGCTATTGCTGCGGTTCCTAGGCTAATTGCTGAGTTGAAGAGAATGTATGAGCGGGAGACTGAGTTGTTAAGCGCTTTACAGGTAATCAAAGAGTACACAAATGAATCACAATCTATGGATAACATCAAAGATTATGTGAATAATGCATGTGATACTAACCTCCCCTACTGGGGATGTGCCTGCCAAGGACCGCACACCGGTCCTTGCTGAAAGCCTGAATGGGCTATAAGTGTCAACACCGTGGAAAATGGTTGATAGTGACATGGATATCTTTAGACACGAGGACTGCCTCGGTGCTCTAGGTTTCTATGAGTTCCTCAAAGGAGAGGGACTAACAGATGATGAAGTCATACCTGACAGTCATCGCAAAATGTTCTATGAGATAGAGCGAGGTGAACCTGTACGGCATTTGGTTGTAAGTAACAATCTAAGCAAGACAGTCACTCCTGAAGTAGTGAAGGGTTTTGATAACATCTTCCAAGAAGGAGTAAAACTGACTGGTGCTATGCTTACCTCAGACGATACTCATAAAGAACTGAAAAGGAAATTCGAAGAAAGAGAATTTCAGCCAGGCAAAGACCTGACAACTAAACTATTGGTTCAAGACTGTTTATTTTGGTATCGCGCTCGTCAACTAAGGCAGCGCAGACCCAATTTGAGCCATAGTGATATTTTCGCTACTGTTAATGGCGAAATGGATATCCTAAAAAAGGATATGTCAAACTTTATTGACTTTACAATTCAAGCATCTATGCTTAGTTTTGTACACTACCTTGAAAATGCTGGCTATCGTAAAATCGACGCCACCGCTGTCAAGGTAAACATAGTAACTCTTCACTCTCATGCAGGTGTAATTATTCACCCTGAGGAAGATGCCGAGATGATTCGTGATAACGATAACAAGGCAAAGAAAGAAGAGAAGCGTTACTTCGACCCTTCATTTGTTTGAAGGCATAAGTGGGAATGGAAATTAACCTACACATAACTGCTACCAGTTTAGAAGAGTTCAGAAAGCAAATAAAAGAGGCTTATGAACAACTATTCGGTGCAGTGGTGGAAACACCAAACAAGGCTACGAAAACCGAGTACCAAAATGAATTAGCTGCCAAGACAAGGGAAGCTATGGACTCAAAGAAGAAAAATCTGAAGAAGTATACTAGCGCAATTTTTGGCTGGGATGTTGACGATGATGACAACTTGCACCCTAACTGGGAAGAGCAAGACAAAATTACTTTGATGAAAGACTGGTACAAGAAACTAGGTTCTTATTCTGCTGTCGCTAAGAGAGCAACAGAAGCTGGATGGAAAGGCAAGAAGGGAGGCGACTGGACCTCCGCACTTGTCAAGCGTAGCATAAACTATGACCTACACGAAAGAGTAGGCGAATTTACTAGGCCTGATGCTGAAACTCCTAAAAAGGAAAAGAAGCCTAAAAAGCCTAAGAAAGAAAAGACAGCTAAGCGTAGCTGTAAGAGGTGCGGTGCAACCAAAACCTCAGAATGGCGTAGGACACAGGACCCTGAAGGGCCACTGTGTAACGCCTGTCATATGCGTGACTATCGAGCTGCTAAGAAGGCTGAAACGCCGTCTGAAGCGCAAAGGTCTCGAAGAACACGCGATGAAACTATTGCTGCTAACCTGAATCGAATGAAAGGTAAGCGGAAAGAAAAGACCAAGAAAAAGGAGACTCCCAAACCGGAGCCTGTCCCTGAAGTTAAGATTGAAGTCACTGAAGACGCTTTCTTACGCTGGGCTGAACAAAATGTTGCCAAGATGATTCTTAGAGATAAGACATTTTTGATTGGTACAAAAGTTATCCAAACTTGGTTTACTACAATTAATCCTAGTGAGAACTATGATTCTTGGCTATCAGATAACCTGACAACATATTTGACACATGTCAAAAGTATCTTCACTCAGTTTGAGGGTGCTTACCCAACAATTTTCCTTCACCAGGATGCGGGCGACAATAGTGTCTTGATGGTTAACAACCCCAAGGCTATTACTGCCAAAATGTTGGACACCGTAAGGTGGGTCTGATGACTGAAGAACCAGAATCAATTGAAGTTTACTTCTCAGCTGGCACCCATTTAGGTGTCGAATTCGAGAAAGCAGGGTCAGTTTTACTACCTGTTGACCGAGTCATTGAAGGTGAACGATTTAGTCAAAGACTTGTCATTGAGACAGAATTTGATGGACAAAACTGGGAATTAACCCTTTCCTGGTCTCCCTCTCGCGCAGGCGATGAGCGGATTCCCTGGAATAAACTAGATGGAAAGGAAATCAATGCTCGTGACCACCCACTATTTGGGACTAAAAACGAGCAAGCCGGTCTATACCACCAAACACTACCAGCAGGCTGTTATGTCTGTCGTAAGGTAGGGTTAGTGGTTTAGCCCAATAAGTGACAAAGCAAGACAACTTGCAGTTGCGTCTGCTAGAAGCATCTGATGAAAATAATCGTCAACTAAAGCGCATAGCAGATAGCTTGGATGAACTCCTGTCAATGATTAAGGGTGTTCAACCAAAAGAACTAGCGGAGAAGGCTAAACAGCATAAAAAAGCTCAAGCTAACTTAAGAAAGAAGAAGAAGGCCAAAGGCTGTGATAAACAATGAGCGAAGAACTTATTGAATCGGCACAGCGTTTGGGTTGCTCTCCTGTTTTTGTTGAGTTTAAGCAATTGCCGATTACCTATTCGCAAATTGTACTTGCTGCCGGTTTAACAATTACCGAGCAGTCAAGACAAACTGGACCAAACTATGACTATCATGATAGAAATGAATACGACCTTTGTGTCGAAACTGGTCCTGATGGAACAGCTATCCTGTTTAACTACGAAAAAGGTGGTACAACAGCAGAAGTTGTTTTTGATGCTCCAAAATACAGGAGTAAATCACGCCATATAATAAATGCTAATATTACTTTTTCACCGGGCGACTACCGTCCACCGAGAAGAAATAGGCATGCTAACTTGTTTATCGGAGACATGGGCATGATGCTCTCGACTACCGATGACGCTGAGATGACTGAAAAATATGGAGTGATGGCCTTGCGTCGAAGACGCTGGTCATACAACAACAGAAGTAACTATGAAAGCCTCGGCTTTCAAATGGAAACTACTGGTGGCATAAGCATCCAATACGGATGGAGCAAAGACGAACATGTTTACGGATGGAGCGAATCTAACAAGCACCATTCGACTACGAAGGTTATACCATTTTTTGGTACTGAAAAGCCTGCTAGAATCGAACCCGTCTTTGAAGCCACATTCACCTGGGACGCGTTTAAGACTATTCTTAACCGTGCTGGGAGAGCAAAAGATAGGGGTGGAGCACTTTATTGGGCTTACAACCCTGAAACTAAGAAATTTTATTCGATAGGTGCCTATGCTGATGGCACCGTGTCAAAAGAAGGTCAAAACCACCAAGTTCCAGTATGGAGCAGCAAAGCTGTTACTGGACTGGTTGCGGGAACTATTCCCTATCGACCTTTTGGAGAAGCTGTGGTCAACAGATACAAAGACTGTACTCGTGCTGGGGTCGGAATCGACTCCCTAGGGAGACAGTACATCTGCCTTTACTATCCTTGGGGACACATACGCTACAACCATATTACCTTCATGCACAATGTTATACATAGTGATGAAGGGCAACTGGAAGGCGGTCCTCTAAAGGTAACTGAAGGAGAGAAACCACCTTTTTTCGAAAACTTTGACTTAACTTTCGAATATTCACCATACAACGACGAAGAGGAACGATTCCTTTCTAAGTGGTATGAAACCTTCGCATCTCTTCAAGAGAGAAAGGTGTCTAGACCGCAACTACCTACTAAAGGAGAAATCCTAAACTGGTGGTTAGCGTATTGCCAACATGGCGAAGACATTACTGACGAAGACGAATTGCTTGCTCGAAAAATTTTGAGTTGAGCAAATAAGTGAGTGACTTTATACTCAAGAATGGGTGGAGGAATGACAATGCTCTTTGGGTGCGTATAGCACCTGAAAGCAAAGCCTCTATCCGAGAGCTTCTTGGCGTAGTAAACGCCATTAATCTCTCAAAAAATAGTATACCGCTGTATGCAGATAGAATAGCAGATTCGCTAAAAACGAGTCTTGCCCACTATTTTGACCAAAGATACCATCTGCCAGTGCCACTAATGACCAAGACTAACTTTTGGGGAGTCGTTAACGACTTTGAAAGAGTTTCTAATGACTTAATCATTTACGGGTACTGCCATGAAGGGAGAGAGCCAATGATGCGCTTAATACAAGACGCAGTACAAAACTGTCTCAAAAGATATAATACTTTACTGAATGTATCTGAGGTCGCTAATCATGTCTCTTGATAGGCTAAATGACACTAATCAAGTGGAGTTTGCTGAACCGCAAGTAACATTAAATGGAGCAGTATACATAAGAAGCGAATATTTTACAGATGGACAAAGAGTTTTCTTTTCCCCTCTTGATTTCGCTATTAATGGCCCTGACGAAGGGTCAGTTGTTGCTCGTAAGGAAACAGAACACGAGCACCTAATTGAGCACAGTGTTAAAGTGCTCAAAAAACACTATGAACGGGGTCATGATACCCCGTGTATGCTTGAAGTTGAGGTCTCATCTATTGGGCCCGAAAACTATGCATATGTGAATAAAGAGCTATTATGGGTTATTGTCCGAGCGACTAAAACCACGATAGAAAAATTCAGCTTGGTGTTTTATGGGCAAAAGGGTCATTCCTTTGCCCTTATACCCAATGTTTTTCATGAAAAGAAAGTGAGAATGAACAGTGCTGCACCTAACAACAGCATCTGTATTGCTTTCAGCTATGTAACTGGAATCCCCAAAGAATATTTGATTACAGAGGACAAAATATGAAAGACGATAATGAAAGAATACTGGAATTAATCCAGGAACGACTGGCTATTGGCGAAGAACGCTATGGTCATGGAGTTCGAAAAAATGATGATACAACGCAATGGGGGACTAAGACTGATTCTTGGACCGAAATGGGACTAGAGGAAGCACTAGACCTTACCATTTACTTGTCTGCTCAGCTCTTAAGACTTCTAGATAAAGAAGCAGAACAGGAGCGACTTAATGCAATACGAGTAAAGTTTGCGTTGGAACAAGCTGAAAAGATTAGAAATCTTGAAGCAAAGCTGAAGAAGTATGAGGAAGATGACTTCCCACTACTCTAAGCAATAAGTGTCACAGCGTGTAACACAAAGAATTACCCGAATGTGGGGGCACAGGAAAAATGTTGGTGATACCAACAACCCTGGGCAAACAAAGAGCGTTGAGGTCCTAGAAGTGAAAATCACTGAAAGGAACCTAGCGTACCTAAAAGAAGCGGTCCGTGTAGCGGAAGAGCGTATAGCTACTTTGAAGCAGCATTTTGGTGCTGAAGCAATTGCCGACCAAGACCGACGAGTAAATGAAAGAGTTACTAGTTTGCCGGAAGAGCAGCAAAAGACTCTAACTTACTCTATGCCAAAGTTACAACTTTGGCCAGGAAATAACGATAGCGAGAAGGACTTAACTCTCTTCGCAGAAGCTATCAAGAACTTGCCACCTGCGCAAGAAAAAGCTAATGAAAGCCTCCCGGATGAAGAAGAAGGCTTTGCTGGCATGGGCTCTCTCTTCGGATGAGTGACCAATAAGTGAAAGATTTACAAATTTTTCTAAATAACCCGAATGTGTTTTACACTAAATATGCGCGAAAGAAAGCAACTATTTCGCCTATTGATTATGATGAATTACACAGAGGGACGGGCCTCGTTTTGTACAACGGGAAACAAGAAATTCCTCAAGGAATCCTCATTTCATGGGGTGTTCCTGGGGTGAGAATGGAAAGTGGTGGCTATTATTACAATGGGAGGAATCCTACTGATTTAGCCATAAGAAAAATAAAATCCTGTAAAGCACAGGAAACAAAAAATGCACAAGGCCAATTTTATGAGGTTAATGTTACCTCTCAAAAGAAGGTTTCTTCGACAACACGCGGCTATTACAACAGCAATCGAAACAAGTTTGCTAAACTAGTAATGACTGACCGTATTAATGAAATTTACCTTAACTTCGTCGAAGGACTCGATGAAGAGTTTAACAAATTCGCAAATCTTACGGAGGGTTGGTGGCTTTCACCTAACCCAAACAATGTAAGAAGCGATAGCACTGTTATTCATAATGGTAGGCATTTGAGTGCAACTGCTTCACCTATTTGTTTAGTCGATGTTACTGACTTAATCAATGGTGAGGATTTACCCCTTCTTAACACAGCGTTAGAAGGTGTAGCTGAAGAGCTATACGAGGGGAAAAAACTTTCTGAATATACTATGTATACGCACAAGAAGATAGGTTTCTATGACCGTCCAACTGCGCATGTATACAGAGAACGCGTCCCGGCAACTGATGGTGTTTGGGAAGCTAATGCCCGAAATGATAACTTTGATAATAACTGGATTATGGTTCCACAATCTGGTCCACTTACTATCAAATCGTGGGTCTCAACTAAAGACGCACAGAAAATAGCTAATGAAGAAATACATATCGCGGATAAGGTTGCAAATGACATTATCCAAGATTTCACCTTCAAGCTAAACGAAAAAAACTTTGACTCTATTAGAGTCTTGGCGATATTTGAATGGGAATGCGTTGAATATACTCATACCCAAGTAATGAGAAATAATCGTCGTGGCAGAAGTGGAAGGCACAAGCATTCCACACCGCATAAGGTTTTTCTGCCAAAAATTTCAGGTTTCTGCTTACAGCTGAAGCCAAAAGCCAACTCTCCACCATATTGTAGTGTTACAGCTAACCAATATGGGAATACTACTATTACCACCAATGAAGCGTGGGAGGTAGACAGAATTCAAAGAGTTGCTAATAGAACGAAAAAGCGTTCTGTAAAGGGTGGCTACAAAGGTGGCTACCAAGGTATTAACAAACTTATCCTACACAATGAAGCGTTCTTGGAACACGATATTGTGACAGGGTTGCAATCTTTCGCCAAAGGCGCTATGATTCAAAAGTATGAGTTGGGTCGCGAAAAGCGAATTCCGCTTTCACTTGAACAATACCAAAATATCGAAAGACCTAATGTTGATGTTAAGCCAATTGAAATTGGCCATCTTAGGTTTTACCGATTATCTAACCCTCCTAAGCGTCAAGTTACAGCAGAAATTCTGAGTGACTTGCTGCTTCCCAGTATGCCTGCGCTATTGATTGCGACAGATACAGATGTAAGAGTAGTGAGCAATTCTGACACATATCAGAATGGCGAAAACTGCTCAGGGGCTTGTGATAAGCAAGAAAGTGTTGAAACCACTTTACCCCCTGGTCTGTACCTTGTCGATAGACAAACAAAGTGTGCTTTAGGGCATGACCCTGGAAGGAAGGAATATACCTCCGGTTTTGGTGACGAATGTAACGAAACCATTACTGTTAGGAGGCTACTATCTCAGTTTAATGTCTTTTATGACCAATTTAGAGGCAACATGGTTGGACAGTCGTCTAACTCGCTAAACTCAGGAAATAGAGTGGATAACTCCGCTTTCCTGGGTCGCCTTGGCTGAGGTAAATAAGTGACCGATGAAACATCATCACAATCTGAAGCCAACTCCGAAGATGGAGTTGTGCTCGCCAACCAAAACCTGCCTGGGCTTGGTTTCTTGGTTAATTATGCCATTTACGATGGTTCAGTTAATCTTGAAGACTTTATCCAGCGCGTGTATGAAACCTGCATCGAAGGATGTGAAGAAGAAGGATATGGCGAAAATGAAGAGAGAAAGGCGCGTTTTCAAAACCGCTTTAGCAGACTAATACCTGTGCCTCGGCACGGTGGTAGTGCATTCTCTCAGGCTGTTCGTGCTTTAGAAACGAAAGCTCAAAGGGTAGTTTATGACGACCCTGATTCTGTATTGACTGACAACAAAGAAAGGTTGAGAGTCAAAAGAGATGGTAGGTGGGGTTATACTGTTCAATGGAACATTGTAACACTCCGCCGTAATATCGAATATGCCCTAACTAGAGTCCGTCGAGGCTACATTGATGGGCAGCCGAGAGTACAAGTCATATCTGAATCGCTTTATCGAATCAGAAAGGCAAATCAAAATACCGCTTTCACTAGAAAGTGGGCACGAGATTATGTACGGCATGTATGGGAAGGGGAAACGATGCCCTCGGTACAAGAATTGCGCAACTGCGTTATTGTTGAGCCGATGAAAGCAGAGTCCCTACCTAATGATGGTCGTTTTATGCGTAAGGCGCAAGAGCGACTAAGAAATGCATTTGTAGCAGCGTCAATGTCAATTGACGATGACAAAATGCGAAAGAAGGTAAGAGGAACTATCGTTGGATTAGGAGGAATATTACCTCACGCATCCAGTGGTGGTGTTTACTTTGTCTATGATAGAAACAAAGTACACCTCGATACCCTAAATGACCTATCAAGTGTCATTGATACATTCGCTGAAACCGCTAACTCTAGAAATAGAGATGCTATGTGGGTTGAGCGAGCTACTCCATGGTGGACTACTGTGGAGGCTGAGGATTCTAATGAAAT
>Ga0315330_10003788_pt1 | contig 10377 bp, 6 predicted proteins | sample M140m34915metaG_FD_203453 | JGI IMG/M metagenome (GOLD analysis project Ga0315330, IMG submission 203453) | Ammonia-oxidizing marine archaeal communities from Monterey Bay, California, United States - M1 40m 34915 | ecosystem: Environmental > Aquatic > Marine > Intertidal zone | place: USA... | reverse complement strand
AGATTCTTGGCATCAAAATAAGCTTTAGTTTTCTTTCTTATCACAGGCTTACAGTAATTTTCATTCTTAGATACAAATGATTTACTGGTAACAACATCTAATAAACTAACGTAATCAACAAAGTTAAACATTTCTTTATCAAAATTCTTTAATTCTTCTACAAAAATTTTATAAACTCTTTCAAGTATTTCGGATAGATCAGATTTTTTCTGAACGTAAGATGTATAAAAAGCGCTCATTTTTGTTCCTCCTAACATCTTATTTGTTCCTTTACATTTTTCATATTTAATGTCATATTTTGTAATATTTTCTTTTTCTAGTCCAATTTTTAAATTTGTTGCTCTTGCCGGAGTTAAATACATATACATTGCTCCCTTATCTGTAAAATGAATTTTGGTCATATTTTTGATTGTTTTACCTTTTCCTTCGCCAATATTAACATATTTATCAAAAAATTTACATAATTCTTCTTTTTCTTTTTCTATAGATTCGAATTTTTCAACAACCTCATCTAAAACATCATTCACTCCTTTATTCATAAAATTAATATCATATTTGTTATTTGTTAATGTTTTACAAATATCAAGATTTAAATGCTTTTGCAGTGTGGACTGTAATTTTTCACACACATTTAATATGTCTATATCAATATTATTAATTATATATTTATTGATAGTTTCGTCATTCTCTAGTTTTTGATGAATAGTCCTAATTGATTCTAAATTATTATAAAATTGATATAATTCAATAGGGTCAACTTTTTGAAAAATAATTTTTCTATACAAATATTCTATATCTTTAATTTTACTTAAAATTTTTCGCAAATATGCATATTCTTCCCAATTATCAATTAAATATTCCATAATATCATATTGCTCTTGTAAATATTCAATATTTGTTACAGGATGTAAAAGTTTTTCTTTAAAAGCTCTTCTCCCCATAGGAGTTACGCATTTATTTACTAGTTTTACAACACTACTATATGGTCCTTTTGAAAAAACAGTGTCTACAATATTTAATTGATTTAATGAATGATTTGCAAGATGTAAGTGTTCGCTTTTATTATCAAATGTTGGCATATGTATTTTCTGGGTTAATTTTGAATTATGGTCGTTAATAAAATTTAATAAAAAACACAAACTTTTAAGTGCTATTGGTCTTTCATTTAAAGTAGATGATTCTAAATAACTATCATAATCTGGTATATCAAAAAATTTACACATAATGTCTTCTTGATATGTTTGATTTTCGGCATTTAATGCTTGTTCTGAAAATTCTCCATCTTCTTTTTGATTAACAAAATGTATTTTATTACAATTAATACCAGAAAATTTTATTACATCTTGCAATTTATTTTTATCATCATAATTGTGAATAAATATAATTTCCTGTGGATTGTAAATAGAATTAAATCTTTCTAATTCATCAAATACAACCGGATTATGAATATTTTGTCTTTTAACTTCATGATTAAATAGTGTTAAATTACCGGTATAAATATTAAGATTCGCACATCCAAAAAGTAGAGATGGTGTTCTTTTAAGTAGTGAACCATTACTTTTCAATATACTATAACAAGCAATATTATTAGAGTCTTCACTTTCTAACTTATTATTTTCAAAATAACAACCTGGAGAGAAAATCTGTAATAATTTGCGCTCTTTCTTTTTACCAACAGATTTATACTCATACCATACAGGAACAGTAAATCCGCCGTCAGTTAATACTTTAACCCATTTTTCAAGTAAATAATCAGAATTATTGAATCCAGCCATAAAAACACTACATTTTTTACCATTATACTCATAATTAATGTGCTTATTAGCAATATTCATATGAGTAAGTCTTATGTATTCATCAAATTCAGATAATAAAAATTCATCTGAGTCCGGGTCTTTAATTGTATAAATTTCATAAAAACTTCCACTCTGCCATAAAAGTATAGTTTTTTTCCCATATTTTTCAACATAATTTACATTTTCCTGAAAATATTGTGCTATCATTCTTGTATCTTCTTTTTTCTTTTTATCACTTATTTTTTCGACAATTGCTTTTTTCTTTCTAGGCATCAAGTATATTTATTAAAGACACTTGATTTCTAAATCAATTTTATAATTATATTAAACATCTATTCCATATCTTAACTTATTTGTATATCCAAGAGCATCGATCGGAATATAATTTCTATTACTTTTACAAATACATCTAGTAAATATACTATTAAGAAAGAGTATAGAACACGAAAATATAAATTGAAGAACTCTTTTATTTGGTCCATAATCCCAATCAAAAGGATTGACCCATACTATAGACAATGCGAATCCATTGGATAAAACAAAGAAAAACCACGCTACAGTGTATTCTAAATTACGTTCACATAATGGTTTATTGAAAAAATCGTTCATATATTTTAATTAAGCAGGTATTTCTTTAGACCAATTATGTAATAATATTTCGTCATTTTTATTTGACACGTCTCCGCTCAAATAAGCATTTTCATACATAGTTCTGAAAATATAATCAGGCGCAGCACTACCAATCTTAATTAAATTGTGTTTTTTTAAATATGTTTTTATTTCTTGTATTGGTTTTTTTTTCAATACACTAACTTCATTTTTAATTATTTTTCTAGTTTTTTTACTTTTTACCAATACACCTACTTTATTCTTAACTTTACCTAATGTAATTTTTCTTCTAATTCTTCTGGTTTTTATTCGTTTTGTTTTAGGTTTTTCTTTTTTCATCATATTTTTTAAATTTTCTAATTTTTCTTTTCGATTATCAAAATTCTCATTTTTTTCAAACCTAATATTTGTTAGATTAATTACAGGTGTATCCATTACATCACTAGTAGATCCATCAAACGTATTTGATGGATTAATAGGAATTTCATTAGGGTTTTCATTTGAGTTTTTCTTTAATGTTTTATTATATTGTCTAAATGTAGGCTTTGTACCATTTTTTAAACAACCATAAGGTGGGGCAGGTGTATGTGAAAAATTAGTAGGTGGATTTTTCATTGGCTGAGTATTAATGGGTATACTACTTTTTTTCATTGTTCTATCTCGTTTTTTCTTTTTCTTTTTCTTTTTTACCTTTTTATCTAATTCTTGTAAATAATTTAATGTATCTTTAAAACTATCTTGAAATTCTTTTTCTTCTTTGTCATCTGCGAATATTTCTTTTTCTTTTTCTCGTTTTTGATGTGCTTTAATTTTTTCTATTAATTTTTTCTTTACATTGTTCGGTTTTAAAGTATGAACTGGTTTTTGTTTTCTTTGTTTTTTTTCTTTGGGAGTTTTTCCACCTTTCCCAATTTTAAAAAAGCTTGGATTGATAGATATTGATTTCTTACTCATATTATATTTTACAGAAAATTTAATATGAAGTTTAAATGTAAATATGTTGTAATAAATTTTTCCGTGTATCATCTTTTCTATTTTTTACTTCATTATTGTCTAAGAACATATCAAAGCCTTTTTTCATATCCTTTAAATTTATATTTTTCTTTTTATCTTCGGGAAGACAAAATACCCTTCTTCCGTGTGCTATTTTAATTTTTGCTAAAAGTGTTTCAATATCTCGTCCATAAAATTTAAAATAATCCATCTTATCTTCAAACCAACAATCTTTTACTTTTTTATTTAATTTCCATCCAATTTCGTAAACCTTTTTCTTAAAAATTAAAAATAATTCTTTATAATTATAATCATCGGTGCTAAATCTCCAAGTAAATCTAGAATCTAATCCCTGATTGTAAGAAAAAAAACAATTTTTTAATTCTTCTTCATATCCAGCTATAATAACCATAATATCTTCTTTATGGTCGCTTAGACCTTCGCAAAGAGTGTCTATACATTCCTTGGCAAAAGAATCTCTCTTTTCTGGATTTCCTAAAGCATATGCTTCGTCAATAAATAATACACCACCTAGACATTCTTTAATCATGTCTCTTGTTTTAATCGCAGTTTGACCTAAATAACCTGCTATTAAATCAGCACGCGTTGCCTTTTTAAAAACTTTTCGTTTTAATATACCCAAATTGGCAAAAATAGCACCCATAATCTTAGCTGTTTCCGTTTTACCAGTTCCAGGAGGTCCATATATTACAGTATGCATGAAGTCTTGATGACTTTTGTCATTGCCTTTGTGTAAATTTTGAATGAAATACAATATTTGGTCTACTATATTATTTTTAAGTTTATTCATTCCTATCATATTTTTTAAATTTGTTAATGGTTCTTTTATGTTATGCATAGCTTTCATATTAATATTGTATTCCACATCATATTTTAATGGATAATCTTCTATTAATTGTAATAAATCGTCTAAAGAATCTATTTCTACTTCAATATTTACCTTTGTCTTTTTGATTTCTATTGGTTTTTCAATACTAGAAGAAGGTATATAAATACTACTTCTTCTTTTATGTCTTCCAATTGGAAATAGTGATATATCGTCTTTACTTCCAAATAAAGTATTTGTTCTTTCTAAGTCTCCTACTTTTTTATTTAATATATCTAAAATACTTTTTAGATTATCTGAGTTTTCTTCTTCTTTTTTTTTATCTTCTAACAATAACATTTTATCTCGTTTTGCTTTTTCATCAAGTTCTTTAATAAAATTTCTATATTTGTTAAATTTTTCTTTATTATTTTTTTCACGACGTTCTTTGATATTGTCTATAACTTTATTGATTGTCATATTATTATTATTTACTTGATTTATGTTTAACTGATTTTTATTAATTATTTCATTACTTTTTTTTGAAAGTAAAATATTTTTTTCTTTACATCTTTCTAGTGATAATAAATTCTGGTTTAGTATAGGATTTATCTTCCACTTTCTAAAAATACGATTATTTGAAGAATCTATAGGAGGTAATTTTATGTTATTTAAACTTAAATCTTTAATTTGTCTTGGTTTTAATACTATTTTATTATTTTTTTTATCATTATCATCATTATTATCATTATCATCATCATTATTATTAATATTATTGTTATTATTGTCGCTCATGTATGTATATATATAATTAATATTTAAAAACAACTTAGAGATAAAATTGATTTAATTAATTTAATAGATAATGAAAGTAAATAGGAAGATGGCATCAAAACAAACACCAACTAATGGAATTCAAGTTGACTGGAAAGTTATTGAATCTTATTTTCGAAATAAACATTTGGAACGTATGGTTCGTCATCAAATAGAATCATACGATCATTTTGTAAATAATCAAATAAAAAAGACAATTGAAATGTTTAATCCTGTTACAATAAGGTCAGAACATGACAAAGATGAAAATACAGGTGTATATTCATTGGAAATTGTTATTACCTTTTCCAACTTTCAAATTTATCGGCCCCAAATTCATGAAAATAATGGAGCTACGAAAATAATGTTTCCTCAAGAAGCCCGTTTACGAAATTTTACATACGCAGCAGCAATGACTTTAGATATTAATATTCAAATTATTAAAAGAACAGGAGAAAATTTAGAACATATTGAAACTATGTATGAAAAATTACCAAAAATTCACATTGGCAAGCTTCCTATTATGTTAAAATCTTCTATATGCGTATTAAGACAATATAATCACTTGGACCCAAAAATTACTGGAGAATGTAGATTTGATGGTGGAGGATACTTTATTATTAATGGTTCAGAAAAAACTTGTTTAGGACAGGAGAGGGCAGCAGAAAATAATATTATGTGTTTTAATGTAAAGAAAAATAATAATAAATGGTCGTGGTTAGCAGAAATTAAGTCCATTCCAGATGATAAGTGTATATCTCCAAAACAAATAAATATTACAATTGCTACTAGAAATAATGGCTCAGGTCACGCAATTTATATTCACATTCCAAGAATTAAAAATCCCATACCACTTTTCATCGCATTTAGAGCATTAGGAGTTATATCTGACAAAGACATATGTAAATATATAATTTTAGATATTAAGAAAGAAAATATGAAGAAAATGTTATTTGCTCTCAAGGCTAGCATTATTGAAGCTGAAAAATATAATACCCAAGAAAATGCTTTACAATATATTGTAAATAATGCGATGTTTACACCTATTAATATGGGCGAAGAAGAAGGAAAGCAAAAGAAAAAAGAATTTACAGAAAATGTTTTAAATAAAGATTTATATCCTCATTGTCGAAATATGAAAGAAAAGATATATTTCATGGGGTATATGTGTAACAAGCTTCTCAGAACAAAATTTAAATGGAGAAATGTAGATGATAGAGATTCTTACAAAAATAAAAGGATTGACCTTACAGGAACATTGTTGAATAATTTATTCAGAAATTATTTCAATAAACTTGTAAAAGATATGCAGAAACAAACTGTTAGAGAAATTAATAATGGTTCGTGGAAATCCACTGAAAATTATAAAGGTATTATTAATCATACTAACATTTATAAAATCATTAAATCTACTACAATAGAAAATGGTATCAAAAGAGCATTGGCTACTGGTGATTTTGGAATTAAGAATACAAACTCAAATAAAGTTGGTGTAGCACAAGTTTTAAGTAGATTAACATACATTTCTAGTTTAAGTCATTTGCGTAGAATTAATACACCCATTGATAAAAGTGGAAAATTAATTCCACCTAGAAAACTACATAACACACAATGGGGGTTTGTGTGTGCTGCTGAAACTCCAGAAGGTGCTAGTGTTGGTGTTGTTAAAAATATATGCTATATGTCTCATATCACGATTGCTAGTCTTAGTTCACCAATTTATGAAGTTAGTGAAAAATATATTCAGCCGTTAGAAAATTTTGAACCAGAAGATTTATATGGAAGAGTTAAAATTATTATTAATGGTGCATGGGTTGGAGTTGTTGATAAACCAATTGAATATTTTAACTATATGAAAAATATGAAATACAAAGGTATTATTAATATTTATACCAGTATTGTATTTGATTATAAGGAGGCTAATATTTATATTAATAATTCTGCTGGACGTGTAACTAGACCAGTATATAAGGTTAAAAATAAAAAAACATTAATTACTCCTGAAATATCCAAAAAAATCTTAAATAAGGAAATTAGTTGGGATAATCTTTTGGTAGATCATGAAGTTCCTGAGTCTATTATTGAATATATAGATCCAGACGAACAGAATTATTCATTAATCGCAACACGTGAAAGAGATTTTAATAATGAAATTAAGAAATATTATAAATATACACATAGAGAAATTCACCCATCTACTATATTTGGTATATTAGCTAGCTGTATTCCATTTCCAGAGCATAATCAGTCGCCAAGAAACACATATCAATGTGCTATGGGGAAACAAGCAATGGGAACATATGCTACTAATTTTAAACATAGGATGGATAAAACAGCATACGTTCAAACATATACTATGAGACCCTTAGTTGACACTCGAATTATGAATATTTTAAAACTTCATAAAATTCCTTCAGGATGTATGGTAAAAGTTGCTATTATGACATATTCTGGTTTTAATCAGGAAGATAGTATATTGTTTAATAAAAGTTCATTAGACAGAGGATTATTCAGTGCTACTATTTATCATACAGAAAAAGATGAAGATAAAAAGATTCAAGGCGATGAAGAAATTAGATGTAAAGCAGATAAAACTAAAACAAAAGGTATGAAATTTGCCAACTATAATAAACTAAATGATAAAGGCGTTATTCCTGAAAATACATTAGTTGAAAATGGAGATATTATTATTGGAAAAGTTGTTCCAATTAGAGAAAATAGGAACGACCACACTAAGGTAATCAAGTATAAAGACCAAAGTAAAGTCTTTAGAACTCACGAAGAAACTTACATCGATAAAAATTACATGCATAGAAATGGTGATGGGTATACATTCGCAAAAGTCAAAACTCGAACTTATAGAGTTCCTGTAATTGGAGACAAATTTTCGTCAAGGCACGGGCAAAAAGGTACTATTGGATTAGTGATTCCTGAGGCCAATATGCCATTCCTAGCTGATGGGTCTAAACCTGATATTATTATTAATCCTCATGCTATTCCATCTCGCATGACTATAGCTCAGTTGAAGGAAACACTACTTGGAAAAGTTCTTCTTCAACTTGGGGTGTTTGGAGATGGAACTAGTTTTGGAGAACAACCTATTAGTAAAATTCGTGAGCTTATGAGCGAATTAGGAATGGAGAGAAATGGAAATGAAATTTTATATAATGGTATGACAGGAGAACAAGTAGAAACAGAAGTATTCTTCGGTCCAGCATTTTATCAAAGACTTAAGCATATGGTAAATGATAAAGCACATTGTAGAAGTTATGGTCCTATGGTTGTATTAACAAGACAACCAGCTGAAGGTAGGGCTAGAGATGGAGGTTTAAGATTTGGAGAAATGGAACGTGACTGTATGATTTCACACGGTGCTAGTAGATTTACTAAAGATAGAATTTATCATTCATCTGATACATTTGAAGTTCATACTTGTAAAAGTTGTGGTCTTATAGCAGTATTTAATCCAGAGAAGAAAATACATATTTGTAAAACATGTAATAATAGAACTAAGTTTAACAGAGTTCAAATTCCTTACGCGTGTAAATTATTGTTCCAAGAATTAATTACTATGAATATTGCCCCTAGAATCATAGCTAAGTAATTGATAAAATTGAATAATAAATTTTTTTTATAATTTTAAGTAATCATGATATTATTTACAATTTCTCAACTACACAAAGGTATTATTATCAAAAGACCATCCGCTCATATAAAAACTCCATACGTAGCGGATGTTACTATAGAAAATATAGAATTTTTAGCACACACTCCTTCATTGGGATGTTGTGGTCTTGCTGATAAAGGTGCTGAAGTATTAATGGAAAAAACTGAAAAAACTAAGACAAACTTCAGAGTTCAATTAGCCATATTTAATGAACCGGAAAAAAATAACATTCAATACATAGGTATTAATCCAAAACTTAGTGAAACATTGGTAAAAAATGCTTTATTAAATAATTGTTTTCACAATTTAAAATATATCAAAAAAATAGGACGTGAAAAGAAAATATTAAATTCACGATTTGATTTTATTGGTGTAGATAAACATGATAGATCATTTATATTAGAAGTAAAAGCTGTTCCATTAGCCGATTATGATGATATATATGCTAAGGAAAGAAAGAAAAAAGATTATACAGATAGAGAATATGATACAAAAATATCATATTTTCCAGATGGTTATAGAAAAAAATTGAAAGATACAGTCAGTCCCAGAGCATTAAAACACGTTCAAGAGTTAGAACAAATAAAACAAAAAGAACCAAATATGCGATGTATATTATGTTTTGTTATACAACGGACAGATGTGAAACAATTTCAACCTTCATTAATTGACCCCATTTATAGAAAAGCCGTTCAGAAGGCATGGATAAATGGGGTAGAAATATTTACACTTCAAGTTAGTTGGACTGTTGACGGAGTAGCATCATTTCATTCTTCAAAACTTCCTATTTGTCTATTTGAAACTTATGGACCTAGAAAAAAAATTTTGTAAATAATTGTTTAAAGTATTCCATACTTACATTTAAATCCTTCAACTAGTTCTAGTGGAATATAATTGAAATCAATTATTTTTCTATTTAATTCATATTTTTCATTTGAACCTTCTGTCGATTCCAATTTTTTCTTAAATAACTCTCTATCGTCAAAATATTTACAAGCTGTCTTAGGACCACATTTTTTAAATACACCAGTTATATTATCACTCTTATCTCCTGTAAGTATCTTAACAAATAGGTCTTTTTCTGCATTATTGAAACTAGATTTACGTTCAGTCAGTTTTTTATACTTTAAATCATATAGTTCAACGTTTTCACTAGCTAATTGTAAATAATCCATATCACTAGTTATAATTTTTACATTAGCATTTGGATATTTCTTTACTATATCTTTAGTCAGTATAGCGGCACAATCATCTGCTTCTAGTTTTGGGTATTTAAACATCATATTAGCTCCTCCTTTTAGAAACAACTCTTCTTTATAAGCCATTTTAAAGAATGGACCTCCCATAAAGCTATCGTCATATACTCTATTTGCCTTATAAGAAGGCATGTGTTTCATACGCCATATTGTTTTACGAGGACAATCTCTACAAGCTAAAACAATAGCATTTTTCATTTTAAGTTTTTTAGGTATCTCTTTCATTTTACTAATAAAGGTAGAACGGAATTTTTCTACAAATGTTTCATTTTTAAAAGGGTCGTCCATTTCTTCATCTTTCTTTGCTAACTTGAACCAGCTTAGTAGTGCGTAATAACGAAAGAATACAAAATAGCTTCCGTCAATAATTATGAAGTTTGGATTTTCCATAGTTTATAAGTAAATAATATAAATATA
>Ga0315330_10003783_pt1 | contig 10395 bp, 15 predicted proteins | sample M140m34915metaG_FD_203453 | JGI IMG/M metagenome (GOLD analysis project Ga0315330, IMG submission 203453) | Ammonia-oxidizing marine archaeal communities from Monterey Bay, California, United States - M1 40m 34915 | ecosystem: Environmental > Aquatic > Marine > Intertidal zone | place: USA... | reverse complement strand
TTCCAGATTTTTGTGCTGCAAAATAAGATCCAATGAAAACACCCCTGCTGCAATTACACCCACCTGCTTTAATCGTTTTAATAATAGCCTGTTCATAATTGCTTGATGTAATTATACAATGAATTGAGCTTCGAAAATTACCTTTATCAGAGCATGCTTTTCCTAGCACTCTTGTGACGTAAGTATGATTTTGATTTTTAAGTTTTAATACTTTCTTAATATCTTTAACTACTTCTCTAAAATACTTATTTTTATTGTTTAATTTAATAAATTTTTGAATAGGATTTTTCTCTCCTTCACTAGCAAAATCTAGAATTTTCAATCTAGCTAATGCGTATAATTCATTTTTATGAGAATTGGCAACAGTTCTAATAATCTTTTTAATTTCTTTGTCTTCTTTGCTTACTAAAAAATAATATAAAATTGCTCCTGCGAAACCGTCGGTTTCTGTGACTTTTGTTCCTCCTGTAACCCTTTTTTTTGCTTTAATGTTTTGAATAGTCTCAAGTGTGTTCTGATGCAACCATTCTCCCCGGAGTGCGCGCTTCCATTGAATTTTTTTATATTTTTTTCTCTCTTTTAAATTTTTCCAGTAATTAGAATCAGGTCCAAAAAATCTAACTATGTTTTTTTTGAAATTATCAAGTATTTCCGATTTTTTCTTAGAAGTAATAATTGTTTGAAACATTACTATGGCCATGTCACCGTAGCCAGAATTTCTGCCTAGAGGCACAGAATAGAAAGGACATTTATTTTCTTTAAAAAAAGCAATATCTTTTTTGCCTTTAATATAACTTTTTAATTTCTTATCAGAATATATCCAATGAAGTGGTCGCGAAGCGGCGTCAGCAACTATTCCTCCCAATAATATTTTTAGACCTTCATACATCAATTTATCTTTTTATTTACTGGTAAGCTTGAAGTTCTCAACTGTCCGCAACCACTTAATGATTTTTCATCAGCCCCTCCACTTCTTCTAACCGTTACAATAAATCCTGCATTTTTAACTATTTGAGCAAATTCATTTGTCTTATCTTCGGAGACAGGTTTTATTTTACATCCTGGCCATGTATTCATAAAAATTAAATTCAACTTTGATGGAAATTGATTCATTACCTTTACTAAATCTCGTGCATCTTCCGGGCTATCATTAATTCCCGACATAAGAGTATATTCGACAAATACTTTCTCTTTCACAACACTAGTGTAATATTTACAACTTTTAATAACTTCTTCTAAAGGATATTTTTTGTTGATAGGAATGATATTATTACGTTTTTCATTTGTTCCTGCATGAATTGAAAGCGCTAAATGAACCCCTATCTCATCAGTAAATTGAATGATTTTATCTGGCACTCCAATAGTTGATAAAGTTATTGATTTTTTACCCATATGAATCCCTTCAGGTTCCATTAAAATTTTAATAAATTGTTTTGTTGAATTGTAATTTGTTAAACTTTCCCCGGATCCCATAATTACACAATTTTTTATTAAGCGCTGATCTCCAAAATCATTGAGGTATCTTTTCGCTATCATCATTTGCATAACTATTTCACTAGCAGATAAGTTTTTAACCAATAATTGTGTTCCAGTTGCACAATGAATACATGCGCTATTCTTTGACATGGCACAACCAACCTGCACTGATACACAAACCGTATTATGTGTCTTAGAAGGTATTAACACAACTTCAATTAAATTTTTATTCTCATCATTTAATTCTAAGAGCCATTTAATTGTTTTATCGACTGCAACTTCTTTTTTTAAAATTTTTGGTAATTCTAGGGATAAAGCAATGTCTAATTCTTTTCTGAGTTCAAGAGTTATAGTAGTTAGATCATTAAAGCTTGTTACACCCTTTTGATATATTCCTTTATAAAGTTGTTGAGCTCTCATTTTAGCTTTACTCTTTTCAATTCCAATCTTTTCAATAAGAAAAAATTTCAGTTCTTCGAATGATAAACTGTAAAAGTTTTTTTGCATTTGATGGGACTTTATAGATTCGAGCGGGCTTATGAAAGCCCGCCCTATAGAAATTAAAGCTTTTTTTTCTCTGCTTTTTTATGAGCAATTATCTGATTTTTTCGCGGACCAGATTTGATCATATATCCCGCAGTGCCATTTGCATTAGCTTCTGGGGCTTCCTGTTTCCTGCTTAACTGCATTGAGAGTTTCTGCTCAGCTTTAAAATTCGCAGAATTCTTATACAGTTTGCTAAATCTATTCATAGCAACTCCTTTTTGTTCTACGACTTTGCAACCTCTATAGGTCATCCATGTCTTATGGATAAGCTTTTTGACCATGCTTAATGGTTATTGAATCTTAATTCATAATTAACAGCAATACAATAATTAATTTGATCAAAAAAAGTTTATTGTTATAAGGGTTTCATGGATCATCGCACTTTAGGCATCATTATTGTAGTGGCGGGTGGACTAATTTTATATTCTACTGAATCAGGCGCTTGGATAGCTAGTGCACTCCTAGTTGGTTTAGGAACTTCCATATTCTTAAGATTGCATAAAACAAAGAAAGATAAAGAAGAATAATGTCTAAGAAAATTTTAATTATTTTTGGTCATCATAATTATAAACCTGGAACGAGTTTTAATGCAGCATGTAGAGACGTATTCATCGCAGAATGTAATGCTCTTAATTATGAAGTAGATTTAATTAATATTTACGAGGATAAACAAATAAAATTTTGGGATGGTAGTGAACCCGATGAACAAATATTAGATTATCGAAAAAGACTAGAAAAAGCTGATGTTATGTTAATTATGAGTCCTTGCCATAACTATATAATGAACTCAGCAACAGAAAATTTCATTGCAAAAATTTTTACCCCGCCATGGGCATTCAAATACAAAAAGTTGATTTTTAATTATGGTTATCCTATCCCCAATGCTCTTAAAGGTAAAACTGCTATTGTTAGTATGACATATGGAGGGCCAAATTTTTTTTACTCTGCGGTAATTCAGCAAATACCAAGAAGAATTAAAAAAATGGTTTTTAGCGGTTTGGCTGGAATGCGTTGTAAATATATGAGATTCTATGAAGTCTTGCCAAATATGCCTAAAGAGGTTTTTGAAAAACATATGGAAAAAGTAAGAAAAACAGTGCAACAATTGTAGTAATTTACTTTTAAGATTTAAAAGTTATAACTCATATTATGATAGTTAAATTAAAAAACTGGTTTATAGAAGCGGCCTCTGTGATGTTTGATGACCGCAAAGGAGATTTTCGTGCGCTACCAAAAACCGTCAGACTTCAGATTCTATGTACCCTCTCATTTCTATGGAGTTTGCTTTTTTCGTTATATATTTTTAATTTAACAACTTTTGCTTTAGGTTTTGCTGGTGTTTTTTTAGGACACGTCCTTTTAATTATTTTAACATACCTTACTTTTAAAATCTTTCATAAAGCTAGAGATCAAAAACAAACTGGTTTTGAAGAAAAAAGTGAATTAAGCCCAGCTAAAATTTTTTCTGTGGCTTTTATTGTTTTTTTTATCTTTATATTCACAAAAGGTATAAGTGTAATGGAAAAATCTAAAACTTATAAATACGATGGACCTGAGACTACCACTGAGGAACGAATTAAAAGATTTGTAAAGTAAAAAAATCTTAACTAAAATCATTTCATGAAATTATTAAGAGTTGGAGAGTTGGGACAAGAAAAAATTGCTGCCTTAGATTCAAAAAATATTATTAGAGATCTTTCAAATCAGGTTAGTGATTTAACCTCAGAGACATTCAATAATGAATATTTAGAAAAAGTTAAAAACATAAACTTATCAAAGCAAAAAGAAATTAGTTCTGAAACAAGACTAGGCCCATTTATAAATAATCCTAAAAACTATTTTTGTGTGGGAAAAAATTTTATCAATCATATTAAGGAGCTAAATTCTTCTACACCAAAAAATCCAATGATCTTCTCTAAGGCAAATTGTATATCCGGTCCCAATGATGACATAATAATTCCAAAAGATTCTAAGAAAGTTGATTGGGAATGTGAAATAGGAGTTTGTTTAAAAGAGGATACTTATCAAATTAAAGAAAATGAGAGCGAAAAGTACATTGGTGGTTATTTTTTAGCCAACGATGTTAGTGCTAGAGATTTTCAATTAGAAAAGTCAGGTCAATTTATTATTGGAAAATCATCTCCATCCTTTGGACCTATTGGTCCTTATTTAGTTACACCGGATGAGATTGATGATGTACAAAACTTAAAAATGAAAACTATAGTTAATGGAAAAATTATGCAGGATGGAAATACAAAGGACATGATCCATTCTATAAATTACATTATCGCATATCTAAGTACCTTTATAAAACTACAAAAAGGAGACTTAATTATTGGAGGTACTCCGGATGGGGTGGGTGCTGGTATGAAACCTAACCCTATTTTTTTAAAAGATGGTGATATAATCGAACTTGAAATTGAGGGATTAGGAAAGCAAAAGCATAAAGTTATTAATCAAAGTTAATTTCTAAAATCTCTTCTTCTTTTTGAAAACTTTCCCTTTTTTTTAAAAGATTTCTTATCTTTAAATTTAAAACCTTTTTTCTTTTTAAATTTTCTATCTTTATTGTCATCCCTTTGATCAAATCTTTTTTTCCCTCTTCTTCCGCGTCTATCGAATGATCTTCCTCTTTGTTTTCTTCTCCCTCTGCCCTCGCTACCTGGTTCTGCCCTAAAATTAGGATCTATTAATCTTTGAATTGCGTTCCATTTACTTCTATCCTCATCTCCAACAAAGCTTAGTGCAGATCCCTCTGATCCAGCTCTTGCCGTTCTTCCTATTCTATGAATAAAATCTTCTGGTACTTGCGGGAGGTCAAAATTTATAACGTGCTTGATTGCAGGTATATCTAAACCTCTGCTGGCAACATCCGTGCCAACTAAAATTCTAAAATGATTATTTCTAAAAGCTTTAATTACCCGATCTCTTTTATTTTGTCTTAAATTTCCATGAATCGCGTCTGCATTATGTGAATCATATTTAAGTCTTTTACACATCTTTTCAGCATTGCGTCTAGTCTTAACAAAAATCAAAATTGAACCTTGCCGATTATAAATTTCTTTGATTAGTTGATTGTACTTATCACCATCTTTAACACGAACAACTTCTTGTTTAATTTTAGCAATTGGTGTCGACGTAGAACCAACTGAGATTCTCACAGGTTGATTTAAATATTTTTCTGCTAACCTTATGATGTTTCCGGGTAAAGTTGCTGAAAATAATAATGTCTGATGTTTTTTTGGAACAGTCTCTAACACTTGATTAATTTGAGGAGTGAATCCCATATCTAACATTCTGTCACTCTCGTCTAGCACTAAAAAAGTTGTGTTATTAAGCTTTAAAGTTCGGCGGGATAGATGATCATTAATTCTTCCGGGTGTACCCACAATCAATCTTGGATTTCTTTTCATTTGTTTAAGTTGTTTTTGCATGGAGTCGCCACCAATTAATAAAGCTGTTCTTATATTTCCTCTTCCTATTAAATCGGTCATTGTTTGCATAACTTGAGTTGCTAGTTCTCTTGTTGGCGTCATTATTAAAGCTGTATCTTTTTTTGTTTTTAAAAGAAAATTTATAAGCGGAATACCAAATGCCGCTGTTTTTCCAGTTCCTGTTTGAGCTGTACCAAGAATATCTTTTCCCTCCAATGCAACAGGAATTGCTTTTGCTTGAATAGGTGTTGGTGTTTTAAAATTAATCTTGGCAATAGAATCCATCAAGATTTGTTCGAGTTTAAGAGATAAAAAATTTTCCATGTGAAATAAGTTTATTTAGCTAAATATCAGTGTTAATGCGTCTTTATACCCTCGGTTGAACCTTAGCAAGACTTTGTTATGATTAGGGGTGAAAAAAAGAAAGAAAAGAAAGAGCTTTAGACTTAAAATGAAAAGAAGAAGACAAAAAAGGAATACAAAAGGTATTTTAAAAATAATTAAAACAGGTAGTCAAAATGTCTAAGCGTTATAGTGGTAAAAGCTTTAAAGACTCAAGTGTAATGAAAAAATCAAAGCTAAGCCTTAAAGAGAGAAGAAAACTTAAAAAAGAAAAGAAAAAGAAATAATGTGCGGAAGATATAGTGTTCAAAAAAAAACTTTACTAGTAGCCAATGGTTTAGTTAAAAAAAATATTAATGTGGATCTTGAGCAAGATAATTTTAATTGTGCTCCAGGAGGAAAATATCCATGTATCAAATCTGCCACTAACGGTAAGTATCTTGAAATGACTGTGTTTGGAATTTTACCTTCTTGGGCAAAACCAGACTTTAGAAGGTTACACAATGCAAGATTAGAGGGTATAGAAACCAAAGTCAGTTTTAAAAAATTGATAATAAATTCAAGAGCGGTGATTCCAATTACTGGATTTTACGAGTGGGCAAAACAAAATGAAAAGAAAGTTCCTCATTATTTTACTAGAACAGATTCTCAAGATATTTTTTTAGCAGGTATTCATGATAATGGTCAATTTACAATAATTACACGTGAGGCAGCAAGTGAGGAAAATTTAAAGATACACCATAGGCAACCTGTTATAATTTCAAAGTCTCAAATAAATAATTACTTTAACTTAAATAATAACGCAGTTGAATTTTTAAATTCTGTTAAAGCTCCTGAATTAAAATTTCACCCAGTAGCAACAGATGTAAATAACCCTTCTAAGAATGATGCAACACTAATCAACCCTACAAATTAATGAAATTATCAATCACACCAGGAAATAATAACGTTGGAGCTTACATAAATAATATTGATCTCAATGACATCGATGCAAAAACTACTGATCAAATTAAAGAAACTTTAAATCAATATGGCGTCATTTATATAAAAAAACAAAATATTAATTCTGAAACATATCAAAACTTCGCAAAATCATTTGGAGAATTAGTTGCTTATCCTAGACTGAAAGGAATTGAGAATTATCCGTTCATAAATGCAATAGTGAGAAAACCTGATGATAAAAATTTAACTTTCGGTGGAAGTTTTTTTCATAATGATAATCCATACTCAGGTAAAGATCGTCCAAGATATACAACACTCCACGGAATAGAAATTCCTACCGGCCAAGGCAATACAATTTTTTCGTCGGGATTTAACGCTTATGAAAAATTATCAAAAGATATTAAAGAAAAGATCAAAAATGCTACAGGAGTTTTTTCTTCTGAAGGGAAAATTGCTATAACACGTGTTGAACGTGAGAAAGAAATGGGAATTAAATCAGCGGCTAAGATGGAAGCTGAACAACCTATCGTTCAAAATATAAATGGGAAAAAATCTTTATATGTAAGTCCTGGTCATCTTATGAAAATAAAAAATGTAGCAGATGATGAAAGCGAAGAATTAAAAGAATTTCTTATAAATCATGTAAATAAAAAAGAATTTATATTTTCTTATGAATGGAGCAAAGGAGATGTAATTCTTTGGGATAATTTATCTGTCATGCATAAAGCGAGTGAAATCAAAAACTGTAGTCGCATTATGCATAGAATTACAATTAAATGATTAATCTTTTAAAATTGTAATATGGCCCATTTTTCTTCCTTCTCTAGGTTCCTTCTTTAAATAATCGTAGAAAAATTCATTTTTTTCAAAAGTTTTTTTTCTGTATTCAAGAATTTCAGAGCCTAAAATATTATACATTTCTGCGTTAGATATTTTACCAATTGGTTTCGAACCAAGGTCACACACTGCTCTGACATGATTTTCAAATTGAGATATATTAAATGCATTGATGGACAGATGAAAACTGTTGTGGATTCTTGGGGCGAATTCATTTACCAATAATTCATCATCTTTGGTTATAAAAAATTCCACTGTTAGTACGCCTACATAATTAAATTTTTCAGATATTTTTTTAGCATTCGAAATAGCTTGTTCAAATATTTTGTTACTAATATCTGCTGGTATTTTAGATTTGAATAAGATTTGATTTCGATGCTCATTTTCTATTGGTTCGTAAAAAGATAATGTTCCATCCTTAAATCTTGTTATGACTACTGATATCTCTTTTTTTAAATTTACTTTTTTTTCTAAAATATAATCATCAGTAAAGCACCAATCTTTTTTAACATCATCAAGAGAATTTAAAACAAACTGACCTTTTCCGTCATAACCTAGAGTATTTGATTTTAATATACCGGGTATAAGATTTTGATTTTTTTTTATATCTTCAACAGACTTTATATAAGCCCACTCAGTAGTTTTAATGTCCAGTTCATTTACAAAAGTTTTTTCAAGTTTTCTATTTTGAGCAATTTTATTTATATTGGGATTAGGTAGAACTGGTCTTTCTTTTTCAATTAATTTTAAAAATTCTATTGGAATATTTTCAAATTCATAAGTTACGATATCTGTATTCTCTATAAATTCTATTATTTTTTCTTTATCATCATATTTACCATAAATAAAATAGTCACAAAAATTCTGAGCAGGTCCATCTTTGTCATCTGTAAATACAGTAGTTGAAATTCTCAGTTTTTTTGCTGCCATACAAAGAAAACTACAAAGTTGTCCTGAACCAACAATTCCAAGTCTTTTATTTGACATTAATTATCTAGGTTTTTTTTTTACTGATTGAGTTTGTAAACGTCTCCACTTATTTAAGTTGGATTTAATTTTTTCATCGTAATTTCCAATAATAGATGCAGCTAATAAACCGGCATTAAAGCCTCCTTCGATGGCTAAACAACCAATTGGAACACCCTTCGGCATCATGACCATTGAAAGTAAAGAGTCTAAACCTTTTAATTTTTTACTCTCAACTGGCACCCCAAGTATTGGAAGCGTTGTTAGAGATGAAACCATACCAGCAAGATGTGCTGACATTCCAGCAAAAGCACAGATCACACCAAATCCTTTTTTTTCAGCTGATTCTGCAAAATCGAACATACGTTTTGGAGTTCTGTGTGCACTTATAATTAAGACTTCATGCTTAATTTTAAGTTTTGTTAAAATTTCTACACAAGGCTTAGCATGTTTAAGGTCGTTGTTGCTACCTAGTATAATTGCTACCTTATTATTGAGTTTCTTGCGTTTCACAATTCAATTTAATTAAAAAAAGGAATAAAAACAATGGCCTAATTAGATTAAGTCACTGGTTTATTTAGGAGGAAAGATTATGCTCGAACTCTAAAATTTAGAAATTTTGGACTATTTTGAAGCTCGAAAAGAGAGATTTTTTTGAATTTCTTATTAATGTTAGTCTTTAACTTATTTTTTTTTTGCAGTTTAATTTTCATGATTCCTTTTAGTTTATTTTTTACTCTATGAGTATTGCTGAATTTGCAAACTTGAGTTGAATATATTTTATAACGAAAATTTAGGCAGATATTAGGCTTTTCTTAGCCAAATTTAAATTTTTTCAAAAAAATCTTTATTAAGCTTTTTAATTGACCCACTACGATCAACAACTGCTAGCTCTACTTCTGCACTGACTAAAACGTCACCACCTCTTTTTACCTCTTGAATCAAATTTAGTCTGACGTTAGTTTTTTTTAGAACAGTTGTTTCAATACTTAAATTATCCTCAAAAACTGCAGATTTTATATATTTTATGTTACATGATCTAACAACAAACATAATATCGTGCTCGTTCATGAGTTGAGTCAAAGTAAGTCCAAATTTATCGTGTATTAGTTCTGTTCTCGCTCTTTCAATATACTGAAGATATCTTGAATAAAATACTCGTCCAAAGTCAACGTCTTCAACAAAAACTTTCAATTTATAAATGTGGCTTTTAGACATAATTTCAATCATACGGCTAAAGATTATATTATTCAATAAAGTTTCAATTTCTTTTTTTGGTCCAAATTATGCCAAGCAATGCGCAGAATTTTTAATTAATTTTCAACTATGAAAACATTATCAATTATAACTTTGTTACTTTTGTTGACAAACTGCGCTGGTGGAAACATGGCGAAAGTAAAAATTGGAAAACGTTGTACAATTGCTGATGCTAGCCAGTTACAAGAGTCTTCTTATATTTGGGTTATTAGTAAAGAAGCCCAGAAAGATTTTGACAAAAGAATTAATAAGTCAAATTGTCTAGACAGCTAAATAATTATTTAAATTAAAATAATTTATGATAATAAGGGGTATGAATTTACCCCTTGTTATTACTTGTATAATAATCGTTTTAGCTTTGATTGTTCTTCCTTTAATTGTCTCCTATAAAGCTGAAAAAAAAGAAAAAAATAACAAAAATGAGTGGGATAAAATAAAAGAATATGGGAATAAAATTAACAAAAAAACTAGAGAAAAACATTAATAGAAATAATGAGAAAACTATCATCATTTCTGCTAATTATTCTTTTTTTTAATATAGAGCTTACTGCAATGGAAAAACGACCTTATCACCACTTACCTGATGGAACCTTTA
>Ga0315330_10003777_pt1 | contig 10403 bp, 9 predicted proteins | sample M140m34915metaG_FD_203453 | JGI IMG/M metagenome (GOLD analysis project Ga0315330, IMG submission 203453) | Ammonia-oxidizing marine archaeal communities from Monterey Bay, California, United States - M1 40m 34915 | ecosystem: Environmental > Aquatic > Marine > Intertidal zone | place: USA... | reverse complement strand
TCCCCTTTGAAGACAAACTGATAGATCATAACATGCTGGAGATTCGACATAGAGTTTGGATAAAAGATTATTATAGAAAAATTAAGAATGAGATTATTCCTTTTATTAACAAATTTGAGAGAGAGTGGTTGATTAAAAAAATTAAGAAATTTCTTTAGATTGTTCTAATAATTTTTTAGCAGCATCCATCGCCTCTTTCGTAATTTCTTTTGCTGATAGCATTCGTGCAATTTCTGTAGTTCTTTCGTTATAGTCTAATTCTATTAATTTTGTTTCAAACTGGTTTTTTATTACTTTGAAGTGATTATTCGCTAGCGAAGCTACTTGAGGCGAGTGAGTAATTACACAAACTTGTCTATTTTCCCCCAATCGCTTCAGCCTTTCGCCTACTGCTGTTGAAACCGCTCCACCAATCCCACTATCAACTTCGTCAAAAAATAATGTAGATAACTTATTCTTATCTGCAGTAACCTTAATCGCTAAGGCAATTCTACAAAGCTCTCCCCCTGAGGATATCTTTTTAATCTCCTCCATATCTGCTTTAGGGTTAGTTTTAATTTTGAATGTAACTTTATCCTGTCCTGTAGAACTAGATTCACTTTTTTCGATGAATGTTTGAAATTGTGCATTTTCTAATTTTAAGTCAAGAAATTCGCTATTAATACTTTCATCTAATAACTTCGATTTTTTATTTCTTATATCGCTAATTAGTTTGGATTGTAAAAAGTATTCGTTATTTATAGTGTTCAATTTATTTTTAATATTACTAAGTTTCACATCAAACTGTTCGGAAGATGATAATTTGCTTTCAATAATCTCTGGAAATTTATAAAGTTCATTTTCGTCAACTTTGTGTTTTCTAGCAATCCTTTTAAATTCAGAAACTCTATGTTCGATACCCTCTAAAGAACTTTCCTGAACACCTGGTTCTAAAATATTTGAGAAATATCTAGATATTTCTGATATCTCTAAAGAAATTGATTCTAGACTTTTAATTTGCTCTTTTGCTTCATTATCTAGTAAGTCATGAATACCATTTAGTATTTTTATATTTTCAGTAATTAAGTTTTCTATACCATTTGTATTTTCACCTAAGAAGTTTTCTGTGACATTGTTAATAGATTCACTAATTTTTATATAATTCTTTAATAATTTCCTTTTCTTTTCAAGATCTTCAAACTCATGGGGTAAAGGGTTTAGAATATTTATCTCTTTGAGATCGTTTTCATTGGTTTCCTTGATTTCAGCTAAGCTTTCAATTTCTTTTGAGAAAAGTTCATATTCTTCCTTTATTTTCTTTACTTGCTCCCAGAGATTTTTAAGTTGGATTAGATCTTCTTTTTTTACACCATAGTCATCAAGTGTGTTAATATGAGTGGAACTATCTAAAAGACCTTGTTCAGAAAATTGACTATGAATTTCTATTACACCATTAGTAGCTTGTTTTAATGTTGATAAACTTACAAGGTAATCATTGATAAATGATTTTGATTTTCCATCATCACTCACAGTTCGCTTTATGATTAAATCATCTTCTACAGCTATATCCAATTTATTGAGATCTTTTTTAATATCTGGAAAATTTGAAATATCAATCTGTGCAGTTACAATTGTTTTCTTTCCTTTTTCAGGTTTTATTGAGGATTTTGTTCTCTCCCCAGTTATTAAAGAAAGTGAGTCTAATATCATAGATTTTCCTGCTCCAGTTTCTCCTGTTAAAATACATAACCCATTCTGGAAGAAAATCTCTATATTCTGAATTAAAATTAGGTTTTTAATAGATAAATATTTAAGCATTTTTAAAATAAATCAAAATCTTTATCTTTCAAATACTCAAGATTTAATGATTGTTTTTTATATTTCTTTAAATTCATGTTTATTTTATGCTCTTTAACTAGTTTCTCCCCTTCTTTTTTCCATGCTGATTTAGGAAAGTTATAAGCTAAGATTTTATATAAATATGAAGCTTGTTTAACTAAACCTAAAGAAGTGTAAGATTCTATAAGTCTAAAGATAGATTCAGGAGTATGTATAGACCTCTTATATTCCTTTAAAACCTCTTTATACCTCTTTATTGCAGCTAAATAATTTCCATTCGATTGATAAAACTTTCCTACAAGTAATTCTTTAGAAGAGAGATGGTTACGAAGGAGTTTTATTATTTCAAATGATTTTTTTGTATATTTAGATTTGGGATATCTGTTTGTAAGTTCTAAAAATTGTTCAAGAGATTTAACGGAATACTGTTGATCTAAATTTATGTTAGGTGTTCTTTCATAATATGAATAAGCCTTTAAAAAAATTGCATATGGAACTAATGGATGATCTGGGTTTAGCTCAATGAACTTTGAAAGTGATAAGACTGCTTCATCGTATTCTCCGGCACTGTAGTGAGCAAATCCAATAAGCATTTGGCCTCTTGCTGACCATTCTGAATATGGATATTGTATCTCAAGTTCGCTAAAGTTTTCAATGGCTTTATCGAATTTTTTTTGTTTTAGTAACTTCAGACCTGCATTATATAACTGTGTTTCACTTGATAAATTAAAGTTTGTGGTATCTTGTTTATCAGATGAACATGAACTTATGGATAAAATTACAGTAATTACCAACAAAAAGAATTTCATGTTGGTTATTTTTAAATAAATAATTTAATTTATAAAGTTTTTTTTTTATTAATTTGAGGTAATTATTTTATAATTATCTTCTGACTCAAATATTTTTTTCAAAAGTTTTACATTTAGGTCATGACCAGATTGAGAAGTGAAGAAAGAACCAATTATTTTTTTTCCCGAAAGTGCTATATCTCCTATGAAATCTAATATCTTATGTCTAATGAATTCGTCACTATATCTAAGTCCTTCTTCATTTAATATTTTTGTTTTATCAACAACAATAGCGTTATCAAGACCGCCACCTAGGGCTAAGCCAGCTTTTCTCAAGGCGTCTACATCCTCTAAAAGTCCAAATGTACGAGCTTTAGATATTTGAGATATGTAGATATCTTTATTAAGTAAGATAGACATGCTTTGCTTACCAATAACTTGATTTTTATAGTTAATTTCAGAGGATATTAAAGTATAATCGAAAGGTAGCACCCTAGCTAACTTATTACCATCTCTGACTTCAACCTTTTTAAGTATTTTAATAAAACTTTTATATGAATCCTGTTCAATTGTACCTGCTTTCTCGATTTCTTCAATGAACTTTTGAGCAGATCCATCATAAACAGGTACTTCTTTATTATCTAAGTCAATAAATATATTATCAAGCTCCATTCCATATAATGCAGATAAAATGTGTTCTATAGTTGAAACAGAATTCCCAAACTCATCGCTTATCGTTGTACATAACTTAGTGGAAGAGACGTTTAAGAAAGAAGCTTTGATTTCAAATCTCTTTTTATTATTAGTAATTCTAAATACAACACCTGTTTCTGGAGGGGCGGGGCTTATGGTCATATTTACTTTATTATTGCTATGAAGACCTTTTCCAGAAAAATTTATGGTTTTTAATATTGTCTTTTGTTTTTTTGCAGTCTTAAACCTTGGAGGGTTAAACGATATGAAGTTTGGGCGTGTTATTGTTTTTTTTTGTACAAGCATGAAACGATAATACTTTGTAGATTATTAATTACCACTCACAAATAGTTACATTTTATTACAATTCATGCATAACTTTCTTCTATCCAATTATCTAATTTATCTATTGCATTGTGAACTTTTGAACTTAAAATTTTATTTGTAAATTCAAACTTTTTATAATCTCTTGCCAACTTAATCAAACCCAGTAACGTGCTAAATTCTGGTTTATTTTGGAAATAACTATCCTTCATATCAAAAGTTGCAATCCTTGTTTTACGATTAAAAATATTTTCACTTAATTCATTCAAACCATATATTTTTCCAGCCCCTCCAGAAATAACAATACTTTTTATACTCACTCTTGTATAAATATTATCAAAGATATTATCTCTAACAATTTCAAGAATTTCTTCATACCTTGGTTTAATAATGCCAGACAGAATATTTTTATTAATTAATTTTTTATTTTTAGAGTCAATGCTGATTTCAATCTTATCATTGAAGTTTGGTGATAATGTTCCATTCAATATTTTAGCTGTTTCTGCAGATTCTTTTGATATTTCCAAACCTTTAAACAAATCATTTGTAACATTAGATCCACCTAATGGAATAACATTTGAGTAAATTACTTTATTAGCATTCATAACAACAACTTTAGTTGTTAAGGCACCAATGTCGATACTAGCAACTCCTTCATTCTTTTCATATTCAGTCAAAATTGATAAAGCAGAGGCAATGCCAGAATCAAAGTAATTATTGATTTCAATATCAATTTCTTTAAAACAACTCTTAAGACTATCAATGAGTAAATTATCAACCATCAGATTAAGAGATGATATTCCAAGTTTTTCACATTTTTCACCTACAGGGTTATCTACAACCTTGTTTTCATCTAAAATGAAGTTCAGAGGAAAAGAATGAATAATACCTTTGCCTTTAATTTTTGATTCAATTAAGCTTTTTTTAAATATCTTTCTAACATCTTTCTTTGTTACTCCAAGTTTTCCAGATTTCATCCTACAAAGAGTTTTTTTTTGTATTGAGTTTATGTCTGTTATATTTGAGAAAAAAATACAATTCTTTGAGGATACTTTCTTACCTAGCGAATTTTTCAAAGTTTTTTTAATTATTTTTGATAATTTTTTTTTGTCATGTAATTTAAAATTTTTTAGCCCTTCGCTTTTTTGATGATCCATTCCTATTATTTTAGGTTTATTATTTTCTATTTTAAAAGAAAGACATGCAACCTTCGCATAGCCAATATCAAATACATTAAATATTTTTTTATTTCTTATTAAATTAAACATGATTTGTTACTAACATATATTCTTTCACTAATTCTCATATCAAAATGAGAAAAACTTTTATAAAATTCTAATTTTTTAATATTTTCAAATATATTTAAAGTTTTATCAAGTTCTTTTATTGATGTTATTAAACATATACCATCCCTAAAAATTACAAACCAACTGTTATGATTTTTTAACACAATCTTTTCTATTAAATGATAGTTTTTGGAGTTGTAAGAAAAAGACTTATCAATTTCATCTATAAATTTTAAAACATTCTTTCCTGAAAGCTCAACATATTTGTTTTCTTTAACACCTGAAACCTTTAAGATTTTACCATTGTTATCGATATATTTCTTAATATTGTCATTAGTTAAAACCATAAATGGTGTTTTTTCAATAATTTTAATCAAAAGATTACCATTCTTCATAAGTTCAAATGAAAAATTTTTTATTTCATTAATAGAATTTAATTTAGCTCTCAACTTGTCTCTATCAAATACATAAGTTTTCGATTTATCAATCATGTTTATTGATCTTAATATATAATTTTTCGATATATATTTATTATTTAGGATTTCTATACTCTTTATTTCTTTATTCAATTGCAGAAGTTTTGTTATTTTTATTAAATAGTAATTGAAATTCTCTATTTTTTTATTGTTAAAAAAAAAAATAAAAAGACAAAATATTACTAATGGGAAAGAAAATATTAATACTCTTCGCATTTTGCATTTCTAAGTATAATTTCACAAAGCTCAAAAAAGTTCATTTTATTATTTAATGCCATTTCTGGTAATAATGAGTTAGGTGTAAGGCCAGGTTGAGTGTTAATTTCAAGTAGGTACACCTTATTTTCTTTTTGATTAAACCTAAAATCCACTCTACTTACACAATTACATCCTAAAGATTTATGTGCAATGATAGACTGAGAAACTAGTCTATCATTAATTACACTTGGCAATTTTGGATTCATAATATGTTCTGCAATGTTTATATATTTATTCTCAAAATTATATACGGAATCTTTAAATTCTATTTCCATTACACCACAGATATCATTATTTAAAATTCCCACAGTAATTTCTCTACCCTCTATGAATTTTTCAAACATAAATGTGTCAGTTCTATTTTTATATTTATTTAAAAATTGATTAACTTCTTCTAAATTGTTCAGTTTAACTAAATTATTGCTTGATCCACCACAAATTGGTTTGGCAATTATTGGAGAAGTAATTTTATTTAAGTCGCTATGATTAATTTCATTAGGAGTTACAATACCCAGATTTTTAAAATAAATCTTTGAGATCTTTTTGTTCATAGATATTGAGGAGGCTAAAACACCAGAATGAGTATATGGAATTCTGAGATAATTCAATATAGATTGTATTTGACCATCCTCTCCAAAGAAACCATGTAAACAATTAAAAACAACATCTGGTTCAAATTTTTTAATATTATTAATTAGATTTAAACAATTATTATCAACGTCAATTAACTCTGTTATGTAATGCCTTTTTAGGACTTTATGAACTGCTGATGCAGACATTATAGAAATATCTCTTTCATCAGATATGCCTCCTGATAAAATTGCTATTCTTTTATATTTTTTTGAATTTACCAACTCTAATTATTTCCCACTCAAGTTTAATTTTAAATCTTTCCCATACCTTTTCTCTAATTTCTTCACCTAACAATTCTAGGTCCAAAGACGTTGCACAATTTTTATTAATTAAAAAATTAGAGTGTAGTTCAGAAACCTTTGCACCTCCATGAACTTTTCCTCTATAATTTATTCCATCAATTAATTTCCAAGCGGACTCTTTTATTGGATTTGAGAATGTACTACCTCCGGTTCTTGAAGCAACTGGTTGGTTTTTCTTTCGAATTTTAGCAAAATATTCCATCTTTTTTTTAATTTTATCTTCACTACCTATCCTTACCTTAAATTCAGCTTTTAAAATTACTTCTTTCGTTATAGAGGATTTTCTATATTTAAACTTCATTTGCTTATTAGTTAAATTCTGTATCTTTCCTGCATTATCCATTATTTGACAATTGATTAGATTATCACTTATCTCATAACCATAACAACCTGCATTCATTTTCAAGTTACCTCCTAAGGTTCCTGGAATTCCAACTAAAAATTCAAAATCTTTAATATTATTCTTTAGACAAAAGTTTGATATTTCTTTATCTTTTGCTGATGATCCAATGGAAAGTAAAGAATCTTTTTTATTAAAATTAATATTTGAAAATTTCTTACCTAGTTTAACCACAATTCCATTGATTCCACCATCCCGAATTATAAGATTTGAACCATTTCCAATAATGAATATTGGAAAAATTTTGTTTAAATAGCTCACTAAAAAACTAAGCAAAGCTTTTGAGTTCACATTAATGAAACAGAAACAATTTCCGCCAGAACCAAACCAAGTTTTATCCCCAATTCCATAATTAATTTTAAATTTATTTTCTTTAAAAATTTTTAACATTAGAATCTAAATAATTTACGAATCTCTGTGCGATCTGACTACTTGAACCTGCCCCTAAAAAAATAAAATTATTATTATTTACCAATAACTTTTTTAGATTTTTAAACATTAATTTTTCATTATTTGATGAATAAATCTCTTTATTTCTAAATTTTTTCTTAAATAATTCTGAGAGTTTGATGTTATCAACTTTTTTCAGGTTTTTCTCGCCAGCTGAATAGATAGGTAATATAAAGATATAATCTGCGTTTGAAAATGCATTAATAAATTCATTAATAAATTTATTCAAACGAGAATAGCGGTGGGGTTCAAAAATTGCGATAATTCTATTTTTTGTAATAGTTTTTAGTGAGTTGACTGTGCTTTTTATTTCTTTTGGATGATGGCCGTAATCATCAATAATTAAATTACTATTTTTGTTGTATAAAATCGAAAACCTTCGCTTAACTCCACTAAAATTTTGTAAGCCTTGTAAGATTTCTTTTATAGAAATTTTAAGTTGGTAGGCTATACTGATAGCACATAATGTATTTAAAATATTATGTTCACCGATTAACGGCACACTTATATTTTTGATTATTCTTTTTTTCTCAAAATTTATTTCTAAGTCAAATATCGATGAGAGATTTTTATTCACTCTAATATTTTTAGCCTGAAAATTTGATTCTTCTTTAATTCCAAATGTAATTAAAGGTTTAGATCCAATATGTTTTATAATACTTCTTGTGTTTCTATCGTCATTACAAATTGATAAAAAACCATAAAAAGGAATTCTATTTGCATATTCAATAAATCTTTTTTTAATATCACTTAAATTCTTATAAAAATCTATATGCTCAAGGTCAATATTATTAATAATACCAATTGTTGAGGGTAATAGAGTAAAAGAACCATCAGATTCGTCTGCTTCAGCAATAATAAATGTCCCTTTACCAAGTTTTGCATTAGCACCAAAGTTATTAATAATTCCTCCATTTATAACGGTAGGATCATGACCTGCAGACTCAAAAATATTTGATATCAAGGAAGTTGTGGTAGTTTTACCATGAGATCCAGCTACAGTTATAGATGGTTTCAATCTCATTACTTCAGCTAGCATCATTGCGCGCGAGTAAATAGGAATTTTTAGCCGTTTAGCTTCAAGAAGTTCTATATTATTTTTTTTAATTGCCGTTGAGTGAACTATAATATCAACATCTCTGATATTGTCTTTTTTATGTGAATGGAAAATTTTTATTCCATTCTTTTTGAGCCTATTGGTTATATTATTTTTAGTTTTATCACTACCTGTAATTTTAAAGCCTTTATGGTGCAGTATTTCAGCAATAGCACTCATTCCAATTCCCCCGATACCAATAAAAAAAATTTTTTGAGTTAAGAACATTTATCTAATATTTTTTTAATATAATTACTTAGTGATTTATGATTTTTTGTTTTTTCATTATACATATTTAAGTATTTTTTATTAATAAAAAGTAATTTTTCGATATCTCTTGATAAAATTTTCACGTCTAAATCTTTTTCATCTACTATTAAGCAATCGTTATTTTTTTTAAATTCTTTTGCATTAAAATATTGGTGATTATTCATTGCTGATGGTAATGGGAATAAAATTGATTTTTTTTTAAAAAGCTCAATTTCAGCAAGAGTTGATGCACCACATCTAGTTATTATTAAATCTGCATTATGATATTGATTGTAGATATTTTTGTAAAAATCTTTTACTTCGTAATCTAATCCTAGGTTCTTAAAATTTTCACAAAGTTTATCAATATCTTCCGGCCGACTTTGTTGAATAACTTTGATTTTTTTTTTTAATTGATTATTAAAAAAAGAAAAAGCTTGAGGTATTACTTGTGAGAATATATTAGCACCCTGACTTCCCCCTACAATAAATATTCTTTTTTTGTTAGATTTAATTCTTTTTAACATTATTTTCTTTCTAACAGGAATACCAGTGTATTTTGAATTGGATGGAGCCAAAGCTGTGTTAGGAAATGTAATTGCAACATAGTCCACTATTTTTGAGAGAAATCTATTTGTTCGACCCATAACTGCATTTTGCTCATGCACAAGTACCTTAATCATCAATATTCTTGATGCTATAATTGTCGGAATACAAGTATAACCACCGAAACCAACAACTAAGTTAGGTCTTTTTCTAATCAAAATTAATATACTTTGTACTACACCAAAAAATATTTTTATTAGATTAAATAAAAAAAGAATATTAAAACTTAGTTTTGATGTTGTAATTATTTTATATTTAATTTTTCTCTCTATGAGATATTTTTCTGTTCTTTTATCTGTAATAAAATCTATATCATAATTATCTAAATCTTTCATCACTGAAAGAGCAGGGAATAGATGTCCACCCGTTCCACCAGCAACAAGATAGACCCGTTTATTCATTTCGATCTTCCCTTATTAATATCAGAATAAAACTTATTATCATGGCACTAGAGATCAATGAAGATCCACCATATGATACAAATGGGAGTGTCATTCCCTTTGTTGGAATAATATTTAGACTTGATGAAATATTGATAATTGTTTGAAATAAAAAAATATTGGACAACCCTGTAAGAGAAGTGATGACAAAAAGATTTGACGATTTCTGGCATATTAGGTGAACTCTAATATAAGGAATTATATATAAAACTAGAATTATAAGAGCAAAAATACTTCCAAATTCTTCACCTATTAAAGCATAAATAAAATCAGAATGTGAATCTGGGAGATTCTTTGAAACTATTCCTTCCCCAATACCTCTGCCTGAAAAACCTCCACTTTTAAAGGAATCTAAAGATTTTGTTATTTGATAATTATCTCCTATTTCCTTGAAAAAAAAATTTATTATTCTAAATCTAACGTGATCAATTGAGATAAAACAAATTATTGATGTTATTGATGTAACAACAAATACTGGAATCAAAATTTTAGACTTCAAATTTATTGTTAATAATTGAATAAGCCAAACAAAGCATATTAATAAAAACATTCCAAAATCTGGTTGCAGAATAAGTATAATGGAT
>Ga0315330_10003776_pt1 | contig 10404 bp, 9 predicted proteins | sample M140m34915metaG_FD_203453 | JGI IMG/M metagenome (GOLD analysis project Ga0315330, IMG submission 203453) | Ammonia-oxidizing marine archaeal communities from Monterey Bay, California, United States - M1 40m 34915 | ecosystem: Environmental > Aquatic > Marine > Intertidal zone | place: USA... | reverse complement strand
CCGTATTTAGTAACCATAGGTCCTAAGACAAGAATTGAGGCTCGCATTGTTTTAACTAATTCATATCTAGCCTCTAAATCAGTTAATTTATTAGCACAAATTGAGAAGTCCATGCTCTCGTCAAGAGAAATGTTAGCTCCCATAGAACCCAATAATTCAAACATAGTAGTAATATCTTGAAGATAAGGCAGATTTCTAAAGATTATTTCTTCATCATTCAAAATAGTTGCAGCTATCATTGGTAAAGCAGCATTCTTTGCACCTGAACAAGAAATTTCTCCTTTTAGAATATTTCCACCCTTAATTAGAAGCTTTTCCATTAAATTTCCATATAGGTTTTTGTTTTTAGACTTAAAGCATGAAGCTCGCCTGATTTAAATGATTCGCTAAATAAATCAAGTACCATCCTATGTCTTTGAATTATTGAAATATCTTTAAAATTATCAGAAATGACTAATAGCTCCAGCTTACAATCATCTCCCACGAACTCTAGCCTGGCATCAGGAAAAGCTGCTTGGATTGTCTCTTTAATATTTGCTTTATTCATCAAATCCTGCGTCTGAAACCCAAGATGCAATAGTCAAATCCATATCTCCATTATTGCTATCAGCAAGCGCTCTAAATTGATTACGAAATGTCAATCCAAGATTTACTCCATTCACAACAATATTAATTATTTTCCATTCGTCTCCATCTCTTCTCAAAGTGTACTTAATTGGATAGACGCTGCTTGATGTATATAAATTTTGCTTAACATTAACTTGTTTTTCATATTTATAATTTTCTGGAAAAACTGTAATGATATTTTGATCTTGCCATTGAGCAAGTGTTTCTGAATAAGTATCTAAAAGAGAATCTTTAAAAACCTCAATAAACTGTCTACGCTGTTCTTTTGAAGATGCTACGTAATATTTTTTACCCATTACCAAAGCTGAGACTCTTCTAAAATCAATAATTGGTTCAAATATAACTTTAATTTTATTCTCATATGCATCTTTATCAGAATAAAAAAGTTCATTATTCTTTTTTAACACATTTACCATTTCTTGTGCTTTGCTATCAATAAATTCATGAGGATTAATTTCAGATAAAACATCTAATGATATTGCTAAAATAAATATAGATAGAAAATAACTTTTAAGTCTGGGTAACATTGCTCTATTATATCATTTGAAAGGTAAGAAAAATTATATGAGATTATGAAAAAGTTTAATTATATTCAAGCTGCAAAGAGAATATTTGAAATTGAAGCTAGGGTTGTTCTCGAGGTAGCCGAGCAACTAAATGAAACCTTTGATGCTCTGTGTGAAGATGTTCTAAATATGTCAGGAAAATTAATATTAATGGGTGTAGGTAAATCCGGGCATATTTCTCAAAAAGTAGCAGCTACATTATCTAGCACTGGAACTCCTTCATTTTTTATTCATCCCACTGAAGCTGCTCATGGTGATATGGGTATGATTGAAAAAGATGATTTAATTCTTTTATTCTCAAATTCAGGAGAAACTCAAGAAATCATTTCAATACTACCTTCCTTAAAAAGATCATCTAAAAAATTAATTTCAGTAACTGGAAATGCAGCATCAAGTATCGCTTGTGCATCAGATAATCATATTGAAATAAAAACATCTGAAGAAGCATGTTCTCTAGACTTGGCTCCAACCTCTTCTACTACATCAGCATTAGCTTTTGGAGATGCTCTTGCAGTTACGCTATTACAAGCTAAAGGTTTTACAAAAGATGATTTTGCAAAATCCCATCCTGCAGGAAAACTTGGAAAAGCCTTAACGCTTCAGGTATTAGACATAATGCATTCAGGAACCGATATCCCCTATGTAAACCTTAAAGCTTCTCTAAGTGATGCAATATTAGAAATTACTAATAAAAACCTAGGCATGACTTTGATAGAAGATAATAAAAAAATAGTTGGTATTTTTACTGATGGTGATTTAAGAAGATGTATTGGTAATAAGATGGATATTAATAACACTATAATCAAAGAAGTAATGACTATAAATTTTAAATCTATTCAAGCAGATGAACTTGCAATTGATGCTGCAAAAATTATGGAAAGTAATAAAATTTTTACACTAGTTGTGTTTGATTCCAAAAAAGCTATTGGTGTTATTTCTATGCACGATTTGCTTCAATCAGGAATCGTGTAATTGAAAATTACTTATCTACTCATACTTTTTTTTTCTATATTTTCATATAGTAATACCAACATAACTATTGGTGAAAGCGATATATATATTGAATCTAAAAGAATAGAAATTAATAAAGAGAATAATGAAATTTATTTTAAAGATATGCTAAAAATTAAAAATGAATATATATTAATTTCAGGTAGTAATGCTGTATTTAATAAGCAAAAAAAGATATTAAATATTTCAGGTAATAAGGTAAATATTTTTTCAAATTCTTCTGAAAATATATTTTCAGGAAGTGCGAAAACAATCTTTATTTATGCTGATAATAGTATTGAATTATCTGGTGATGCTGTGTTTGAGAATGATGGTATTAAATTCAAATCATCTTCAATAAAATTTAATCAGCAAAACGGTAAGATTCTGGAATAATCATGACTATTTTGAGCGTCAGTAATTTATCAAAAAAAATTAAAAATAAAAGTATTATAGAAAACATTAATTTTGTGGTTAATAGATCAGAAATATTAGGTCTTCTTGGTCCTAATGGAGCCGGTAAAACAACAACCTTTTATACAATAGCAGGACTAATAAAGCCTTCAGAAGGTAAGATATTTTTTAATAAGAAGAATGTTACAGATATGCCAATGCATAACAGATCGAAACTTGGAATGTCTTATTTGCCGCAGGAGTCATCAATATTTCTAAACTTGTCGGTAAAACATAATATTCTAGGTTTAGCTCAACTAGCATCTCCTGATACGAATTTAATTAAAAATATCTTTGATGAAGTTGTGGAAGAGTTTAATTTATCTAAAATTCTAAATCAGAAAGGAAGAGAATTATCTGGCGGTCAAAGAAGAAGAGTTGAAATTGCAAGGTGTCTTGTAACAAAACCTAATATGATTCTAATGGACGAACCTTTTGCAGGTATAGATCCTATTGCTGTTGATGATATAAAGAAAATACTGAATAAACTTGTTACTAAGGATATAAGTATTCTTATTACTGATCATAATGTTGGGGCTGCCCTTGAGATATGTAATAGAGCGTTGATTTTAAGTGAGGGCAAAATCCTTGCTGAAGGATCTACAAATGAATTAATTAATAATAACAAGGTAAAAGAAGTTTATCTTGGTGAAATGTATTCTTAGACTATGGCTATTTCTTTAATAAGGGAATTAGCTCAAAAACAAAAAGTTACTCTAACCCCGCAACTTAAAAAGTCCATTGATCTTCTTCAGCTATCACGATATGAGATTATTCAAAGGATTAATGAAGAGATAGATATCAATCCATTTCTTGAGAAAGTAGATCAAGAGTCATTTGATTATTCTGAATATGACCAATCATCTCAATCGGAATATTCAAAAGAGATAGTTGAAAATCAAACACTTAGAAATGTTTTATTGCATCAAGTTAGTGACCTTAATCTGAATGAAACAGATAAAGAAATTTCTAGCGCAATAATTGATTGTCTTGATGATTCAGGTGAGCTAATTGACAGTATTGATGAAATTGAGAATATGCTTGAGTATAAATTTAAATACTCTGAAATAGAAAATGTCTTAACTACTGTAATTCATGCTTTAGATCCACCAGGTATAGGCTTTAGGAATATTAAAGAATGTATTTATATACAACTTAAAAGAAAAAATATTGAACAAAATCATTTAGAGATAATTGAGCAAATTCTTTTTAATAACTCAGGCTTGGATATTGAAACTGTTAAAGAAAAATTAAAAACAATATATAAAAATGAATTAATTGATACTGCCATATCTTTAATTAAGAAATGTGATCTTGCCCCTGGATTAAATCATATTGAAACTCAGTTCATATACCCTGATTTAGCGATCTCAGAGTCTGATGATAATCAAGTAAGCTTTATAAATGACTATTTCCCAATTATAAAAGTTGATGACGCATTAATTAATTCAACAAAAAAAGAGTTAAAAAATAATCCGAATAAAGACATTATTGAAAAAATACAAAATGCTAAGTGGCTTCTTAGATCTGTAAAAAAAAGAAATGAAACAGTTTTGAAAGTTGGTGAAATTATCTGTAAAAAACAATACGCATTCTTTAATAATAAAACACTTGAAATGCAGCCATTATCAAATAAAAATATTTCAGATGCATTGGGATTACATCCATCAACTATATCTCGTATTTTGAGGTCAAAATATATACAGACTCCAAAGGGTGTCATTCCTCTTAGATCTTTTTTAATAAGCTCTGTATCGAAAACAAGAAAGGTTACACCTATTCAATTAATGGAAATTATTAAAAAAATAATTGATACAGAAAAGTCAAAATTAAGTGATCAAGATATATCTATAATTCTAAATAAAAAAGGGTACAGTTTGGCTAGAAGAACTATTTCTAAATATAGACTGAAATTGAACATACCCTCTTCAAGAAAAAGATAAATTTTTTTTCTTGATGTAAAATTTATTTATGAATCCTCCATACACCAAAGAGAGTTTAACGAGATTATTAGATGATTCATCTAGTCTTTCAATTAACCAAATTAAAAGACTACTAGATAAAATGAATTCTGCCGAGTTAGCTCATTGTCTTGAATCATCTCCACCAAAACAAAGAAAATTTTTGTGGTCACTAATAGATAATGAAGATGAAGGGGATGTTCTGGCTGATTTAGGTGATGAAATTCAGCAAGAATTATTATTAGAGATTTCTAATGAGGAACTGTCTGAAGTTGTAAGTGATCTAGAGTTAGATGAAATTGTCGATATTCTTCAACATCTGCCTGAAAAAAGGATGAATATGATCTTAGGTAAAATGTCATCCAGAGACAGGCAAAGAATTGAAGAGGCTCTTATATATCCTGAAGATTCTGCTGGAGGACTTTTAAATACTGATGTAATTAGTGTAAGACCTGGTCATACAGTTGAAGTGGTTATGAATTATTTAAGAGCGCAAAAAGAACTACCAGAAAATACTGATAAAATTTTTGTTGTTTCATCAGATGATCTTTATATTGGTGAGCTTTTAATAACAACAATAATTACATCTGATCCTTCTCTAACTGTTAGAGAAATTATGGAAACCAATATTAGTCCAATATTAGCTACTATTGAGGATAAAGAGGTTGCAACTCTTTTTGAAAGAAATGATCTAATTTCATCAGCTGTTGTTGATAATACAAATAAATTAATTGGAAGAATTACGATTGATGATGTGGTTGATGTAATAAAAGAAGATGCGGATCAAAACTTCCTTGGTATGGCTGGAATTGCTGAAGATACATTCCAACCGCCCGGAAGAGCAGCTAGAAGTAGAGTTTTTTGGCTAAGCATGAATCTTTTGACTGCTTTTATAGCGGCAATGACAATAAATATTTTTCAAGATGTTATAGATAAGATTGTTTTTGTAGCGGTCCTAATGCCAATTGTTGCAAGCATGGGAGGCGTTGCAGCTACCCAAACATTAACCATTGTTCTTAGAGGTCTGACTTTGGAACAGATCAATTCATCTAATCTCTCATGGTTATTTAAAAGGGAGCTAGCTGTTGCTATTTTAAATGGTTTCGTTTTGGCTATATTAATAGGCATAAGTACCCTTATTTGGTTTAATGATATGACTTTAGCCCTTCTAATAGCTGCAGCTTTAATTATTAATTTAATAAGTTCTGTAATTGCAGGAATTCTAGTTCCGGTATTGTTAAGAAGGTTTAAACAAGATCCTGCTATTGCTGGAAGCGTTGTTGTTACAACAGTTACAGATGTTGTGGGTTTTGTTTCTTTTTTAGGTTTGGCAACAATATTTTTACTCTAGTCTTAATAATTCCGGATTATTAATATCTCCACTTACCTGATAATTAAGTGTGGATATATCAGCTATACCGTCCTCAAAAATGCTACCAATAACTAATCCTCCAGCAGCAGCAGGGAACCCACCAATAAAAGCTGCATACCAAGGCAAGTTATCTGAAATAGTAAGCCTCATTTCAAGAAATAAATCTAAATCTGAAAGATTTTTTCTTCTATCTTTTTGAATATCGCCTATCCATTTCATCTTTGCAAAATTTGTTTCTATTACTAGTGGATCTGAGATTCTTGCTTTATCTTTCATAAAAACAAAACTTCCTTCACCTCTGTTGATATTTAGATTACTTCTATTTTCATCAGAAAGATCTATTTCGGAAATAGTTGAGAAAAAGCTTCTTAAGTTGAATATCCCTATAGCCTTTAACAATACTGAATTTGATATTTCTTGCTCTAATTTTAGATCTTTAACCAAGAAGGATAGTTTGCCTTGAATGTTATTTAACTCTTTAGCACTATTCCACTCAACATTCATAATTGATTTCAAATAATCAAAATCATAATTTAAGTATTCTTTAATATATTTTGGTGGTTTATTAAGCTCAAATACTCCTTTAACTTTATATAAATTAGATTTCTTATTAAAGCTAATATATGCTTTTTCATTTGAATCCAATGGATTGATATTTATTATTTTGCTAGTTATTTTTATATCATCGAAAGTTATAATTTTTTGATTTTCTAAAATATATAGATCAAAAGAATCAATGGATATTCCATCTAAATTGACATTTTTTCCTAGCAATCTCATTTTTACAAATTGATCATTTCTAACATTCTCTGGAAAAGAGAATGATCTAATCTTTGAATCTTCAATATTTACTTTCATAAATCCATCAGTACCCATTGAAATTTTTCCATTTAAATCATTTCCCCTAAGAGATAATTCAGTTGAGTTACCTGAGATATTGATATTTCCTGATTGTTGATTAAATACGTTTCCAAAGAGAAAGAGTTCGTCGAAATGAAATGCTATATTACCTATTGCAAAAGAATTATTACTATTAGAGGTATTTATATTAAGGTCCTCAAAATCTAATCTAGGAATATCTATAAATATTTTAAATTCTTTATTATTTAATAATGAAGAAATTTTATTATCAAAGAAATTCCCAGATTTAAAATATCCATTTAATTGATCATTATCAAGAATAACTAACGTTTCGAATAAATTATTTTTTACAAAAATATTAGGTTTTTTTAAATTAAAAATTTCAACATATGTATCTAAAGCTTTTCCTTTTGGTTTATTAAAGTAATCTATTTGAGAAGATATTTTTGATGAAGACAGGTCATTAAAAATATTAATTTTCAATCCTAAATCAGAAGTATAAGATAATTTAATTTGTGAAAGCTCTTCACCTTGTATTTTTAAAAACTCATTAGCAGGAATTAAATTATCCATATTTATATCTATTGATGAAGAAATAAATAAAGATGGATTTTTGAAGATATCTTTTACTTCTAAGAATGCATTTATATTTTGATTAAAACCATATGCGCTTATGAAACCGTATGCCTTTTGTAAATCAAAAATATATATTTCACTATTAATATCTTCTAATGAAAGATATGGAGAAATCTCTAGATCTAAGTTTCTAATAGATAGCTTGGTAAAGTTTCTATTTGCAAGACTTCTTAAGTCAACTCTTCCGATGGATTGAGCAGGAAAAAAACTACTAACAGGAAAATATTCATCCACTGGTATATTTTCAGTTTCAAAATCACTATTTATGAATATATGTTGTGATTTGTAAAAAAGTTCTTCTGAGCTTGTATTTATTAAAACCTTAGCATTATTAAAAGGAGTATTATTATAAAAGCCATTATTAAGAGATATTGCAATATGGTTATCTTTTAAATTTAAATCGACTGTTTCGGCTTTGACTAGCTGATCAGGATCTATTTGATATAAGAATTCATTCGTATTTATAGATCCACTCATGTAATTCAATGATGCTTCATCATGACCATAGTTGATCGAAAATATTAAATCATCAATCCAATTCGACTTTATGGATGCTTTAAGACTACTCTTAATACTTTTAACTGTTTCTGGAAAAAGTGCTATAAATAAATTAGTAGTAATATCTTTCGCTAAAAGATCTATGTTGAATGCTCCAGATGAATTATTTAACATCTGCAATTCTACTTTTGTTTTATTATCCTCAAAAAGTAACTCGGTTTTAAGTTCTTTATTTGCAAAATTATAATAAGAAGTGCCATGAGCAACCATGCTGAAAGATGTTCCATCATAGGCTTTAATTTTTACTTGATCTGGTTCTAATTTAAATTGCAGCAAATCTCTATTTCCCATTATTGTTCCTGATATATTTTTAATCGAATCTAAATAGACATCTTGAAGATTAAGGTTTCTAAAAGAGGATGAGAAAAATACTTTGTCGCCATAAAGATACGTTAAGTTTTTTAAATAGATCTTATTAATATTATTTATAAAATTGAGATCTACATAATCCGTATCTAAATATAGGCTTGATAATCTTAATGTCTTCTTTGAGAAATCAATTGAAAGGATATTCTTTTTCTCTAAAAGAGGTTTGGTTAAATCTGAGAAAGATATTAAGGCGATATTATTTTTATACGATTGAGAAAAATTACCACTTATCTTATTCAATCCATAGCCTTTTTCATTTAAGTTAAATGAGCCAATTGAATTAAGAAAATTATCCTTTACTCCCCCAACTAGATTTACTGAAAATCTATTGTGTTTAAAGCTTTCTTGTTTTGATATAGATATCCAATCACTAAATGGGAGACTTACTAAAAATCTTTGATTATTTTTAATGGAAGAAAAATAAATACTACCTATTTGCTCTTTATTAATTAAATGAATATAGCCATCTAATAAAGAATTTTTATTTAAAATAATATTTGAATTTATACCAAGAATATTTAAAGAAATATCTTCATTTTTAAACGAATATAAATTACCACCATCTATCTTAACGCCTTTAATGAAAGACTGTTTAGGGATAAAAAGATTTAGAATATCTAGATCTATTTCTATAGTATTTGCATCGAATTGTATTTGATTAGAATTTAGTATTCTTAAATCATTTAAAGAAACTTTTATTCTAAACAAACCTTTTGATGAAATTTCACTATAAATAATTTCATGATCTGGGAAAATTATTTTATCAATTACTTGGGTGGTTTTATTAGGAAAAGCTAAAAGAATGGTGCTTAGTATTATTAAAGATATTATTAAAACTGAGAATAAATTAAGTAAAAACAAGAAAAGTTTTCTAGTAAAAAAAAATTCTTTCATACTTTCTATTGCCTATAAAATCTTTTTTTTAAATTATTCATTAAAAGATATATGAATATCCAAGTTAAGCCATTTAGTAGAAAGCTAAACATAATAAGTAAATAAGAAAAATTTGCAGTATTCATGAATAAATTTATAAATCCTAAGTAAAAAGACGAAAGAAGAGCAAAAAATATAGTAATCTGAAGAAAAGAAAAAATTCTAAAAGAATATCTGTAAGAGTGTATTAAATAAGAAGATATAGTAAGCAAAAGCGCATTTAATCCAAAAGGACATCCTAAAATAAGATCAATAATTAAGCCTATGCAGAAGCTAGATAAAGCGTATAAATTATTAGGCAAACTAAAAGCCCAAAAACAAAAAATTAAAAAACCCAATGTGAAGCTAAGATAATAATCCGATGCATAAAAATTAATTCTTGAATCAAGATAAACTCCGATAAGAATAGAAACTAATATTTTTATAAAATTATTTAAAGTCATCTGGGTATATAACCATTACATGATTTTGAATTAATGGATCAGCCTTTGATTCTATTTCTAGAATAATCTCACTTTCATTATTGGTATTTATATAAGTAACTGAGCCAATGTATATTCCTTCAGGGAATACTCCGCCAAGACCAGATGTATAAAAACTTTCTCCCTCCGATAAGTATTCGGGCCATAAAGATTTATCATATCTACATTCAATAACTTTTGGTCTTCCGGTTCCAGATGCATTACAAAAGAATTCGTTAGATTTAATTGGTATTGAATGATTTATATCACTCAATAATATTACTTCGCTAACTCTTTTGTTTGAAGAAGCAATTTGCCCCAGGATTCCTTGAGAATTTATGACAGTTCCGCCATTTTGAAACGGTTTTGTGTTATTAAATAAAAAAAGTCTATGACTATCACAACATTTATAAAGATTCGTATCGAATGATGAAATTTTAGCTAATTCATAGGAATTTTTAATCGAAGAACTCTTTATAAAACTTAAAAGACCATTTTGATTTTTGAATAATTCATCTTTATTTAAAATTAAAAAATTTTCTATCCTAGAAAGCTCAAGTTCATTTAATAGCGATGTATTTTTATTCACTAAATCAATCTTTGATCTAGTTACGTTG
>Ga0315330_10003775_pt1 | contig 10406 bp, 10 predicted proteins | sample M140m34915metaG_FD_203453 | JGI IMG/M metagenome (GOLD analysis project Ga0315330, IMG submission 203453) | Ammonia-oxidizing marine archaeal communities from Monterey Bay, California, United States - M1 40m 34915 | ecosystem: Environmental > Aquatic > Marine > Intertidal zone | place: USA... | reverse complement strand
GATGAATAACTTTTTATTTCTTATAAAAATTTTTTTAGGCATATTTATTAATTTCTGAACATATTTTTTTTATATATTCATTTTTTATATTAGGATAAATTGGTAAAGATATAGTATTATTCGCAATCTTTAATGTATTAAAAAGCTCTACAGGTTTGGCACTTAATGCCTTCTGTTTAAAAAGTGGCCTTTCGTAATGCACTAATATTTGTATACCTTTTTTTAAAAAAGATTTAATTAATTTTGACCTATCTATTTTATTCAATCTTATTACAAAATGATGAAAAACATGATTATCAATTTTAATAAATTTAGGTAAGATTATTTTTTTTGATTTTTTTATATTTTGAAAATATTTTTTTGCTATTTTTCTTCTCTGATTATTTAAATAACTTATCTTTTTCAATTTAATTAATAGAATTGCTGCCTGAATTTCATCTAATCGTGAATTCATTCCAAAAATTTTACTATTATCACGACTAGTCCAGCCATATTGTCTAATTTTTTTTGCTAAATTAAAAACACCTTTATTATTTGTGGTGATCGCGCCTCCATCGCCAATACAATTTAAATTTTTTGTTGGGTAAAAACTAAAGCAACCTATATCACCCAGGTTTCCAGTATATTTATTATTTAATTTTGATCCATGAGATTGTGCACAATCTTCAATAATTTTTATTTTGGTATTTTTAATTATTTTTTTAATTGATAAAACTTCTGCTGACAGGCCGTGCAAATGAACTACAATTATAGCTTTAGTTTTTTTTGATATTTTTGATTTTACTGTTTTGGCAGTAATATTATATGTGTTGATGTCTAGGTCTGCATAAACAATTTTCGCCCCAACATTTTTAACAGCAATTGCTGTTGCGGATGCACTTAAAGCAGGTACTATGACTTCATCATTTTTTCCAACTTTAAGAGCACGAAGGGCAATTATTAAAGCATCAGTGCCACTATTTACACCAACACAATATTTACTTCCAATAAACTTTGAAAAATTTTTTTCAAAATTTTCAACTTCTTGTCCTAGAATGTATTTTCCTGAGTTTATTACAGATTGTAATTTCTTTATTATATTGGAAAAAAAAAATTTATTTTCTAATTTTGGGTTGGCATTTAATATCATAATAAATTTTCAATATGTGAAATCCATTTTCCACCATTATCAGTATATTTTTTTTCTTTATTCAATATCTCATTTTTGTGATTCCAACCAAATAATAAAGAAACTTTGGGATTGTCCTGACTGAAAAATTTATGATCTTTAATTGGAATATGTTTGCCTGGTGAGTACTTGTTTATTTTTATTGGTGTAGTATCATAAATGGATTCAATCAAATCTGGTCCAATATTACAGTAGTTAAGTATTGTTGTGCTTTTAGAAGTTGCAGCATAACCAGACACTTTTTTATTTTGATCTCTGTAGGATTTTAAAATTGACAATAGGCGATTTTTAGATTTTTCACAATTTTTTTTAAATTCCATATATGTCGCAAAATTATCAAGGCCCTGTATTTTTTCATAACTTAAATATTTTTTAAAATTATAACTTATTTCATGTACATTTTTTCTACCAATAAAATATCTCATTGAGCCGCCATGAGTAATTTGATGCTGAACATCAACAATCTCTAAACCAAAAAGATTAGAAATATTTTGTATGGACATAATTGAAAAAAGGTAAACATGTTCGTCATATATCTGATCATAAGAAACTTTTTTTATCACATCACCTAGGTAAGGTTCTTCAAAAACAAAAAGTCCTTTTTTATTTAAAAGATTTTCAACACCTTTAAATAAATCCAATACATTGGGTATATGACAAATTACATTTGCTGCACATATAATATCTGTCTGACCAACATATTTTTCTAGTTTGTTTGTAAAATCATAAGAAAAAAATTCATTAGCGACATTAAGATTTTTTTCTCTTGCAATTTTAAATACATTTTTAGATGGTTCAATTCCTAGATGTTCAAACTCTTGTTTGTCCATAAAATTTTTTAACATAATTCCATCATTACATCCTATTTCAATAATCTTTTTTTTTCCTAATTTTGTTTTAAGTTTAAATTTTATTTGATCCGCAAACTTTTCAAAATGTGATTTCATGTATTTTGAGGTGCCAGAAAAAAAGGCATAATTTTCATCAAACATTTTTTTTGGATCAGGAAAATTAGTAAGTTGAAATAATGACAATTTTTCATCAAAACCAACATTCATTTCATAAAATTCTTCATCGTCAAAATTTTCTCTATTTAAAAATTTATTTGCTAATGGCATTTTACCAAAAGACATAATTAACTTTATTTTGTTATTATCTTTATTTGAATTCATTAACTTAAATATTCCCTAGTTTTTTCAATATCTGAATAAATATCATTTGATAGTTTTAATCCAAGTTTTTTAATTTTATCACCATTTACTTTATAACTTAATTGATTCATAATTTTAGAATTAATAAATTTAATCTTTATTTTTTTTTTAAATACTTTTTTTATTTTCGAAATAATTTCTTTTACTGTAAAATTATTAGTAACAACGTTATATATTTCGTTATTAATAAAAACTTTATTTTTTATGAAAAAGAACAAAGTTTTATTTGCATCATTGATTGATAAATAGGGTCTATTTTGATTATAAGCTGTTTTCCAGACAGGAATAGCTTTATCAAAACTTGCAGACAAACAAAATTTATTTACAGCAGTGTGAAATCTCATGCCTTTGGATCTTCCAACTATAGTCCCAAATCTTAAGGAAACAAAATTTATTTTTTTATTTTTTCTTAATATTTGTTCTTCTCTGAGTTTAATTTTTGCATAAGGACTTTGCGGTTTAAGATATTTATTTTGCAAATCCTCTTTAACGGTATTTGATGACAAACCATAAACACTTGTAGATGAAATATGAATAAGTTTAGAATTGAAGTGTTCAGAAATTTTAACTACTTTTTTAAATATTCCTAAGTTATTTTTTTCATACATTTTTTTATGATGCAAACTAAGTTCGGCATTTGTGATGGACGCTAAATGAATAATTATGTCGATTTTTTTTAAATTTTTTTTATAATCAAAATTAATAACGTCTTCTAGGAAAAATTTAAAATTTTTTTTTTTAAAATGAAATAAAGTATTTAAATTATTATTTAAATTTGAGTCTATACCAATAACATTAATTTTTTTATTTTTTACAAGACCCTCTATCAAATTTGATCCTATATGACCTAAACATCCTGTTACTAATATATTCATTTAAAATCTTTTAATTCTTCCAAACGATAAATATAGTCGTCTGGTTCGTATTTTCTATTTGCAAGACAGGCCGCTGTACTATTTTTAACTAAAGCGGTTAATTCAACCCATACTAAAGGTTTGATATATAATCCTTGATCTGCTTTAGATAATAAAAATTTTTTTTTAATATTTTTTTTATCTATACTATTTACTAGTATTTTTCCCGAGGTACACACTATAAACTGAGAACATTTCCTATGAGCATGTTTTCCTCTTGTTGCATTTTTTTTTTTAAAATTAATAAAGAAAGATCGTCTAATTTTAAAATATTTAAATCTTTGGTAATCTATCGAAGATAAATATCCTTTTTCTTCACATAGATATTTAATTTTTTTTAAATAAATCATTAATGCTAATTATTACTAATTTAAAATTTTTTCAATTTCAAAATAATTTTGAATTATTAAAATGAAATGAATCAATAAACAATAATTTGAAATTGTGATTTAAATTGCAATAATAATATTTAAGTTTATGTTATTATCACTGTGATAGCCAATTATATATTAAATTCGAGACTCATTAATATACTACCATTTAAAATTGTTAAATTTATTTTTAAAAGGATTATTTATTTTGAGCAAAACTTAGATAAAAAATATCAAAATAATTACAAAAATAATTATTTAACAGAGATTAAGTTAAGAGAGAGCCTAATTAATTTAAAAAAGTATAAAGACTACTCAGAGCAAAATAAAAAATATCAGATTTTGAATGTATTAATATCTACTTACTTTAAAAAAAATAAATTTAAATTATTAGATTACGGATCTGGAAACATAGAAAATTTTTTTTATTTAAGTAAATTTTTTCCTAAAATGACTTACTTTTACCATGATAAAAAAGAAAATAATTTTTTTTACAAAAAAATTAAAAAAAAATATAAAATTAAAAATTTTGAAGTTTATAATAATCAAAAAACTGACATTATCTATTTTGGATCTTCACTTCAGTATATTCCAGATTTAAAGTTATTAAATAAAATTTTTTCTCAAAACAGTAAAATAATTTGTATTACTGAAACTCCTTTGATTACTGATAGTAAATACAAGAATAAAAAAATTCTAATAACTCAAAAAAATATGTTGGTAAACATTAATTCTATTTTTCATTCGAAGTATCAATTAATCAAATATTTCAAATCAAAAAATTTTAAGTTAATATTTGAAAGTAATTATAGTTATGATCCTCATATAAATTTTAAAAATTTGAATTTTGATTGTTCAGTTTTAAATTTTATTTTTATAAAAAAATAATGAAACAAAATATTATATTAACCATTTGTATAACTTATTTTTTTGAAAGAGATAATATATTTAAGTTACTCAACTCTCTAAAATCCATTAAGGAAAAAGAAAAAATTGAAATTCTCATAAGAAATGACAATCCAAAAATAAAACTTAAAAAAAAAAATTTTAAAAATTTTAGTAATTTGAAAATTTTTAACACAAACAAGAAATCAATAGGTGAATTTTTAAGTTTAAGATTTTTAACAAAAAAATCATCAGGAAAATTTATATGTTTTTTGGCAGACGATGATCTTATTTCCTACAAATTTTTTAATATTTTCATGACACGAAGAAAAATGAATTATAACTTTTTATGTCATGCAACTCCTTATAGAGAATTATGGGGCACAAAAAATAATTACAGATTTTCAAATAAAACAAAACTATTGAATGATTTTTTTGAAAGAAAAATTTATTTAAATCCTTGCGTTGGTATGATATTTCAAAAATCTCTACTGAATTTTGAAAATATAAAAATCTTAAAAAATTATAACTTTGATACATATTTATTAATTTATTTGGTCAAAAATTTTAATTTCAAATTAATTAATTATAATTATGGATATAATAATGTAATTGATTCGAGAATTTCATCTAAAGCTTTAAGTCCTAAAATCTATTATAATGGATTGAGTTTTATAATTGATATCTTAGATAAAAATTTAATATTAGTATTTTATAAATTTTTTATGGAAAACTTTTACTCAAACACATTTAGATCTAACAAAAAAATATTACAAAATGTAATTTTTGCCACAAAATTTCATATTTTAGTTAAGAAAAAAATATCTGGTGGTACTTTTTTGAATTTCTATTTGTTTAAATATTATATTAAAGTTTTTTTAAAATTAGTTGTTTCTAGGAAAATTTATAAATAGTATTATAGGGTAAATATGGACTTTGTAAGAACTCTGCTTTCTTAAAGTCTAATTCCTCCATAGCTGCTATTGTTTCTCCTGGAAAATGTGGGCAATTAAACTCATCGAAAACTATAATTGACCCCTTATGTAAATGTGGTTTAATTTTTGATAAAACTTCTTTTGTTGGTTTATAAATATCCATATCAAATATAACCAAAGAGATAACCAGATCAGGACGTTTTTTTAATAACTTTGTCAGTGTTGAAATGGCATCACCCTTTAAAAGAGTGAATTTCTTCATGTGCTCTTTTGGTGCTAAAGACTCATGAACTGTACATATCTTTTCAACATGCTTTTCAAAATTTTTTTTTATTTTAAAGTCTTTTTCTTTCGCAGATCCATCTTTATTAGAAATATTAGTGAAACCATCAAATGTATCAAAACCATAAATATGTCTTGAATAATTATATGGCTCAAATATGCTTCTAAGATTAATCAATTGAGCTAATGATGAACCATAATGAACTCCAAATTCCATTACACAACCACTACTTTTTATTTGAAGTTCATAAATCCATGCTAAATTTAAAATTCTCTGAATAGTTGGCAGCGTAAGATGTCCTACTATTGGCCAGTTCCAAAAGCTTCCACTTAATTTTAAACTTTTATCAAGTAACTTTCTTAATTCACGATAAGACTTCTTATCTTTAGTTGAAGATAAATTAATTTGACCATCTTTAAACTTCATGATTAACCTATATTAAAAAATACTATTAATTTAAAAAATTTAACCTTTATTAAATTTAATTATAACAGTTTTTAAATAAAACCTCTTTTTTCAAACTTATTCTTTAACAACTGAATTTTAAATACTCCACAAGTATCTAATAATCTTAATAAATTTGACATTCTTTTTTTTGCTTTTTCAATTTTCCATTCATCATTATTATGTGTATCATCAATACATTTGGATATAATTTCTTTAGAAAATCCAAATTTAGATAAAGAGTAGAAATAAATATCAGTTCTTGGTTCTGCGAAAACATTCATCGCATCAATTAAATTTTGTCCCATAATTTCTTTTTCTTTATCAGACAGTTGAGGCCATATAATTTTAAATATGGTGCCAAAAAAGTTTGAATGAAAGTATTCATCATGAAGATGTTCTTTAAACATTACTCTTATTGGTTCATAAACAATTCCTTTCATTTCCTCTGAAATATCATTGCAAATCATTGACTCTGATACTATGACAGAAGATAAATCTGATAAGTAATGGTATTTTTTGTCAAATTTTAATTTAATGTTATCAACTTTGTCAAAAAATTTGATCACGTATGGCATTAAATCATCTTTGATATTCAGATAATCCATAATTTGGTCAGAAATTTTTTGAGAGAAATATGCGTGATATCCTTCATCTGTATATATTTTTAATGCATCAAGCTTTAAAACTTTAGGAATATCAAATTTATACTTTCCTAAAGCTATACTATTTGCAACTCTATTTACATGATCAACCTCAAATTTAGTAGTTTTGATTACAAATTCTAATAACTGTAATCCCGTTACATATTTTTTTTGTCTTTTATCAAGGTGTTTAAATTTTTCATGATTTAAAATTGGACAAAATGTTGAAAATTGTAAGCCAGTATCATTATCAGAGTCGATATTATTTAATTTTAAATCATATGTCTCATCACTTGATCTAACACTTGATCGTTCATCCCAGTTTTTCTTTGTTTTAATGTAAGTTGCCAGTGGCTGCATATTAATATTTATATTTTAATAAGTCTTAATATTATAATCTCTTATAAATTTCAAATTCTAATTTATAAAGAAACTTCTAAAACTTATTCAATTATGAAATTTTCAATAATAAGCACATCAATTATTCTATTTTTAAAAGCATATATAGCGTCGTTTATGCTCTCAACAATTGGTTCTTCATGTTTATTAAAAGAGGTATTAATTAATGCAATCTCACCTGTATTCTTAAAGTATGATTTTAAAATCTTATATAATTTATAATTATTTTTTTTGTTAATAATTTGAGGTCTTGCTGTTTTGTCAATGTGAACTGAGGCTGGACATTTTTTGATAAACTCAGGCATGCATTTATATGTCATCGTCATAAAATTTGTGGCCACATGATTCTTTTTCCATCCTACAAAACATCTACCAGCATATTCTTCAATTGTAACTGGTGCAAATGGCATAAAATCCGATCTATGCAATTTTTTATTTAACCAATTATTAATATCTTTATCTTTTCCATGATACAAAATAGATCTGTTACAAAGTGATCTTGGTCCAAATTCCATCTTTCCTGAAAAATATCCAATTATTTTATTTTTTTTCAATTGCTCTTCTAATACTTTTGATATGTTTTTAATGCTTTTATATTTTATCTTTTCCTCATTTAGAATTTTTTCTATAGCATTTTTTTTATAACTAGTGCCTAAAGACATTGTGTTCAAAAATTTAGGATAAATTTTTTTTTTTTTTGATAAAAAAGCATATATAGCTCCAATCACTATACCTGCATCTCCCATAGCTGGTTGAATATAAACATTTTTAACATTTTTAATTTCTCTTATCTTCTGATTTAATTTCACATTTGCCATTACTCCACCGGAAAGACAAATATTTACTTTTTTATTTTTTGGTATGTTATTTTTAATTCTATAAATTATTGTTTCCTCTAATATTCTTTGAGCTGCATATGCAATATTTTCTTTAGAGTAATGAGATAATTTTCTGAAAAAGTACGGTAATTTTTTTTTTTCCAAGAACCATGGTAAGTAATTTTTACCAAATTCAATATTAAAAGTTCCATTCTTTAAACAAATAATTTTTTTAAAATATTTAACTAAAGAAGTTTCTCTTCCGTAAGCAGCTAAACCTGTTACTTTACCCTCATGCTTTTCTGATTTAAATCCTAATGCTCTCGTTATGTTACCGTAAAAATAACCTAAACTGTCAAATGTAGTTAAATAGTCAATTCTTTTAAAACTATTATTTTTACCTTTATAAATTGAAGAAGATTTAAAACCACCTTTGCCATCAAATGTAAAAATCATTGAGTCTTTAAAAGGACTTGTAAAGTATGCGCCTGCTGCGTGAGACTCATGATGGTCAACTAAAATTAGCTTTTCAGTAAAATTGTTTTTTTTTGCGTATGTAAATAATTCCTTTAAATGTTTTTTATTCCACTTAATCTCACTTTTAATTCTCTCTTCAAATTTTTTTTGATAATTAATTGGTATTTTTTTTGATTTCTCCTCTATTTTGGTAAACGCAGACTTGTCAGGATGAATTGAATCAATGATTCCATAAATCACATAATCTACTTTTTTAAAACTGAGTTTAAATTTTTTAAATAAATAATCTATAGATCTGTCTGGAAAACCATGAAAATTTTTTATTCTGTTAAACCTTTCTTCACTTACGGCCGCTTTTATTTTTCCATCAATATAAATAGCTGCGCTTGCCTCTAAACTGTTATGAAAACTCAATATTTTCATTGTTACTGAACTTTACTTTGTTGCATACAAATACCCTTTTGGATGATTTGTAAATAGCAGTTTATTGCAAATGTTGTTGTCTACTTTAAACCTATTTTTCTTAGATTTTAAAAAAAATTTTAAAGCTGTATAAGGATTGTTTCCTGGACCCCAAGATCTTTTTCTATGAGTTTGTTTTGGAATAAAATCAACAATAGTATCTGCACATATCAAATAATTTCCTTTTGTAACAAATTTAGAATAAAGATTCAATTCCTTAAGCACGTGATCGTGAGTGTGATTAGAGTCTAATATTACCAAAACTTTCTTTGAATTGCCTAATACTCTTTTTATTTTTCTAATTGTTTTATCTGAGATACTATCATCATTAATAAGCTTAATACTATTTGACAAAAGCTTATGTTTTAAAATTCTTTTTTTTACATTAAGAGGCATATATGTGTCCACTCCTATTATTTTTTTTCCTCCTATCAATTTAAGTAAGGAAGCGCCAAACAAAATACTACCGCCCCAAGCTACACCAGTTTCAATTATAAAGTCAGGCTTTGTATTAATTACAATTTCTTGCAAAGCAAACATGTCTTCTGGTAAGTTTATACAAGGTTCACCAAGCCAAGACTGTTGATGAAGCCATCTATATTTTTTATCAGCTTCAACTAAGACTCTCCTTGCATTAGTCTGAAGATTTTTATCTTTACTCATTTTCTTTGAGGCTTTTTTATTAAGATGTAAAAATTTTTTTTTAGTTATAATATTTTGCATAATCAAATTTAAAGGTTTTTTAAATATTTAAAATAAAATGTATTTCCGTATTTTTTTTTGAAAAATTTATAATCTGGTTTTTTAATCCACTTATTTTTTAATGCTATTTCTTCAAGACATCCAATTAAATTCTTATTGTTTTCTTGAACTATCTGAACAAAATTACTTGCTTTATTAATTGACTCTAAAGTTCCTAAATCCATCCATGTTATTCCCCTCTTTAAATCATAAATTTTAATATTTTTCGATTTAAAAATTTTATTTAATACATCTGTAATTTCATACTCTCCTCTTTTTGATTTTTTAATAAATTCACTAATTTTTATTGCATTATTTGGCAAAAAATAAAGCCCTGGCACTATTTTCTTGCTTATAAATTTTTTGGGCTTTTCATAAATCTTTAATTTTTTTTTACTTAATACTCCATAGTCAGAAGGATTTGTAACTTCATATGAAAATATTTTACAAAGATATTTCTCTTTTTGTGCTTTATCTAAAAATCCAGTAAAATCACTTCCAAAGAAAAAGTTGTCACCAAGACACATTGCAAAATTTGATTTACCTATAAATTTTTTACATAAAGTTATTCCGTTAGCTATTCCAATCGATTTTCTTTGTATTTGATAAGTTATATCTAGCCCCAACCACTTGCCATTTTGAAAAAAATTTTTA
>Ga0315330_10003770_pt1 | contig 10408 bp, 8 predicted proteins | sample M140m34915metaG_FD_203453 | JGI IMG/M metagenome (GOLD analysis project Ga0315330, IMG submission 203453) | Ammonia-oxidizing marine archaeal communities from Monterey Bay, California, United States - M1 40m 34915 | ecosystem: Environmental > Aquatic > Marine > Intertidal zone | place: USA... | reverse complement strand
AATAATTTCTCAGTAATAAATCTGCATAAAAAACCCTCGGAAAAATCTGAGATTGTCACACAGATGATTTATGGAGATAGTTTTTCTATTTTTAATAAGTCAAAAAAATGGCTCAAAATAAAAATTAAAGAGGATAATTATATAGGTTACATTAAAAATAAAAAGTATTCTAATTTTTTAAAACCCACTCACAAAGTTAACACTTTAAAGGCAAAAATTTTTAAATTTCCAAATAGAATTAAAATAAATAAAATTACTTTTGGGTCTAAAATAAAAGTTATAGACGATAATTCAAAATTTTTAAAATTCGCAAAGGGGTGGATAAAAAAAAATGACGTTAAACCAATTTCATATAAAGAAAAAGATCTTTTTAAAAAAATAAGCATTTTCAAAAATATAAAGTATAAATGGGGCGGTAAATCTTTTAAAGGAATTGATTGTTCGGCGCTTATACAAGTATTATTGAATTTTAATAATAAGTTTTGTCCAAGGGATGCCAAGGATCAGTTTAAGTATTTCAAAAAAAACATAGAATTAAAAAATATAAAAAAAAACGATATCATTTATTGGAAAGGTCATGTTGCAGTTGCTTTATCGAATAAAAAATTAATTCATGCTTATGGACCAATGAAAAAAACTGTAATCATGGATATCAATCAAACGATAAAAAGAATTGAGCGCACTGCAAAATTAAAAGTGATTGGAATTAAAAGGTTATAAAAAGCAAAGGCAGCTTCAGTCTCCCTCCGCTGCCCTTATTAATTTTTTATCTGATTCGTAGGATTTATTTAAGACTCTTTTAAGTTGTATGTGGATATTAAAACTATACTTATTTTAATATTTTTCTGTACGCAAAGATTACAGCAAAAACTATGATTAAAGCTGCTATTCCTTGCTCGCCTAAAGCATTAAGTAAATTGATTAAATTTTTTGTTACTTGCGACCCAAAAAAAGCTACATTTGGTCCAAATACAATCTCCGCTATTACCGAAACGGCTAATAAAAGTATTCCTAATTCTAAAAATTTATTTAAATATTTTGTTAATGTTGAAACCCAATTAAGCATATTTTTTCCTTTTTTTTAACCGCCCTAATTATAAACTTAGGGCGGCTATATAAAAAGCTAATTCGAGGGAAGTAGCTTTAGTTGTTTATTACTTAAACAAGTTTAGGATGATAATAGCTGCGATTAATCCAACTATACCTGCATCACCTAAAGATTGTACTAAACCAATAATGTTACTAGCTATTTCGCCTACAAATGGAACATTTCCACCTAATAGACTTACAGCAATACCTAACGCAAGTAATGAAACTACTACTTTTGTTAAGCTGTCAAACATTGAAGTTAATCCTGAGATTGCTTTCATGTTATCCCCCTTTTTTTATTAATAAAAAATCAAAACGAATCATAATCGCCTTGAATTACAAACTTTTATCATTTCATGAATCTACCTACACTCGAAAAGAAACTTTGAGACTCATATTGAACTTATTTTACGGGCCAATATCAGTGTTAATGTGTGCAATATGAGTCTTTTTTGTAATGGCGGAGAGAGAGGGATTCGAACCCTCGAAACGGTTTCCCGTTTACACGCTTTCCAAGCGTGCGCCTTCAACCACTCGGCCACCTCTCCATCACATAGATCTTTTTTTTTATAACACATAGTCTATAAAAAAGAATGGAAAATTTAGTTGTACTAAACAATGAAAAAATTTCAGAAAAAAATAAAAAGTTTTTTTGCAGAAATTTTAACTTTAAGATTCTACCCGAAGGTCTAAATCGATTTTTCAATGTACAGTATATTGCCAGGAAATCAAAGATAGATGAACATCATGAACTTGATTTAAAAAACGTAAAAATAGCTTCAAATATAATTCAATTTATTTATTATGTATTATCTACTTTTAAAAATAAAAATACTAAATATTATATAATTACTATAACTCCTTATACTTTTTTAGCCTATTTATTTTTATTTTTATTTAGAAAAAAAGTATTTGTTTATCTAATCAGTAGTGGGTATGAGGAATGGAAACATTTATTAGGTTCGTGGTCTGTTTGGATTTATCATATTATGTATTCTATTATAACCTCAAAAGCCAAAGTAATTGCCTTACATGAAAGGCTATATAAAAAAAGTAATGGTTATGTAATTGAGTCCTCAACACTAAATCAAGAATGGCTCCAAAATTTAAAAAAACCTGATTTAAGTAAAATAAAATTTTTAAATGTATCGAGAGTAAATCCTGAAAAAGGAATTTTTGAATTTCTTGAGATGTTTAAAAAATTAAAAATTGATGCTGAAATTTCTATTGTTGGTAAAATTAAAAATCTTACTTTACAAAATAGATTCCAATCTATTATTAAAGACAATCCTAATATATTATTTCCAGGATACATTTCAAATAGAAAGACATTAATAGATACATACGATAATCATAATATTTTAATTCTACCCTCATATACAGAAGGCCAACCATATGTTGTGGACGAGTCATTAGCTAGAAGACGTCCAGTGTTAATATTCGAGGATATAAAACATATAATTAAAGGCAGAAAAGGTATTTTTGTTTCCAAAAGAAATTTAGATGCACTTACAAAAACAATTAAATTAATAATGCAAAATTATTATGATATTCAAAAAGAAATTGATCAAAATAAATTTCCACTTGAAGAAGATATGTTTAAGCAAATTGCAGGTGTTATAAACAAGAATTAATTTCGCACTAATTTACTAATTCCTTCTTCAATTGAAATCTTAGGTTTCCAATTTAATTCTTTTTTTATTTTTGAAATATTAGCTTGAGAATTTTTTGGTTCGCCTGGCCTGTACGGAATAAATTTTTTTTTACCACCAAATATTTTCGCAATACTATTAATTGAAGTTCTTTTACCTGATCCCAAATTATATATTTTGTTAAAATATTTACTTTTAATGACTTTAATAAAAGCAAAGACTAAGTCATCTACATGAATAAAATCTCTAGTTTGTTTTCCATTACCAACTATAGTTAGAGGCTTGTTTCTTTTTATCTGTGATAAGAAATTGCCTATAACTGCACTATATTGCCCTGATGTATTTAGTCTAGGTCCATAAACATTAAAAAATCTAAAGGATATATTTGGCATTCTAAATAATGATGCATAATCCATTACCAGTTCTTCTCCCATAAATTTAGTTACAGCATAAGGGTGCTTCAAATCAATTTTATCTGTCTCTGAAGTTGGAAATTTTTTAGGCGTTCCATAACAACTTGAAGAAGCAGCATAAATAAATTTTTTTATTTTTGCTTTTTTTGATGCCTCCAACACATTTAGTGTGCCATTTACATTATTAATAAAATATTTTTTTGGGTTTTTGATACTTGGAATAATTTCAGCTAGTCCAGCTAGATGAAAAACATAGTCAGCTCCTTTAAAATGTTTATCTAAATTTTTATTTTGAGAGATGTCAGTTTTGATAATTTTGACATCTTTCTTTTTGTGGTGTGATAGATTAGATTTTTTTCCTGATACAAAATTATCTAAAATAATTACTTTGTGACCAATTCTGACTAAATGATCTGTTAGATTACTTCCTATAAAACCAGCACCACCTGTGATAATTGACTTTGAGAGTTTCATTTTTATAATAAATTCATTGTGTTTTTAACTTTTTTAAATCCATCCACGACTACCAGTTAAATGGTAATTATTTTTTAAATTGTACTTTTTCCATGCACCATCATGATCGATAATAAGCTTACATTTTTTAAGATGTTTTTCTAAAATTTTTTTTTGTATCTTAAATTGTTTGTGATCAACTGTTACTATCAAACAGTCAAATTTTGCCAGATCATTAGGAAAGTTGAATGTTTTAACTTTAACAGCTTTATATATTTCTTTTTTAGAAAAGTATGGATCAAATAATCTTACCTTAAGTTTTTTCTTTAATAATGATTTTACTAAAGGTATCACTTTTGATAGTACACTGACTTTTAAATCACCTTTATAAGATAAACCTAAAACACCAATTTTTTTTAATCCTTTTCTGCTAATAGAGTTCGCAATTAATTTTCCCATTCCATTATCTGTCTTTATGGTTTCACGAAGTAAAGAAAGTTTATTTACGTTTCTCACTTGAGATAAAATATATCTGCTGGATAAAGGTATACAATAGCCACCAGCACCAATTCCTGGATGAAAGGTTTCAAGATTCCATTTAGTTCCAACTAATTTAAGAACTTCTCTTATATTATCTTTTGGAAAAGCTAGAGAAAGTTGATTAGCAAGAGTGATATCCATATGTCTATAGGCGTTCTCAACACTTTTAACCATTTCGGAAACTTTATAAGTGCTGGCTACATGCAATTTTTTGCAGACAATTGACAAAACATCTTTAGCAACTTTTGTGGATCTGTTGTCAGTTGACCCATAAACTCTATCTAAATTTTCAAGATTTTTACCACCTTCAATAAACCAATCTCTTCTTGGAGCTATTGATAATAAAATATTTTTACCAATAATTAAGTTTTTCTTTTTTAAATACGGTATGATTTTTTTGTCTGACACTTTAGGAGCGAGTGTGGATTCCACAATCACTATTGGTGGATTTTTAGTATTCTTATTTATTTTTGCAATATTGTTAAGGACATTTATTAAAGGCTTATAATATGGCTTGCCGTCTTTCTCTGTAGGGATTGCTATAAAATGAACTAGAAAATCTTTGGTTATTAAATCTCTATAATTAGATGTTGCTCTCAAATAGTTTTTTTTAACTAATCCTTTTATATTAAAACCAAACCAATTTTTTAAATCTGGTAATGGTAAAACACCTGAATTGATTTTTTTTATCTTTTCTTTATTTATATCGTATCCAACACATTTTATATTTTTCTTTGAAAAATAAACCATCGTTGAAAGACCAATATAGCCAGTTCCCCATACTGCTATTTTAAACTTTTTTGATTTTAGAAGAGTTTTATAATTCATTTTAAATCATTAAATTGATTAAAGAAAATATACATATTTTTTTAAATGATAAAGCTTTAATTATCCTTATTGATTTTCAAAACACCAATAAATGCTTCTTGTGGTATTTCTACTTTTCCAAACTGTTTTGATCTTGCTTTTCCTCTTTTTTGTTTTTCCAATAATTTTCTTTTTCGATCAGTCGCACCTCCACCATGAATTTTTGTTAAAACATCTTTTTTAAAGCCCTTGATCGACTCTCGAGCAACTATTTTTCCACCTATAGCTGCTTGAACTGGTATCATAAAATTATGTCTTGGTATCAAATCTTTTAATTTCTCACAAACTTGACGCCCTGTAGTTTGAGCAAAATCTTTATGTATTATCATTGCAAGTGCATCGACAGGTTCTGCGTTTACTAAAATTCCTAATTTAACTAAATCTCCTTCCCTATAGCCAGAAATTTCATAATCAAAACTTGCGTAACCACTTGAAATAGATTTTAATTTATCGTTAAAATCAAAAACAACTTCATTTAATGGTAAATCGTATGATAATACCGCTCTTTTTCCTGAATAACTTAGATTAGTCTGAATACCTCTTTTATCTTGGCAAATTTTTATTATTGATCCAAGATATTCGTCTGGAGTTATAATTGTGGACTTAATCCAAGGCTCTTCTATTTTTTCGATTTGTGATGGATCGGGCATATTAGAGGGATTTTGTAAATCTAAAATCTCACCTTTAGATTTATGTACTTTGTAAATTACTCCAGGGGTTGTAGTAATTAAATTTACATCAAACTCTCTTTCCAATCTCTCAGTAATAATTTCAAGATGCAATAGTCCTAGAAAACCACACCTAAAACCTAAACCTAGAGCGCTTGAAGACTCTGGTTCGAAAGAAAAACTAGCATCATTAAGTTTTAATTTTGCTAAACCATCTTTTAATTTTTGATACTCAGAACTGTCCACTGGGAAAAGACCGCAAAATACCACTGGTTTACTTGGTTTAAATCCTGGTAAGGGTTTTTCTATAGGATTACTTGCATCACAAATTGTATCTCCGACTTTGGTTTCAGAAAGCGATTTGATACCAGTTATTATAAATCCTATCTCACCTGAATTTAATTCATTTATATCAACTGGTTTTGGTGTAAACACTCCAACTTTTTCAACAATGTATTCTTTTTTATTAGACATTAATTTTATTTTCATATTTTTTTTTAATTTACCATCAATTACCCTTACAAGAATAACTACTCCTAAGTAACTATCGTACCAACCATCAACCAATAAGCATTTTAATTTATCTTCAGAATTTCCCTTTGGAGATGGTAATTTATTTATGATTGACTCTAAAATTTCGTCAATACCTTCACCTGTTTTTCCGGAACAGGAAATAGCATTAGTCGTTTCTATTCCAACGACATCCTCAATTTCTTTCTTTGTTTTATCAATATCTGAAGCAGGTAAATCAATTTTATTTAAGATTGGTATAACTTCATGGTTTATTTCTAAAGCTTGATAAACGTTTGCCAAAGTTTGTGCTTCTACTCCTTGAGTGCTATCTACGATTAAAAGAGATCCCTCGCATGCTGATAAAGATCGACTTACTTCATAACCAAAATCTACGTGACCAGGAGTATCTATAATATTTAATACATAATCTTTACCATCTTTAGCTTTATAATTAAGTTTAACTGTTTGAGCTTTAATTGTAATTCCTCTTTCTCTTTCAATATCCATTGAGTCTAAAACTTGTTGTTTCATTTCTCTATCAGTAAGCCCTCCACATTTATGAATAATACGATCAGCAATCGTTGATTTACCATGATCAATATGCGCAATTATAGAAAAATTACGAACTCTTTTTATATCTGACATTAGGACCTAATTGTAGCGCCAGTTTTTTTACTTACTGTATCAATAATTTTTTTACTAATATCGTCTAAATCATTTTCTGACAAAGTTTTATCAATAGCCTGCAAGGTAACATTAATTGCAACTGACTTTTTATCTTTTGGAATATTTTCTCCTTCATAAACATCAAAAGTAGATACTTTTTGAATAAGACTGTCATCTACTTCTCTTATAATTTTCTCTAAATTTCCTATCTTAAAAATTTTATCTATAACAAAAGCGAAATCTCTTTCTGATTTCTGATAATCTGAAGCTTGAAAACTTTTTTTGCTTTGTCTTAATTTTTTGTTTGGTTCAGGAATATTTTTCAAAAATATCTCAAATCCAAAAATATTTTTATCTTTGCAATCTAAGTTTTTAATAATTGCGGGATGTAATTCTCCAAAGTAAGCTAAATGAGGTCCTTTTTCTGATTTTAAAGTTATCGATCCTGATCTTCCTGGATGATAACTGTGTTTTGTATTATCGCTTACAAAAAGGTTTTTTTCTTCCATTCCAAGTTCAATTAAAGTTTTAATAGCATCACTTTTAATGTCAAAAACATCAACATCTCTCTCTTTGTCTAACCAACTCTTTCTATTTATTTTTCCAGATTTTAAACCTCCAACAACAATCTGTTGTTCACCCGGATTTTTTCCAAAAAATGTTGGACCAATTTCAAATAAAGATAGGTCTTCATAACCTCTGTCTTGATTTTTTTTTAAATAAATTGCTAAATTGGAAAAAATTGATTGTCTTAAGACATCCAGATCAGAAGAAATAGGATTAAATATTGGAATCGTTTTTTCACCTTTACAAAATTGTTTATCAATTTTTGAGTCTGTAAAAGACCAAGTGACTATTTCCATATAGCCTTTGGAAGCTAAAGACCTTTGTGATAAATGAAACAGTTTTTGCTTAAAGCTTAAAGTATCTTGGGTTCTATTTTTGCTTGGCTTAATTAATTTTATATTATTGAGTCCTTTGATCCTAATTAATTCCTCAATTAAATCTTCGTCCAAAGTCACATCTGGCCTCCAGCTTGGTACCTCTACTTTTATAGTTTTTTGACTTTTTTTACATTTAAAACCTAGGGAGGATAAAATTTTATCAATTTCGTTGGCAGATATTGGAATGCCGATCAATTTTTCAAATTTTTCTACTTGAAAGTTAATTATCTTATTTTTTTGGTTTGTCTTTCCAGAAATTTGAAGCTTACTAGCTTCCCCTCCACAAATTTTTAAAATCAATTCAATAGCAAGCTCTAAACCCTCTTTAATCGAATTGGGGTCTATTCCTCTTTCAAATCTATATTTTGCATCGGTATTTATATTTAGTTCTCTTGCTGTTTTTCTTATTGATCGTGGGTTAAAATAAGCTGCTTCTAACAGTATATTTTTTGTATCAAATTCAGTAGATGTAGTCGTCCCTCCAATAATTCCGCCCAAACCAAGAACGCCAGATTTATCAGAGATGACGCACATACCTTTTTTTAATTTATATTTTTTATTATCTAGTGCCTCGAATGCCTCGCCTTCCTTGGCATTTCTTACCACAATTTCTTTGTTTATTTTGTCTGCATCATAAGCATGCAATGGTCTATTTAGATCGAACATTACATAATTAGTAACATCCACTACAGCAGAGATGGGTTTTAACCCTAATGCGATTAATTTATTTTTAAGCCATTCAGGGCTTTCTTTGTTGGTAATGTTTTTGATGTAACAGCTTCCAAAAATATCACACCCTTGATTCTTTTCTTTTGTAATTGACGTTTTAATTTGGTGTTTTGTGCTTTGTTTGATTTTTTTTCTCTTTATTTGTATTAATTTTCCAACTCCAGCTGATGAAAGATCTCTCGCAATACCTCTTACACCTAAACAATCAGCGCGGTTAGGGGTTATTGAAATATCAATAGCTTTATGTGAGCTACTTTTAAAATAACTTTTCCCGATTTCTTTTTCTTTATTCTTAAGTTCGATTATCCCTTCACTTTCACTAGATAAATTCAGTTCACTTTCGGAGCAAAGCATTCCTCTCGACTCTACACCTCTAATTTTTGCTACCTTTAATTCAAAATTATTTTTAGGTATTACAGCTCCTGGAGGTGCATAGATTGTGATAAGGCCTTCTCTGGCATTTGGAGCCCCGCAAACAACTTTTAAAATCTCTTTTCCTCCAATCGTAACATCACAAACTTTTAATTTATCAGCATTAGGATGTTTTTCTGCTTTTATAACTTTTGCAATTTTAAACTTACCCATCTCCCCTGAATTTTCTTTTACACTTTCAACTTCAAGTCCTATGTTAGTGAGTTGATTAATAATTTCACTTTCTTTAGCTGATGTTTTGAGATGCTCTTTTAGCCAGGGGATTGTAATAATCATTTGCTTAACCCTCTATAATTTGTTGGAACGTCTGATGGATCAAATCCAAAGTGACTTAGCCATCTATAATCTGCCTCAAAGAAAGCTCTTAAATCATTAATACCATATTTTAACATGGCTAAACGATCAATTCCTATTCCAAATGCAAATCCTTGGTATTTTTTTGTGTCTACTTTTACATTTTTTAAAACGTTTGGATGAACCATTCCGCATCCTAACACTTCCAACCATTTATCTCCTTCGCCAATAACTATTTTTCCTTTTTCAATTTTATATCCAATGTCAACTTCTGCAGATGGCTCCGTAAAAGGAAAATGACTTGGTCTAAATCTCATTTTTACATTTTTAACTTCAAAAAATTCCTTTATGAAATAATCAAGACAACCTTTAAGATGACCCATTGTTATACCTTTATCTATATGGAGGCCTTCAAGCTGATGAAACATAGGAGCATGCGTCTGATCGCTATCACATCTATAAGTCCTTCCAGGTACAATTATTTTAAAAGGAGGTTTGCTTGATAACATCGTTCTTATTTGGACAGGTGATGTATGTGTTCTTAATAATAATTTTTTATTTTCTTCCAAATAAAAAGTATCATGCATGTCTCTAGCGGGGTGCTCCTCCGGAGTATTTAATGCTGTAAAATTATTATATTCTGATTCAACGTCGGGTCCTTCAGCAACTGAAAAGCCTATTTCTGAAAAGATAGAAGATATTTCATCTATAACTTGTGAGACTGGATGAATTTTACCCTGTCGATCAGGTCGTATGGGTAAGGTAACATCAACTTTTTCATTTTTTAATTTTTCGTTTATTTCTGCAGTTTCCATCTCAATATTTTTTTGATCTAATTGATGTGTTAAATCATCTTTAATTTTATTTAAGTTTGAAGCAAACTCTTTTCTTTTTTCTGGATCTAAGGACCCTAGAGATTTGAACTGTTGAGTAATTTGACCGTTTTTTCCAAAAAATTCTGTCTTAATAATTTGCAGATCATCTTTATTTTTTACAGAATCTATCTTTGCATTAAACAAAGAACTTATTTTATCTAAATCACTCATTAGGTAATTGATATTTAATATAAAGTGGAGATTAAATCAAAGAACCTTTTATGCCAGGGAAGATTGAACCTTCTTTACTACTGATTTAAAGACTTCAGGATT
>Ga0315330_10003768_pt1 | contig 10409 bp, 11 predicted proteins | sample M140m34915metaG_FD_203453 | JGI IMG/M metagenome (GOLD analysis project Ga0315330, IMG submission 203453) | Ammonia-oxidizing marine archaeal communities from Monterey Bay, California, United States - M1 40m 34915 | ecosystem: Environmental > Aquatic > Marine > Intertidal zone | place: USA... | reverse complement strand
TAGTGAATGGATTAATTGCGACTGTATTTTTAGGATTTATATTTTCATGCTTTCAAGCCTACGAATATCATCATGCCACATTTACTTTAGATGGAAATATTTATGGTTCCACATTTTATATGGCCACAGGATTTCACGGTTTCCACGTTATTGTTGGGACGATTTTCTTAGCAGTATGTCTATTTAGATCTATGAAAGGTCATTCAACACCAACACATCATTTTGGTTTTGAAGCAGCCGCTTGGTACTGGCACTTTGTTGATGTAGTTTGGTTATTCCTTTTTGCCGCAATCTATATTTGGGGAAGTTAATCTCAAATTGAAAAGACAATTACTTTTTCATTTATTTGTAGTCCTATTCATCACATTATTTTGTGCATTAGGCACTTGGCAGCTTTATCGCTTGCAATGGAAAATGGAGTTAATAAGTGAAATCAATTTTGGTTTAAATTCTACTCCAATAAAATATTCCAACTTAATTAAAAAAAATTACCAGAGAGTTGTATCTGAAGGCTCTTTTAATTTTAAAGATCAAATTTATTTATATAGCTTAAACGAAAAAGGAAAACCTGGTTATGACATTATAACTCCTTTTAAAACAGCTAATAATGAAGATGTTCTTGTGAATAGGGGCTGGATTCAAAAAGAGCTTAAAGGAACTCAAGAAATAAATACAAATTATAAATCAAAAAAAATTACGGGTCTTTTAAGAAAAATTTATAAACCAAACATATTTAAACCAGAAAATGATTTAAAAAATAATATTTGGTTTTCAATCAATTTGAATGATATGGAGCAATTTACAGAAACAAAATATCCAAATTTTGTAATATTTTTAGAAAATCCAGAAATCAAAGTGCCACTACCTAAAAAAATAACAATTGATGTGCCAAATAATCACCTTAAATATGCTATAACTTGGTATTCTATAGCAATATCAATTTTACTTTACTACTTATATTTTAGAAGAAAGAAATGAATTATATAAGCACCAGAGATAAATCTTTAAATTTTAATTTTAAAGATATTTTTTTAAGAGGTTTAGCACCAGATGGAGGCTTATTCATACCTTCGGAAATAAAGGTATATAGTAAATCAGAATTAGAAAAATTAAGTAAATTAGCTTATTCTGATCTTGCTGTTGAAATTTTGTTTAACTTTTGCTCAGACAATTTATCTAAAGGTGATCTTCGATCAATAATTCAGGACGCTTACAAAAATTTTGAAGACAAAGAAGTTGTAACTATTAAAAAAGTTGGAAACATAAATCTTTTAGAACTCTATCACGGCCCAACTTTAGCTTTTAAGGATATTGCTATGCAAGTTATAGGCAATATGTATGACCAATTAAAAGTAGCTGAAAAAAAATCAGTTAATGTAGTTGTAGCGACCTCAGGAGATACTGGGTCGGCTGCTATAGCTGCGCTCAATGATAGAAAAAATATAAATTTATTTGTACTACATCCTCACAATAAAATTTCAAATGTGCAGAGAAAAATAATGACTACAATTGGTTCAGATAATATTTTTAATATAGCTATTGAGGGTTCATTTGATGATTGCCAAAGAATTGTAAAAGACTTGTTTAACGAAAACGATTTTAGAGAAAAAATAAATATGTCAGGGGTAAATTCAATCAATTGGGCAAGGATAATTTGCCAAATTGTTTATTATTTTTATGCCTACTTTTCCTTGGGAAAAGAAAAAATTAGCTTTTCAGTTCCTACAGGAAATTTTGGAGATGTTTATGCTGGCTATATTGCAAAAAGAATGGGTTTGCCAATAAATAAACTAATAGTTGCGACAAATGAAAACGATATTCTACAAAGAGTAATTAATACTGGAGAGTATAAACCAGACAAGGTCAAACCATCTTTGTCTCCTAGTATGGATATACAAGTATCAAGCAACTTTGAAAGATTATTATTTTATATTTTAAAAGAGAATGATCAAAAAGTAGCTTCTCTTATGAAAAACCTTAAAAAAGAAGGGTCGTTTAAACTAGGTAATGATGAAGTAAATGAAATAAAAAAAGATTTTAAAGCTGAAAAGATAAGCGATAGTGAAACTTTATCAATAATTAAAGAGGTTTACTATAAAGAGAAATTTATTATCGACCCTCATACAGCAACAGCCTTTGGAGCTATAAATAAGTCTGGAGAAGCAAAAGATACAGTAGTACTGGGAACAGCTCATCCGTATAAATTTTTAGAGACTGTTAAAAAAGCTACTGGTGAAAATGTTAAGGCACCTAATCAGTTGGAAAAGTTTATAGATAAAGATGAAAAATTTGATATAGTTGAAAATAATAACGAAAAAATCAAAAAATATATCCTTAATAAAATACAATGAAAATAAAAGTAGGCGAAAAAGTACCTTCAACAGATTTCTTTCATATTGATAGCAGTGGAGCAGTAAAAAAAGTAAAAAGTACAGAATTACTTGCAAAGCATAAAGCTATCTTGATAGGAGTTCCCGGAGCTTTCACAAAAGTTTGTTCCGCAAAACATTTGCCAGGATATGTAAATAATTTTGAAGAAGCTAAAAAAAAAGGAATAACTAAAATTTTGTGCATTTCTGTAAATGATCCAAATGTAATGCAAGCCTGGGGGGAAAACCAAAATGTTGGAGATAAAGTCTTTATGGTCGGTGATCCTTATTGTGAATTTACAAAAGCTATCGGAGCAGAAATTGATAGAACCGAGCGAGGATTAGGAATAAGATCTTCAAGATATACTATGTTAGTTCAAGATAACGTTATTAAGGTTATAAAAGCAGAGGAAGATACTGCAAATTGTGAAATTTCTGCTGCAGAAAACTTTATAAAAGGAATTTAATTTTTTATTGCCTGGGTCGCAAGTTCGTCCGCTAAGTTATTGTATTTATTCGTCGAGTGTCCTTTAACCCATTTCCAAGACACATTATTCTTTTCACATAATCCATCTAATTTTGTCCAAAGATCTTTATTTTTTACAGGTTTTTTATTTGAATTTTTCCAGCCATTTTTTTTCCACTTAGCTATCCATTCTGTAATACCATTTTTTACGTAAATTGAGTCAGTGTAAATCACTACATCTGAATTACTTTTAATTTTTTTAAGAGCCATAATCGCAGCAAGTAATTCCATACGATTATTTGTAGTGTTTTTTTCATTTCCAGAAATATTCTTTTGATTGTTTTCTCTATCGAAAATTACTGCTCCCCAACCTCCTGGACCTGGATTTCCTGAACAAGCTCCATCAGTGTAAATTTTAAATTTCATTAAAAAAAATAATCCTCATAATTTTTTGCATTTTTATGAAATTCTAACCTTTTTAGGTATTCTAAAGGATCTTTCACTTTTACCATTGCTCCTTCAACAGTATTTAAAGCATCGAAAACTCGAGTTAACAAAAATCTCAAAGCAGCGCCCTGAGAGAGCACCTTTATACTTTGTTTTTCAGAGTCTGATAATTTTCTTACAGAGGAATAACCATCAATAAAGTTTTTAGCTTTTGTCACATTAAAACTCAAATTTTCTTTAGCTCCGTCAAAACATAGCGCGTTAAAACATATAGCTATTTCGAAAGCAAAAAAGTCTTCACATGAAAAATAAAAGTCTATAATTCCGCTAAACTTATCTTTATTAAAAAAAATATTATCATGAAATAGATCAGCATGAATAATTCCTTTAGGTAAATCTTTAGGCCATTCTTTTTCAACATTATTAAGATTTTCTTCTATCAGTTTTGGAAGATCCTTATGTAACTTAGAGCATTGATCTTTTACGGTGTCGAATAAACTTCTCCATGAATTAACAGATAAATTATTTTGCCTTTTTATCTTAAAATTTTTTGTTAACTCATGCATTTTAGCTATTTCAATTCCTATAGCTTTACAATTTTCGGGAGATAAATTTGACTTAGCTTTTCCTTCAAGAAAAGAGACTATCATTAATTTTTTACCATCAAAATTTGTAATTGTAGAGTTGTTTTTATTTGTTACAGGAGCAGGGCATTTAAAATTTGCCTTATTTAAAGAAGACATCAAATCAGAAAAAAAAGGAAGATCTTCAGATTTAACTCTTTTTTCATAGACAGTAAGTATAAATTTTTTTTTATTTACTGATAAAAAATAGTTAGTATTTTCTATCCCTTCTTCAATTCCTTTAAATGAGTCTAATTCACCCAATTTATAATTAGATAAAATTTCTTCAATTTTACTTTGATTTAACTGTGTATAAACGGCCATTAATTTAGTTCTTTTGGTAATTTGAAAACGACTTTTTCTTCTGCAACTACTATCTCTTCTATAGATATTTTTCGATTTTTTTTTAAATTAGCAAGCAACGCTTGAACTAATTTTTCTGGAGCTGATGCTCCGGAAGAAATTCCAATAGTATCAGAATTCTCTATTTCGTGAAAAGGTATCTCCTTTTCCGAATGCATTAAATGAGAATTATTACATCCAGCTTTTTTTGCTACCTCAACTAGTCTAACCGAATTTGATGAATTTCTACTACCTACAACAAAAAACAGATCACACTTAGACGCTATTTTTTTTACAGCAGATTGACGATTAGTTGTAGCGTAACAAATATCTTCTTTGATTGGACTCTTAATTTCAGGAAATTTATTTTTTAGAGCATTAATTATTTCTGCTGTATCATCCACAGAGAGGGTTGTTTGAGTTATGTAAGCCAAAGGTTTGTTAAAATTATCGACTTCGAGATTTTCAACTTCAGTTTTAGTTTCTATTAATTTAATAGATCCTTTAGGAAGTTGACCCATTGTACCAATAACCTCAGGATGATTTTTATGACCAATTAAAAATATTTCATATCCATTTTTATGCAACTGTTCAGACTCTCTATGAACTTTTGAAACTAAAGGACAAGTTGCATCTACGAACGATAAATTTTTTAATTTAGCTTCATCAGGAACTGATTTAGGAACACCATGTGCAGAAAAAATCACAGGTCTACTATTGTCTTTAACATCAGAGAGTTCATCTACAAAAATTGCACCTTTTTCTCTTAATTCGTCAACAACTTGTTTATTGTGAACTATTTCATGTCTGACATATACAGGAGCACCATATTTATTTATTGCCTTTTCGACAATTTCAATTGCTCTCTTAACACCAGCACAAAATCCTCTGGGAGAAGCTAAATAAATTTTAAGTTCTTTTTTCATTCTTTTCTATTAAGTATTCGAGCAATATATGCGGAAAAGTAAGAGACGCCAAACCAATAAATATTACCTTATTAATAGCCTCGTCGAGCTTATAGTAGCTATTAAGAAAATACACCGCCATTAAAAATATCACACCAGTTACAAAAGTTAAGGGAATAGCTTTGTTAATAAATTTCTTTAGTCCCGATTTAAAAGACTTATCTAGTACGAAAATTAATGTAATTGAATGTCTTATAGAATGAAGAAAGCAAAAATAAATTGTGAAAGCCAAAACAGGAGTTAAAAATAGATTTAATATAATTAACGAAAAAAAATCCATTATCATCAATGCTTTTAAGTCAGCCTTTTTCTTACTAGAGATAATGAGAGATGATAAAAAGCTTAAACACAAAAAAGTTATTAAGAATTGATTATTAAATAATTGAGACTCAAAAACATTAAAGTTTAAAATTTCAAATATTTCGTTTGTTTTCTCTCTCTGAAATAATAATGGTGCTAAAATTACAGCTGAACCTTTTAAAAAGTACAAAAACTCTGCTATTAGAAATTTTTCTTTAAAAGAGAATACTGTATCTTCCTTACCAAAGTGATAAGATGCTACAACAAGAAATAATAATAAAACAGTATTAGGAAATAATACCCATAAAAAAACTATTAAAAGAGAGATCAAAATATATGCAAAATAAAAAGAAAAAAGAGATCTATAACCAAATAAATATAAAAGTTTTTTTCCTTTTAAATTATCTAAAGCTCCATGTGAAATCCCCAAAATTAATATTAAGATTAAACAAAATATTATTGGTTCATAATTTACCATAAAGTAGAATGGACTAATCAAAATACAAAAATTGAAAAATATTAGCGAGTGTTTAAAATTTATTTTTTCCATTAGTGAAACAGAGCTCTCATAAAAATTAATTTTGGCATTCTTCCTATAATATTAATATCTTCAAAGACAGTACTTTTATTAGATAAAAATTTTATTACACAGCCTGATGAGGCTTTAAACATTTCAAAAAATATTTTTGGCATTTTATCTGGGTTATTTTTTAAAACTCTTAAAAATATTTTATCCAAAAACTGATATTTCTTTCCAATATTGTACATCTTTATGTTTTCAATTTTATCAATATTTTCGACAATATATTTACTATGCTCTTGGATATTTAAAAAAGTATACCCTGTGCTGAGCCTTGTCATTCCACCAGCAGATCCAATACAAACAGTTTTCTTATTATTCTTAATTAATGGATGGAATAATGGTATAGCGCCTTTTTCAGTAAAATTTATTTTATAGTTTTTAATACCTAGATTATTTTTAATATAATTTTCTAATTGAAGATCGTAATCCATTAAGCTTTGATCCTCTAAATCTGATAGCCAAGTTGTTTCAATTAGAGCTTTATTTTTACTAAATGGTAAAGTGTAAAAAAAGTGAACATCGTCTCTTTGGTCACAATTAAAATCCATAAGATTTATTATTTCTTCATCAAAAATATTTTTAGGTGTTTCTATCTCGATACCTTGAAAATGTTGCCACAATTTGGATTTATCTAATTCTTTTTCATGAACACTATTAAAAATTAGGGAATTTTCCGAGTTGATTTCACTTAGATTTTTAAAAAAACTTATATTGGAATTTGTAGAGAGCTTAGAATTGATCTTTTTGTAAAACTTACCACTATCGATACTTTGGTAAGGAAAATTTTTATTAGATAATTCATGTGAATTTTCTGAAGTATTGATTGTAAAATTGTTCCAACTTTTAATCACACAATCATCAAAATTATGATCAAAAACTTTCCAGAAAGACCAAGTTTTATCTCTTTTATATTCTTTACGAGTTTCAATGATTGCTAAAGTTTTTTCTTTTAACTTATCATTAATTTCAAGCTCATAAGCTAAGGATAGGCCCGCGCATCCACCACCAATAATTATATAGTCAAATTCTTTCATTCAAATTAATCTCTTGTTCTAAAATATTATGATTTGCTTGATTATCGTAATTTAAATTTTTAATGAACAATAATTTAACAAAGTCAAAAACAGATAAAAAGGTCTGAATTATTTTTTCAAACATTGGCACATAGATTTTGCCAGCTTTATTGTAATTATCTATATTTTTTTGTTTAAGAATGTAGTCTCCTATCTTTCTGTAAACACGTCTTGCAACAATAACTGAGAACCTTGATCTAAAAGATATTTTGCTTATAGAGTTAAAGGATTTTTCATAAAATATTTGAGACTCATTTATAATTTCTTGTATTGCTGAAAAATCGTGTCTGACATACTGCCTGTTACGCTTCTTATCTTCACAAACATCTCGAGCGATATTAGTAAGCTGCATGGCTATCCCAAGATCAATCGCACCTTTTAGGGCTTCTTTATTTTTGACTTTAAGTATTTTTGACATCATTAATCCAACTGTTCCAGCAACTCTATAAGAATAAACAAGCAAATCTTTTTTCGAATTAATAACTACTTTTTCCTCTAAGTCTGTTTCAACCCCATCAAACAAATCCATTACTATTTGTTTAGAAATATTTTCACTATTAATAACTGACCACATATCTTTTATAATTTGATTGTTAAGACTTTTATTTTCAAAATCCATTTTAAATTTTAAGAAAATTTCTTTCTTCTTTTCCAGGTTATTATTATCATCAGCAATATCGTCTAAAGTTCTACAGAAATTATACAGAGATGAACATTTATCCAAAGTATTACTCGATAGAAAAAAACTTGCCCAATAAAAAGATTTTGCATGTTTTTTTAACAAATTATTTTTCATTAAAATAATTTGTCTAAAACTTTTGCTGACGAAAGAACTCCGGGCATTCCAGCGCCTGGGTGTGTACCGGCACCCACAAAGTATAGGTTCTTATATATTTCAGATTGATTATGAAATCTAAAATAAGCTGATTGAGAAAATTTTGGCTGAATGGAAAAACCAGACCCATAAAGAGTTGCTAGATCGATTTCAAAGTAATCAGGTGTTAAATAAAAATCACTTACCACATTTTCTTTAATGCCAGGCAGAACAGTTTTATCCATTTTATCTAAAACTAAATCTTTAAATTTATCACCTTCTTCGATCCATTTAACTTTAGATAAATTATTTGGAACTGGAACCAATACATAAAAAGCATCTTGGCCTTCTGGAGCCATATTAGGATCTGTTGCAGATGGTCGATGTAAATAATAGCTTATGTCTTCAGAAAGTATTTTCTTTTCGAAAATTTTGTCAAGATGTTTTTCATAAGTATCTCCGAAATATATTGTATGATGCGCAACTTCATTATATTTTTTTTTAGAACCAAAATAATAAACAAATAATCCCATTGAATAATCCATCCTTTTCATTTTTTGTTTAAATAAAAAATCATAATCTTTCTTTGATTTTATCAAGTTGTTGTAAACATTTGGAGGATCTGAATTACAAATTACGTAATCGCTATTAATTATTTTAGAGTTATTAATTTTAACTCCTTTGACTTTTTTATTTTCTGTAAGTATTTCTGTAACCTCAGCGTCTTTAATAATTTTGATATTTTCTTCGATCATTAGTTTTTCTAAAGCTTTAACAACACTTCCTGTTCCTCCCATCGAGTAGTGAATGCCCCATTTTTTTTCTAAAAATAAAATTAATGTATATATCGATGTAGTGCTAAAAGGATTTCCACCTACCAAAAGAGGGTGCATGCTGAACACTCTTCTTAATTTTTCATTGGATATATAGCTTGAAACTAAACTGTAGACTGACTTATAGCTTTTTAATTTTAATAAAGATGGAATTTGTTTCATCATAAAGACTAAATTGTTAAAGGGCTTATCGGATAAATCCGTAAAACCTTTATTAAAAATCTTTTCAGTAAAATTTACTAGATTTTTATATCCATCATAATCAGAAGGGTTAAATTTTTTTACTTGTTCCTCCATAGAATTATCATTACCATTGTAATCGAATGTTTCCCCATCGCTAAATACAAAACGATACCATAAATCTAATGGCACTATATCGACATAGTCGGAAATATTTTTATTAAATAGCGAAAATAATTCGTCAAATAGATACGGGGCAGTTATTACTGTTGGACCACCGTCATAAATAAACTGATCCTTTTTAAAAACTCTAGCGCGACCACCAAGGTCAGGGTGTTTTTCTACCAATGTAACTTTATGGCCCTTAGCTTTTAATCTAAGCGCAGCAGCAAGACCTCCAAAACCTGAACCAATAACGGTAATTTTTTTTGCCATATATTTATGGCTATTCTAACTAGATTTTTTCTTAAGTGCTAATTTTGTTTCTTCAATACTGGAGCTATAAATTTTATCTAATTTGCTTTTATCCAGTGAATTTTTAATGAGTTTTTCGACTGACTCTATTGCTATTTTTACTGAGGCATTTTTTATATCTTTCAAAGTCTGATTTTTGAGTTGTTTAATTCTCTCTTCAGCATTTTTCTTTCTAGACTCCATCAAATTGTGAAAATCTTGATTTGTTTTAATAACATTTTTTTCAGCTTCTTCACCTGCTTTATTTATCATTTGCTTCACCTCAGCTTTTGAATTGCTAATTTTTTTTTCATGTTCTGTAAGAATATTTTTTGCATCTTCTTTAAGTTTATCAGCTTCTTCAATTTGATTTTTAATATTGTTAATATTTTCCTCTAAAGCTGTTTTAATTTTTTCAGGTATTCGAAAATATAAAAGCAATCCTATAAAAGCAAAAAAGGATATCATTACCCAAAAAGTTGCATCAATCGTCATAAATATTTACCAAGGTTTTTTTTAGATATATCCTCAACCGCTGCTTTTATACTGTTTTCATTAAGCTTATCACCAGAAATTGTTTCAATAATATTTGAAGCAATATTTTCTGATATTTTTTGAATATCGGATATAGAGTTTTTTTTAAGATCATTTATTTCTTTTTGAGCTTTTGCAATTTCTTTTTCAATCTCTTTTTCTATAGCTGATTTTTTTGTTTGAATATCTTTATCTAATAAATTTTTTGAATCTATGTGAATCTTAATAACTTCTTTTTTGGCATCTTCCAAAATCTTCTCATACTCTCTTAATTTTAATTCAGATAATTCTTTAAATTTATTAGCATCTTCTAGGTCATCTTTAATTTTATTTTCACGGTTATCTAAATTATTTTTTATTTTTGGAAGATAAAATTTTGCAACTGAAATATATAAAATCGTAAAAACTAAAATTAACCAGAACGCTT
>Ga0315330_10003763_pt1 | contig 10414 bp, 6 predicted proteins | sample M140m34915metaG_FD_203453 | JGI IMG/M metagenome (GOLD analysis project Ga0315330, IMG submission 203453) | Ammonia-oxidizing marine archaeal communities from Monterey Bay, California, United States - M1 40m 34915 | ecosystem: Environmental > Aquatic > Marine > Intertidal zone | place: USA... | reverse complement strand
CTGATTTTTTACTAAAGGTATCACCAGTCTGGAAAAATAAACTTGAGACACTACCTTTAGCAGAACCTACAAAAAAGTCATCTAGCCCATCTCCATTAAAATCATCCACACATACACATGGTCCCTCATTAGAATTCATCTTAAATAGCAGCCTTTCCCTATCAAAGTCTACAAACTCATTTTCTAGATGAGAATAATCTATTTCAATGTTTTTATTTTTTAATAACTTTTTATCTGATCCTAATAATAATTTCTTTTTATTGACTGAAGCAAACTTTTCATTAATAACGTAATGGGTATTTGAACTTAAATTTTTAATAGATGACTCTAGACCATTATTCCATATAACTTTTAAACTATCAATATTATTTATAGTATCTAATCCAAAATAGATTCTGTAATCAACAGAAGACTGGAAACCCCTCATTGGAGACAATTCTTGATACTGTACTTCTCCATTTACGTAAACATATAGTTTATTACCTATTCCATAAGTATTTGGGCCATCTGAATTAAATGAGAAAGAAACCCAATTCTTTTTAGAGTTATTTCTATAAATAGATGCTGGCATGTTGACGTTATTTATTACTAAATCTAAATCTCCATCATTATCTAAATCTGAATAAGCAGAACCGTTAGAGAATGAAGGCATGTCAAGACCAAATAAAGATGAAACATCAGAAAAAGATAAATCACCGTTATTCTTATATGCATAATTACCTACTGACTCAGTTGGTATCATATCAATGAGTTTTTTGATTGGTTCACTCTCCGATTTGATCATATTAGATATTATTGATGGATTAGCTAAGAAGTTAACATAATCTTGATCTAGTAAGTCTTTATAAATACCATTAGCAACAAAAATATCTTTATAACCGTCATTATCCATATCAAAGATTAACGCTCCCCAACTCCAATCGGTAGCATCAACACCTGTTATCCTTGATATCTCAGAGAAAGACCCATCTGCATTATTAAGTTGTAGTACATTTCTATTAAACTGATTGAAGTAACCTTGAGATATTGAAAGTTGGTATTTATCCCAGGAGTCAAACACTGCCTTAGAAACTCTCCTGTCATGTCTTTCTGGAAGCATCTCACTTACAAATATTTCTGGGTATGAGTCATTATTTATATCAGCCATATCAGCTCCCATTGATCCCATAGAAATCTCTGTAAGATAATCTTCTATTGATTCATTAAAAGTACCATCTTGATTATTTATATACAGATAATCTTTCTCAAAAAAGTCATTAGAAATATACATATCTTGCCAACCATCTAAGTTAAGGTCACCAATAGTTACCCCTAAACCAAAACCAATCTCACTGGTATAAATTCCAACCTCATCTGATATATCTACAAATTTTCCGTTATCATTTCTTAGAAACTTGTTACCCTTATCACTTCTATTAAGCCTTAAGTCTTTAACTAAATCAATACCAATACCAATTGATCTGATTGTGTTATTTAGAAGGTAACAATCTAGATCACCATCTTTATCAAAATCAAAAAAGGCTGCATGTGTAGATAATCCTTCATTATCTAGACCGTAATCTTTAGCTCTCTCTGTAAAGGTTAAATCACCATTATTGATGAAGAGTTCATTATACCTTCTTTCTCCACCTGGAGGTCCAGATTTACAAACATAAATATCAAGGTATCCATCGCTATTAATATCAACAACACTAACTCCAGTACTCCATACCCCAGAAGACATAAGTCCAGATTCTTCAGTAATATCATCAAAGTAGAGTTCTCCCCTATTAAGGTATAATCTATTAGAGACAAGATTTCCAGTAAAAAAAATATCTTGAAGTGAGTCATTATTAAAATCACCAATAGCAACACCCCCACCATTATAAAAGTTTCTGTAAGTATATGGATTTAATTCTTCTGTATACTCAAGGGTATTATTAAAAGTAATATTTGACTTTTGAGTTGATATTAACTCAAATAATCTATCGTCCTTTGGCTTTGAGCAGGCAGAAAGGATTAGAATTAAAATAATAATTTTTCTAATTGTCACTTATATAAATCTATTATGACAAAGATAAAAAAAAAGCAAGCGATAAAATCGCTTGCTTTAATCTTAAGATATATTTAACTAAATATACTATTAGTAACCAGGATTCTGAACTAACTTGGGATTAGCATTTAATTGATCTTTTGGTATAGGGAAAAGTTTATACTTCGCATCCGAAGCATCTTTTGCCCACCAAGCATCATTAAATTTATCAAATCTAATTAGAGACCTTCTCCTATCATTCTCAACATACATCTCTCTACCTCTTTCAGCAAGAAGTTGATCTTCAGTAAGTGAGTTAAAAGGAGTAACTCCTGCTCTAACTCTAATTTGATTTACAATACCAAGTGCACCAGTTGCATCGCCTGTTCTAAAGTGTGCTTCAGCTTTACTTAGTAAAACATCAGCGTACCTGAGAAGAACAAAATCATGATTCATATTGTCTCTTCCACCTTGAACGTGACCATACTTGTTAATTCTAGCACCACACTGACGACAAGCATCAGGATATATCTCATTGATATAAGGTGTAAAATTAAGGCCAGTGCCATCATCATCACCACCTTCACCACCAGCTGAGTCATCAGTTCCCTGAGGACCAACCAAGAAGTTTGATAGTCTGCTATCTTGAGTACCAGTAGCAGCTCCTTTACCTTTAATAACATCGCCTTGTGGACCAGGATTAGTTGACGGGTCTACATATGAGTTATAGAACTCTTCAACTGTTGCGTATCCGTTCCATGGCTGGAATGTTAAATTAAAAGTATTCTGGCTAGCATAATGAAGTGTCATAGCAACCCAGTTAAATCCTCCAGCAAAAACCTCATCGTAAGGTACGACAAAGATATTTTCAGAAGAACCTTCGTTCTGCTCCTTAAAGTTATCAGAATAAACTGCTTCTAGTGAGTATAGACCAGAGTTGATTATTGCATCAGCGTCAGCTTTTGCAGCAGCCCACTGAGCTGTACCTGTATATACTTCTGCGTTTAATAATAACTGCATTCTAATTGCAAGAGCAGCCCACTTATTGATTCTTCCATAAGTAGTCGCATCTTTCTTATCACTTAGAAGTGGTATAACAGCATCAAGTTCAGACTTAACGAAGTTATATACTTCACTTCTTGTAGAGTTAGGTTTAGTTTCAGTATCAGTAAAATCAGTTGATAAAGGAACATTTCCAAACATATCAAGAAGATGGAAATAATAGAATGCTCTGATTGCTCTCAACTCTGCCTCATAAGCATCGGCACCTTCAATACTACTAAACTGATAAATCAGTCTGTTTACAGTGTTGATTGGACCATATGCATTATTCCAAGCATTATTAAATATACTGTTATCTGGTTGAAACTCATGCTGATGTAACTGAAGCAGAATACCACCATCATACCAGTCACCGCCTCTAGTAGGAATGACTAATTCATCAGATGATAATTCATTTGCAGTCCATATATTTGTATGACTTCCCCAGTGTGTCATAGAGGAATATGCCTGACCTAGAGCAGCGATATTTTCTTCATCAGTTGTGAAAAAATTCTCGGCAGCTAAATCACTATATAATTCCTCATCAAGGTTAGTACATGCAGGTACTACAAAAATCATACCTACAATTAGTAAACTTAACTTTTTCATATTTATTAATAAATTTCTCATTTTCTAATAATTTATAAAGTTATATTAAGACCTAAAGTAAAAGTTCTAGCTCTGAAATAGGTCTCTCTTCTCTCAATTCCTTGAGAAAGTGGATCACCTCCATCAGTCCATCTAGATACAGGGTCAATACCCTCATACCCAGTTAACATGATTGGTCTCTGAGCAGAAACATAAACTCTTAAGTTTTTCATGAACTTAGTTACATCTTTCAAGTTATAACCTACAGTTATATTATTTAACTCAAAGTATGTAGCATCTTCCACATGAGAGCTATTAGCAGCAGCAGCAGTAAGGTCCTGGTTGAAGTAACTTGTATTTACAACATTCCAGTTTCCTACAACTGTAGGGCCAGCGTTCTCATAAAAACCTCTGTACGAGTTGAATAGATCATGACCAAATTCACCGTTCCACTGCATAGAAATATCTAAATTTCCTATGTTTAGTGTATTGTTCCATCCAAGCGTGAAATCAGGTAAACCATTACCAATAACTTCTCTGTCATCATCACAGTCACAATATGAACCGTCGCCATCTAAGTCAGCAAACTTGAAGGTACCATCAGGGTTAATTCCCTCATATCTAGGACCCCATATCTGACCTAAAGTTTCGCCTTCAACAACTCTCACAAGTGATACACCACTCTGTCCAGGAGATCCCATAGCAGCTCTGTAAAGAACACCACCACTAAAAGAAAGATCACCCTTAGTCCAACTCATTAACTCACTAGTACTCGTACCGAATACAATACCAGTAGTCCATTTAAAGTTGTTAGAATTTGCAACGTTAAAATTAACATTAGCTTCAAATCCAGTGTTCCTAGTTGTACCAATATTTAAGAGAGTTTGTGAAACAAGATTTGGTGGAACAGGTACGTTAACACTTAGTAACTGATCTTTTGTCTCTCTAGTAAAGTATTCTACAGAACCAAATAATCTTGAGTTAACTAAAGCAAAATCTACACCAACATTAAGATGTGTAGCAATTTCCCATGCTAAATCAGGATTTGCATTACTTGTTGGTCCATAACTTGAAGTGTAAGCACCGTTGTAGTAGAAGTTACCAGCAGGACCAAATCTTTGTAAAGAAATGTAAGAACTACCCGGCTCATTACCTGTCTGTCCGTAACTAACTCTTAATTTTAAGTTGTCAATTGCATCAGTGTCAAGTAAGTTATGGATACTAACACCAGCACCGACTCCATAAAATGCAGCCCATTTGTTATTAGCTCCAAACCTTGATGAACCCTCATACCTTAAACTTGCATTTAAGAAGTAAGTATCATCATAGTTCAAGTTTACTCTTGCTAAACCAGCAATTAACTTATTAGAATTAGCCCAACTCCATACAGACCCTAGCCCGTTATTGAAATCAGCTGAAGCACCTAGGTTGTGGTATGAAAAAGCATCAGTTAAGAAATCACCACCTTCAGCGTGGTAACCTTCATTAAAGAATTCTTGATAAGAATATCCAACTAGTGCGTTTATGCCTAAGTCACCTGTTTGACCAGCATAACCTAGCGTTCCCTCTAATAGATCAAAAGTATACTGTTGATTATCGGTTATTGCTAGACCATTTCTGTCAGATCCTCTGAATCTTGCTGTTTTTTTGTAGTATTGACCTCTCTCGACATCAGTGATTTGTCTCGTATATGCAAGAGATGCATTAAGACCCTCAACTAATGAGCTAAGATCTAAAGACGCCTTAAGTGAACCCAAGAAAATATTATCGTTACCCTCGTTAATGTTTTGCTCAACAATTGAAACAGGGTTAACATAATCAAAAATAGTTCTCTCGTGGTAGCCACCATATATTGAGTTTGGATCATATACCGGCATTGTTGGATTAGATTTAAGTGCTTCTCTAAAACCTTCATTACCAAATCCGTAACTTGCATCCTTGTTTGTATAAGAAATACCTACATCTATAGTCAACTTACCATCCATACCCTTCTGGGATAGATTAACGGCAGTGTTAAGATTATTATTTCCTGTACCTAAAAGAATACCTTCTCTCTCTCTGTAATTAACAGCTACTCTGTATGTAGTACTTTCAGTACCACCAGAAACCGATATATTATGAGTTTGAGACACACCATCTCTTGTTACTAGGTCTAACCAATCAGTAGTTGCACCGAAGTCAACAGCTCCAGGAAGAGCTCTGTACTCCTCTGCAGTCATCACACTTATTGTATTAGACATCTGATCAACAGATGTAGATACGTTATATTCAACCTTAGTTGTTCCAGCCATACCTTTCTTAGTAGTTACTAAGATCACACCACTAGATCCCCTAGTACCGTAGATAGCTGCAGCTGCACCGTCTTTGATTACGTCGATTGACTCGATATCATTTGGATCAACCAAATCTAGGTTTCCTCCAATAACTCCGTCAATTACAACCAAAGGAGATGCGTTAGCACCAACAGTTGATATTCCTCTAAGCCTTAGTGTATACCCTCCATTAGGATCGCCACCTGGCTTTGTAATAGATAAACCTGCAACTTTACCCTCAAGAAGACCCATTGGATTACTTATTAACCCTTTGTTAAAATCTTCCTCATTGAGACTAGTAACCGCACTGGTTATCTCTTTTCTTTCTTGTGTACCGTAACCGGTAACAACAATCTCATCAAGAGCAGCAATATCTTCTGCAAGAGAGATATTGATCTCTGACTGAGATCCCACAGCAATTTCAATGGTTGAATATCCTACATAAGTAACAACAAGGACATCACTTGACGAAGCATTTAATGCAAAGTCTCCATTCATATCCGTAATTGTTCCATTTGAAGTGCCCTTAATAACAATATTGGCACCTGGGATACCTTCACCATTTTCATCTGTAACTGTACCAGTTACAGCACTTTGAGCTAAAACATAGCTCATACCTGACATAAACATCAGGACTAATAGTAAAAGCTTTCTCATATTTGCTTTATTATAGTTTAGTTTAAAAATTTAACTTAATTCAAATAAAAATTAAATTATTGACTGTCCAACAAGTTACTGTAATCAGACACACTCTGAAGTGAGTTGTCTTATAGTTTAGTACTGGTTTGGTCGTCGACAACAATTAATTAGTTAACTGCCACAAAATTGCAATAATTTTTTCGTAATTAAAAACTAATTATTGTCAAAATAACTCTAAGTTGTGAAGTGAAACTAAGAAACGGTTTTTTTTAACTTTTTTTCCCATATCCAGGCAGATTTCATCATTTGGTCTAGATCTCTACTAGCTCTCCAATTTAAAGTTTGCTTTGAAAATTTATTATCTGAGTATATACTCTCAATGTCACCCTGCCTCCTGCCAACTATATCATAAGGTAATTGAACTTTATTTACTCTCTCAAATGATTTAATTACTTCAAGGACCGAATAGCCCTTACCTGTTCCAATATTAAAAAACTCATAACTTTCATTGGTCTCTTCATTCATTAATCTATCAACAGCGCTAACATGTGCTTCAGCGAGATCAACTACGTGAATATAGTCTCTGACTGGTGTTCCGTCTTTTGTACTGTAATCATCGCCAAAGACTTTTAGTTTTTCTCTTTTTCCTATAGCAGTCTGGGTGATAAAAGGAACTAAATTATCTGGCACACCTCTAGGCAACTCACCAATTAAACCAGAATCATGTGCTCCGACAGGGTTAAAATATCTCAGGCTTATTGAAGGTTTTTTATTAATGATGGCAAATTCTTTTATGATTTTTTCACAGATCTGTTTTGTTTCTGCGTAAGGAGATTCAGCTTTTTTAAAGGGAGATGATTCTGTGACAGGTAATATATCTGGCTGACCATAAACAGTACAAGATGAAGAGAATACAAATCCTTTAACGTCTTCTGATTTTATACATTTAAGAATATTTTCTACTGAACCTACATTATTTTTAAAGTATCTATCAGGAAATTTGATCGATTCATTTACTGACTTCAATGCTGCAAAATGGATAACTAGATCAAATTTTTTATTATTAAAACAAATCATGGTTTGAGTCAAATCAGTAATATCAATTTCATAGAAATCTATTTTTTCTCCTGTTATTTTTTCAATTCTGTCTAATATAAATCTCTCAGAGTTAACTAAATTATCTATGATTGATACCTCATACCCACTCCTTATTAATTCTACACATGTATGAGAACCTATATAACCCAGTCCTCCTGTAACAAGAATTCTTCCCTTAACAATTTTACCCATAACTTAGACCTTTAGAAATTGAAACTATGTCTGAGCTTAAGTCTAAAGAAAACTTTTTCCTATAAAGGCCTGATATTTTACTAATATATTCTTTCATAAAGCCTGAGTCAATCAAGTTAATTACACAACCACCAAATCCACCTCCCATCATCCTTGAACCAACTACATATTCCTTAACCATTGAAAAATCAACTAAAAAATCTAGCTCGTCACAGCTCACTTCATATAAGTTTCTTAAGCCATCATGAGACTTATACATCAGTTCTCCAAAAGAGTAAATATCTTTTTCTAATAATTTATTGTATGCCCTAAGAACTCTCTCTTGTTCTTGGATAACAAATAAAGCCCTATTAAATATTTTTTTATCAAGAATATTCTTAAACTTTTGTAAAACATCCAGAGGGACCTCTGTCAAGAATCTGTATTGATTATCTTCTCCATTGATAATTTCTAGTGCTTTACGACACTCAAAGACTCTTTCATTGTAAGATGTCTCTGAGAGGTTATGTTTAACATTGGTATTTAATAATAAAATTTGATAATGATTGAAATCGGCATCAATGTACTTGTGAGACTTATCCCTACAGTCCAGTAAAATAAGTTTATTCTGTTTACCATTAATTATAGTAAACTGATCCATAACACCTCCCTTCACTCCGATATATTCATGCTCCACCTCCCTAGCAATTTTAATAATATCTTCATTACTTAAATTAAGATTACTTATTGAGGATATACCCTTCAAGAGACCACATATTAATGCTGATGATGAGCTAACACCAGCTCCTACCGGAAGGTCTCCTCCGATAACACAACGAAAATTTTTTAATTCAAATCCCTTTTTATTTATCAGGTTATCAAGAACACCTAAAATAAAATTATGCCAACTGACTTCACTTCTTTTAAAATTTTTAAGACTTACCTCTAAAGATTCATCAAATAATTTTGATTTAATAATAGAAGAGTCTGAAACAGAAGGTTCCATTTCAATTAATAACTTTTTATTAATTGCAGCAGGCATTACAAATCCACCATTATAGTCTATGTGCTCTCCAATCATATTTATTCTTCCAGGAGATTCTACGACTATCATATTTTTATCCATAAACCACTATATTATAAACTTTATAGTTAATACAAAAAAAAAAGACAGAATCTATATTCTGCCTTTCTTTATTTGAGAGAGAATTTATTTAGTCCTCAAGCTGATCAAAAACACCACCTAGATCAAAATATTCTAGGTCAGCTGTAATTTTCCCTTCCTCATTAAACTGAGTAACAGAATAATATTTAGTTGTTGTCTGTTTCCCTGATTTATGAGTACCATAGAAAGTACCATATGTTCTTACGGAACCATCAGGAATAAAATCTTCACCAACACCTGGATAATATTGCCTATTCTCAAAGCGAAAAGCTTCAAAGTCAGCCATCCACCCTGACATACCCTCTCTAAAAGCAGCTTTTGATAAAGTATCATTTGTACTTGCAGGTGACCAAATGAGGTCTTCTGAGTGCATGTCCATCATACCATCAATATCTTTTGCTACGAAGAAGTTAAAAGTCTTGTCTGCGATAGCTTTATTTCTTTCAAATTTAGCCATGCCAGCATCAAATGCGCTGGTGTCACAAGGCTGTTGAGCACATGAAGACAGGAGCACAATAATCAATAAAAAGTTTACTATATATTTCATCATAAAAAATTAAATTAAAAAAAATTTCTTTATTCAGTTATCTGTTTTTCAAGACCATCAACATTAAACCAGTCGTTGAACCTGACAATTTTACCAGCAGAGTTAAAGTTAATTATTGCGTACCACTTACTGAATGTTTCTTTGCCAGTATCTGTATGCATTGACTTCCAGGTACCATATACCCTGATATTGTTAGGGTTAATACTTGGCTGAGATGAAGACTCAGAACCATCAGATCTGAAATTTGAACCACCCCAAAAACCATCAACAACATTATCATCAGGTAGGTTTATGCCTGGTGTAAATGTTATGTTATCGTAATTATCAAAATAATTTTGGAAACCTTGTGCCATTACCTCTTTTTCTAGCCACTGGTAATCGTTATAGTTTGGAGGACTCCAGAGAACCGAGTCAGCAAACATTGCCATTATATCATCCATGTCTTCACTATTAAAGTGCTCAGAAAATTTCATGAAAGTATCAACATTTTTTTTAAATGTAGCTGCGTTATCTACTGCGTTAAGTTCTTCTTTGACATTAGGAGTACAGCCTAGAGCTAGAATTATTAAAAAGGTACTTAGAATTTTATTTTTCATTTTAAAAATATTTTTTGTTCCGCAAAGGTAAATAATTTTGCTTTAATTAATCTAATAAGATATTTTTGCCAACCATATGAAATCTTTCATCAAAAGTATAATATTTTATTCCATCATTAGTTTTATAATCTGTAATGATGTTTACGGTCAGAAGAATTATATACTTCCTGAGCCACAAGATATCACATTTCCAGAAAGCGATAAGGATGGGTTCCGATTATCTAAAAAAACTTCACTTACCATAAG
>Ga0315330_10003758_pt1 | contig 10420 bp, 10 predicted proteins | sample M140m34915metaG_FD_203453 | JGI IMG/M metagenome (GOLD analysis project Ga0315330, IMG submission 203453) | Ammonia-oxidizing marine archaeal communities from Monterey Bay, California, United States - M1 40m 34915 | ecosystem: Environmental > Aquatic > Marine > Intertidal zone | place: USA... | reverse complement strand
CTTTGTCATGATCATCGTGATCGTCGTGATCGGCATCATCTTTGTCATGATCATCATGATCGTCATGATCATCGTGATCGTCGTGATCGTCGTGATCGTCGGAGCCGAATTCTAATGCCTGAACAGATGACATAGCTTCGAAGAGGGCAACACCGTCACCTTCAACAGTGCTTAATATGTCGAGCAATCCTTCTTCAAAGTTTGCTCCGTTTGCCACAATTACAGCCGCACTCATCATCTGGTTGACCTGTTTAGCTGATGCTTGAAAAAGGTGCGGATCAGCCCCCGCCGGCATAATAGTTTCAACTACTAACTGATCACCGACAAGGCGCTCGACTACATCACCAAGAATGTTGGTAGTAACAACAACAGTTAATGGACTATCGAGGACCGAAGCCTCATCATCTCCGCACCCAGCCAGAACAAGCAAGATTGCACTCAATGATACGAAAAGCGAACGCAGAGATTTAACCACGATTTCTCCTATGCGATAATAAGAATCATTACTATATATGCGAAGCAATGACACATTACGTCAAAATCAACAAAAATAAGAATCATTCTTATTTTTGTTGCTAGTCTAACAATTGTGGACACAGCAATTAGAGCATCGGGTCTCGAGGTTCGTTACGGCGACACGGTCGCTATAACCGGAGTAGACCTTGATGTTCCAAAAGCTTCCCTACTAAGTATCATCGGACCCAATGGGGCAGGAAAGTCGGCTCTGTTAAGTGCCTTGGCGGGTACTGTTCAATTAAGCGCTGGCAATTTGACTATTGAAGGCAATAACCCAGCGTTTGTGTTGCAAGCAACTGACGTTGAACAATCACTCCCAATCAATGTACGAGACGTAGTCACACTCGCCAGATATTCACAACGTGGCTTTTTTCGGCGTCTAAACCAAAAAGATCACGAAGCGGTTAATAGATCGCTCAAGCGTCTGCATATCGACCATTTAGCTAATCGCCAGTTTCGCCAACTTTCCGGAGGCGAACGTCAACGTACGCTAATAGCGCAGGGGCTCGCTCAAGAATCGGACGTCTTATTGTTAGATGAACCAATCAACGGCCTCGACCTAGTGTCTCGTTCGGTTATTATTCAAGTAATCCAGCAAGAGATCGCAGACGGCCGCACCGTTGTTCTGACTACTCACAGTCTCGATGACGCCCGACGCTCTGATCAAGTTCTCCTTCTGTGCACTGAGCCATGCTGCTTCGGAAAGCCGGAAGACGTGTTGACAGAAACGCATCTACTAGATGCATTCGGGGGTCAGCACCTTCGCGTCGGTCAGAACTTGGTACTTGATGACCCTCACCATGTCCATTAATTATTTGCTAGCGCCTGCCCCTTACGCGTCAGTAACTCAGTCAGTAAGCTGACTCTGTGACCCGGGAGACTGACAACTCAATTAACGAAAAAGTTAATTCACTATTGTTAGAATCTGGGCATCGTTATTCAACCGTGCGGCGGCGCTTAGTTAGCGTTCTCCGATCTGCCGGTAAGCCCCTAACAAATAGTCAAATCGTTGACTCTGATGATTCACTTGTTCAATCCAGCGTTTACCGAAACCTCAATATTCTTGAAGAAGCAGGGGCCGTTACTCGTGTCGTAACCGATGGCGAATTCACCCGGTACGAGTTGGCTGAACACATCACCGAACATCACCATCACATCATATGCACGACATGCGGTGATATTGCCGATTTTTCGCTACCGTTAAGTGTTGAGAAGAGCCTTAACCTTTCTCTCCGAAAAGCAGCACAAAAAGCAAGTTTCAGCCTCCAAAATCACCGGCTTGACGCCTTGGGCACCTGCGCATCTTGTCGATAGCGCAGGACCGCCTTCCACATATAAGCGGTCACTGGAGCACGGTCATCCAGCTAGCGTTCTCGCGATCAGCTGCCGATAACCTCCTCAACAAGAGCTTTCAATTCAACTAAGTGGTGATCGTGCACGCTTTTGGGCGTGGCCGCATACTTGTTGCACAGAACAGCCGCTACCGCCGTCGCAATGGCATGTTGCGCTCCATTGCCCATAAATTTAGTGACAGAACCCGCAACGTGAGTAACGCTAATGTGCTTTCCAGCCATCATGACATTATCGAGATCTGCTGCGTACAAACATCGAAACGGAACATCAAACGGTTCGTCATCACGGGTGTCCCAAGTCCAACTCTTTAACCGAAAGTCGTAGTCATCATGGATCGGATGGTGAAGACAGAACGCTCCAGAGTTCTTCAGAACTGCGTCCGGGAAAACGGCGTGTTTGCGAATATCCGTCTCGGTAAGGACATAATCGCCAATGTAACGACGGAACTCGCCCTGCCCTGCAACATGGGCCACCCAGTCAAACTCTAAATTAGCCCACTGGTCCGGCTCCATGGCCTTTACATTGGCCATCGTACCGTAGATTGCTCGTAGGAGGTGGTCACGAATATGTTCGCCCTCCGTGTACGGATCGCACCACTGACCATACTCCCAGTAGTGAGTTAGCCGTCTAGCGAGCTTGGCGAAACTGTCATCTGATGGTGGACGAAATGCCTCGACTACCGGGCCATCACCGTTATCGGTTCCTGGCTCTATTGCCTGACCCCCGAGGTCTGCGAAATCCTTGGCGACTTCGATTGCCCATGGCACCTCAGGGAACTCTACGGGCTCTTCGGCCATACGAGTTCTGAAAAACACTGTATGACCGTGGTGCTGTTCCAGTCTTTCAGGCGGAGCGAGGCTCTCACCGAATTCATCGGCCGACTCAACTCCGAACATTGTGGGAATACCGGCGAGAACCGCAAGAATCGCAGTACCAGTGCAGTCAATAAACTGCGAAGCCGCTATTCGAATCTCGCGCCCGCTGAGGGCCTCGCGAGCATCGATGGATTCGATGACCCGACCGTTCAGCTCCAAATCAAAGACTTGGTGGTGTAAGTAGATCGTGGCGTTAGGTTCTGCCGTCAGCAACTGACCAATTTGGAGATCGCCGTCAGGTTTTCGAGCGATAGCCTCAGCAACTAGAGAGCCCTTCTCACCGCGAGGTCCGATCCCGATCTCGATACTGGCATTACCGCCGAGCACTGGACGGTTTTGAACCACAGCGACACGAAGCCCGAGACGCGCCGCTGCCAGCGCACCGACCGATCCAGTCACCCCGCCTCCAACAAACACGACGTCAAACGGACCTTCGGCAGTCGGCTCGTCAGGCAAACCGCGTAAGCGGCGGCGCCATGCACGTGCGTCAGACTCCGCTCCATCGATTGGCTGTCCGCCGTTACGCGAGATATAGATCGCATCACAGCGCGCATCGAAGCCAGTCAGATCATGAAGGATAACCTTCAATGGGCCAGCTTCGAGCTCAATAGACCCTGCACGTTCCCAGCACCAGTCCTGACCATTCGCACCGAACTCACCCTTAAGCCTAGCTGCACCAAGCGATAATTCGAAGCGTCCCGGGTGGTGCGCCGGAACCCAGTCTTTGGCACGCACCCAAACCTCGTAGGTCCCCGACTGGTCAAGCTCAACGGTCGTGGAGGCATCATCGACCGGCCGCCCATATCCATGGGCAAGCAGGTAGGGCGACCCCATTTCGTGATCGAACTGCGAGTCCAGCACCCAGCCACCGTAGTCATCAAAATCCTCGGCCTCAATCAACATTTCTTCATTGGCCACGTTGCTCATGACTGACTCCTTGAGACACCTCATTACTGAGGATTGGGAATGCCTTGAACTATTATTACCCGGTTATACCCGAACTAGGATCTTTATAAGGTTTAGATATCTGCTGCTACCAATACTCTGCACTTAGGTTCCAAGCGATCTGATCCTTGGTGCGAGCGCCCACTTAGATTGCGTGCAAGGCAGCTGAAATTAGCCGCACTGTGCCATCCGACACGCTCTCGTAGCTATCAACCTCAAGAACAAGAAAAATTCACAATTCGAAAGATCTATCTAAGCTCTGACCGATGCCCAGGGACAAAGACGGTTGTCGACCCAAAAACCAGAGGCAGAAATCCTAGGACCCAAGCAACTCTTCCCAAGAGCACAAAAAAGAAGATTGCTGACCCCCTAGAGGGCCAGCCATTCAGAATCTTTGATCTCTGTCTGTTTCAGCCTATGACTCCTGCCATCTGCTCATCATTAACGACTGCCTTAGCTTCAAAAGTCATCATATGAGTCCAGTCTTGGAGCCATACTGCAATTCCCGTTGGGTCAACTGTTTCGCAAAGCATGTAGCCCTTTAGAGAGGCAGCGTCATGCCAGCGACCCAACAGTTCGACACCTGAAGGAGGCATTGCTCCGGTTGCCTTAAATAAAGCTTGAACTTCATTTCTAGCCTCAGGGGTGATTGTGCACTCAACCATGAACTGCATATATCCGCCTCCGATTAAATTATTTATCTGAACTCCAATAGTTCACAAGTTTGATATTCCCATAACATCAACATTCCCGTAAAGAACGCCTAACAAACTTTCCCCGAGGATTTGAGTTAGTCCCTTACTCAACTTTATTGAGCAGTGCGCACATTCTTATTCGTTACATTCTTGACTGTTACAGGTGACACCAAGCAATATAAGGCAACTCACCTGCCGCAAGCTTTGGAATAAGCACCGCTGCAAAAACACTAACGAGGAATACTGCAATCAATACGCTTCCTGCTATTTTCTGACTTATTGTATATGTGCTCATTCCAACTCTATTATTGCGCCCGACAGCGAATGAATCAAAGAGTAGCGCCCGCGATACCCTCTATCGCTGCCATTCTTGTTCATGGTCCAGGCCAGCCAAGATGATCGCAAAGCTCATATTCTCTCGATGTGATTAGGCAATATGCACATATCTAGCTATCTGGTTCCGGCATTGTCTTGAGGTGTAGGTACGTTCTGACGAGCCAGATTAAGGTGCCCCAGCTAACGAGAGCAAAGCCTAGAAGCTTAAATAATTTACTGTCAGAATTGGTAATGGCCTGGATCGGGAATGTAGCTAAACCGAGAACCCATAACCATTTTGGAGTAGTCAAGATATACAACATTCCCTTACGTTCCATTGACGTTGCTCCCCTGCTTTTGCATCTCTAGTCACTTTCCGCGTTGCCTTCAACTATGCCTACTCGGGAAAGCCATACCCCTCGGAGCCTAACTTTCCTCACTCTTTTTCTTCTCTGCCTGCGTGAACCCGATATTAAATAATATTGCTGCTCTACCGAGAAATACCAACGTCACTGGATCCCTTACTGTCCTTCTAAAGCGTTTTCGCAGCTATAACACCACGCAGTTAGAGCTTAGAAGGCCTTTGTTGTTCCACGTGTGCCTCTGGACCAATAAACGAATAGAACCGTTTCGTCTCAGCTGGTTGGTCTAGGCCTCTTACCTGGGCTTTTGGTTGCAGGCCCTCCACAATCGACAACAATTCCCAAAATAAAATGGCCTCGGATTTCAAGAGAGAGCTCAGGTAAATCAATCCACATGGAGGTCGTTAGAACAACCACAACTTTTCACTTACGCAAGTCAACTAGGGGCGACGGCAACATTATCTCAAATCAGCAACCGTTACGTACTTCGAATCTATGCTGATGAAAACTGGTCGATCTCATCTAGGGCTTACTGAAAAAACCGAAGGAGGAGCTAGGGGCTCATGGCTGGGCGCTTCTGGTAGATGCGTAAGACTCCGGGCCTCGGGCTTTGGTAGTCGAAGCGCTGCGACAATCCCCGCTAGGGCACAAGCTGCGGACAGCAGGAATACCCAAAGAAACGTTGATGTCCAATCAGCGAGAACTCCACCAATCTGGGGAGACACCATTTGTGCTACCCCAAATGCCAAAGTCGCTGCGCTAAAGCCAGGGCCATAGTCCTGGGCAGAAGCGTTTTGAACAAAATACATGGTGAGAGTGACCGGAATGGAAGCAAAAATTATTCCAATGAAAAATGAAGATCCTAAGGTCGGGATCACCCATCCAGGAAGAATCGTAATCACTAGAGCAGCCCAAAGACTGAAGGCACAGGCAAGAGTTGCTCGGGTTCCGAATTTGGCGACTGATTTGGCGATAATTGGGCCACCGAATACCATTCCGAGCCCGATCAAAGTGAACGATAACGAGGCAGTACTAGGTGACCAGCCGTTGTCGTCTTCTAGTCGACTGCTCATGAATGCTAAAATAAGTAAGTACATGAACCCGAATGTGGCGTACATGCCAGTCACGGGTTTCCATCCAGGCACTCGACGTAAAGCGTCAAATCCACCGACGCTGCCCTTGGGTGAAAGTTGTTCTTGAGCGTGTCTGACGACCGCAAAGGTTCCCATCGCAACTAGAAGTCCAATCGTTGCTTGAACCACATAGATATTACGCCAGCCCTCATCGCCCCACACTCTTCGGACCCAGCCGGCGAGTTGGCTCGTGAAGACAATACTCAGCGCCATTCCTGAAGAAAGAAGCCCGATCGCCGTACCTCTTTTTTCAGCTGGAAATGCTGCACTCGCAACAACTGGGGTCGGGATCCAGACCCAAGCTCCACCGAATCCACAGCAGAACATTCCGAACATTAGAACAGCAGCATTGGGTGCAACCGCCGAAAGGACTTGGCCCCCCACAGCAATGATAAGCCCAATCTGCATTATGGTCAGTAGGCGAATACGCGAGGCAGCTATCGCTACAGCAAGAGTTCCTACGAGATACGCCGCCACGTTCGCTGTAGCTATTGAACCGGCAACGGTATTTGATAAGCCAAGATCTGCGCGCATTGCGGGCAACACAACACCGAGGGTAAATCGACCAAACCCTTGAGCTACTCCAGCGCTTGCTGCTGCGAATGCAACCGCTATCCAAGTCCGAGTACTCATTCCAATGAGACTATCATCACAATAGTCACGCGCTATCTTTTGTCTATACCAAAGGACTCAACGAAAACAATCGAAGCTTACCAACCTAAGCAGAACTGGACGAAACTGGAGCCGATGGTTAGGTCTTATCCATTGGCTGCGAAAGCTGCAACAGACACTCTCAAATGCTTCAGCTCAGAGAATTTGATACGGAATAGGCCGGTAAGCTTTACCTAGCTCTAACTTGCAGGAGAACTTATGACAAAAGCATATTTAGTCGGAATGGTTAAGGTCACCAACATGGAGGGCATGGCGCCATACATGACAGCGGTAGAAGACACCGTCAAAGAACATGGCGGCAAATTTTTAGTGCGACATATGGATGAAAAGCTGCACTCAGAAAATGACCCAAACCCGATTACAGTTGTCATCGAATTCCCCAATGCAGATGCAGCTATGGCATGGAAACACTCCGACAGTTACCAAGCTATTTTGCCGTCACGGCTCGAAAACTCCGAAGGCCCACTGGTCATTTGCGACGGAGTCGAGTAGCCCAAAAAGCTGACGACGGACTACACGACTTTCACTAGTGTCCGCGATATAGTGCGGCGATTTGTTAACAGTGCGAGGTCACTAACTCTCAGCTAAATGCATAGGCACCTGATTGAAGCAGCGACTGAGGGTCTATGCTCTGACATATGCGCAAGAAACCCAACCGTAAGAGTCGAGTTACTCCTAAAGGAACTAGACCGTTGGGTTACATTCCGAAAAAATTATCTAATGGTGGCTGCCCCTGCTGCGACTGTGGGGCGGTTTGTTAGTTCCGCTCTGCTTTACTTAGGGAAAGTAACGTTATTTTTTTGCCTTTTATCGACTCAATCGGCTGTTAAGCCTGAAGTTCGGTTCGTCTAATTACTGCCAGCGCTGCCGATTCCACCTACTACAAGAGACCGAGGCATTACAGTTGCCGGCTCAGAGAAATGTTGCGGGCACGACATCGCTAGCACAGGCGCTTCGGAAATCAGGGTTGCGGGAGCAGAGCTATTTTTTCGCTCTTGGGTAACTCCCAAAATCGTTTTATCTCTTCATCAAGATCCGCAACTGTTCGACCAAAGATAATCTCGAAGGTTTCTTCCCAACCGACTCTTTCGACCATTGGATGGAAATCCTCCAGCAACACATCAACGCCTGTGTCAGAAAGCAGATGAGCGATGGCCCATGCCCCCAGCTCATAACCCAAACCGCTACACGGATCTGAATATTTAGCAATCGAGCTTAGGTTTCGCCCCGCGCAGCCATTAGAAAACTCGTTCTCAATATTGTGCAATTTGTTGGTCATCTGGGTCTCATAAGAGAACGGGAAATCACCTTTTGGGACTTTGGGCATTCTGCCCTGGTCAGCAAGTTGGGCAGCGCCGTATTGAGCCATGAACTCCGCGGATCCCTCAACAAACCAGACCGGCCCCATCGCGCTATCTCGCTCATCGTAATCCAAAGTGCTTATAAACGAGTGTTGGACCGCATGCCAATATTCATGAAGAACCGTCTTAACATCCTCTGCGCCAGGAATTCCAAATCGTCCAGCGAGACCCCACGGCAGTGTTGAGGCAAAGCGATGGATTCCCCAGTCAAATCCTCCGTTATGCCCCGCTGTTCCGAAAGCCATATTTTCTGCTACAGCTTGCGCCCCAAGCTGTTGGTACTCAATCATCGCATGCTGTTCCGAACCCGCCTCCCGCTCCATGCAGTCCCCGTATTCCCACTCGCCGCGTGTATCACGACGAGAACAGAATTCATCAACCAATGCTTCTCCTGCTTTGGGGTCTAACCCCATAACCCAATATTCCACCGGCCAGTAGAGGCCCCACATATCGGTTGCAAGGTTCAGCGATTCCAGAATTCCTTGTGAAACTGTTTCTGGCACATCTTCCGCCACAAAAACCTCCACCTTCAGCGGTTGGGAGATAACCACCAAGCCAGAGCTATAAGAATCAGGCTCATTATCGTCAGGACGAATTGAACCGTCACCATCAGATTGGCGATCATCGTGGCGAATCAAACCGTCATCATCGTCAGTTTCGGCATCAGGCTCAAGCCTTCGGTCGCTATTGTCCTCTACAGATTTGTTTATTTGCGTTTCAACTATGACCTCTTCATTAGAACCACATCCAGCAATACCGAAGATGGTCACGGTCAACAGAGACACGACACCCACAAAAAATCTTTGCACGGCTGAGAGGATACCTGCGACAGATAGAACTTAGTAAAGGCCAGTAAGTGAGCTTGAAAGGGAACAAAGGCCAAGAACGATAAACGTCAGGATGCTCAGCAACTGACTCTGCTAAACCATTCGGTGCCCTCCGGGCGAAGAGGACGGGACAACGAAGCGGTCATCACATTTCTTGGTCTGGCAGCTACAGGATCGTCCCTCCAGAAAGTACACATCAGCTCGCAGTCGAAAGCCACTGCCGCTCTTGGGGCGATCGTTATCGTCATACTTATGAAATAGCCGAGGTCTTTCGAGCTGAAATTGGGCTGGTCTTTTTTCTTTTATAGACTTATAGCGTGACTATAAGCCTTGCCGTGAACTTGCCGTTGATAGACACCGGGGGCTCCCCGGCGTTCGTAAAAGATTTCGCCCAAGCAGCGGAAGATCTGGGGTACCAGGGCCTGGCACTACCTGACCATGTCATAGGTGCGAACATTAAAAATCGCCCGGAATGGGGAGATAGAAACACATCGAGTGACTTTTTCCACGATCCATTTGTTCTTTTTGGCTTTCTAGCGGCTTCCACCTCCAAGATCGAGTTTTCAACACAAGTAATGATTTTGCCTCAGCGGCAGACGGCGCTTGTGGCTAAGCAAGCAGCTTCGCTCGACGTACTATGCGAGGGAAGATTTCGCTTCGGTATTGGAAGCGGCTGGAATGCAGTCGAATATGAAGCCCTGAACGAAGAATTCACGAATCGCGGCAAACGGCTTGAGGAACAAGTCGAGGTCATGCGCCAACTGTGGGCAGAACCACATGTCACATTCCATGGTGATTATCACCAAATCGATGACGCCGGCATTAATCCGTTGCCCACTAGGCAATCAATTCCACTATGGTTTGGCGGCCATGATGATCGTATGCTCCGTCGCATAGCCAAACTTGCCGACGGTTGGATGCCGCTGGCCTATTCACCTGACGAAACTGCGCTGCAGGCGTTCGAGACGATGCGTGCGTATATACGAGACGCTGGTAGACAACCAACTGATGTCGGTTTGGAAGTTTGGACCTCATTGGGCGATGGAGACGACGAGAAGCTACGAGCCGATTTTCAATTCTGGAAAGATGCCGGTGTTAGTCATATCTGCTTGAATAACTGGTACAACCGGCCGCCACACAAACGAATTACAGAACGTAGCGCTGAAGCCCACATAAAAGCTATGCGACACTATTACGAAATCGTAAGAGACTTGCTCTAATGCAAAGTTGCCAATACTTCTAGAACTCACGCGATGAAAAGTGATAAACCCTCAGGCCGGCGCATGTCAAACTCCACGCGATAGACAGACAAAAATCGCGAGCGACCTGAAACAAATCAGGGAGCACCGTCTATGTCTAAGAGTAC
>Ga0315330_10003757_pt1 | contig 10421 bp, 6 predicted proteins | sample M140m34915metaG_FD_203453 | JGI IMG/M metagenome (GOLD analysis project Ga0315330, IMG submission 203453) | Ammonia-oxidizing marine archaeal communities from Monterey Bay, California, United States - M1 40m 34915 | ecosystem: Environmental > Aquatic > Marine > Intertidal zone | place: USA... | reverse complement strand
TTTTCCAAGCTTTCCGTCATCGCACGAGCATGCGCCGCCTCATTATCGATGACCAGTAGCTTAAGACTAGACGGATCAAACGCCGCCACATGGGTGGATTCACCCCCGTCTACCGAGGAGTCGGACTGATTTTCACTTACCATCGTTGACGCGTGGCCCGGGTACCGAGTGGAAGGATAAAAACTGATTTGCGAACGCGCAGAAAGATTAAGTCGTTAATTTTACGAGATGTTGGCGTTCATCGAACAGGAAAAGTCGAAACAGCTCTATGAGTGGGGGAGCCCGTCCACGAGGCTAGTTCCTCCTCTCTACTCTGCCGGAAGGGAACTGCCCCTTCTTTCCGGCACGTTGAGCTCCTACGGGCAACTGCCCCGCCCGTAGGGGCTTTCATCTTAATCAGGGCACTACTCGGTTCTCTCTACTATCAGCCGTTCACAGAGACTTCGCATAGCGGCTTTGCAGCGACTCAACTTCCAGATCTGTATCTCGCGTAGCCCGCATGGCCCGCACCGCTGCCTCAGCAGCTGCCAGCGTGGTGATGCAGGGCACACCATGCTGCACCGCCGCCGCGCGAATGCGGCCTTCGTCCGTACGAGCACCTTTTCCACTGGGAGTGTTAAGGATTAGCTGCACATCGTCATTCTTGAGATAATCAATGAGATTTGGGTGACCTTCCGCCAACTTCTTGACCCGAGTCACCTCGACCCCACCTTCTTCAAGTCGTGCCGCCGTCCCCGAGGTGGCAAGAACTTCGAACCCGAGTTCTCGCAACTCCATCCCGATGGCCTTGGCTGACTCTTTATGGCGCGAGCTGAGGCTTATGAAGATTTTCCCTGATTCGGGCAACACGCTGCCCGCAGCAATCTGGCTCTTCGCGAACGCTAGCGAGAACTTGTCGCTCACGCCCATCACTTCTCCAGTACTTCTCATTTCCGGCCCCAAAACAATATCAACTCCAGCAAACTTTCGGAAAGGAAAAACGCTTTCTTTGATGGAGACATGCCGTGGAATTGGCTCCTCCGTAATTTGCTGCTCGGCCAGCGAGATTCCCGCCATGACCTTTGTCGCAATACTCGCCACTGGCACACCCGTGGCTTTCGCCACAAATGGTGCCGTCCGCGAGGCTCGAGGATTGACCTCCAGTACGTAGAGCACCATGCTTTGCCCTTCCGACTTGATGGCGAACTGAATGTTCATCAGTCCAATGACATTCAATTTTTGGGCGAGCTTCTTGGTCGCCTCGCGAATTTCGTGGAGTACCGGTTGCGTCAAACTGAACGGTGGGATCGCACATGCTGAGTCACCTGAATGGACCCCCGCCTCCTCGATGTGCTCCATGATGCCCATGATCACACAATCGGTTCCATCGGCAATGGCATCGACATCCACCTCAGTGGCATCTTCCAAGAAGCGGTCGATCAACACTGGCTGCCCGTCTGCCACCACAAACGCCTCAGCCACGTAACGATCAAATTGGGCTTGGTCGTAACAAATTTCCATTGCTCTTCCTCCGAGTACAAAACTCGGCCTGACCAACATCGGAAACCCAATCACCTTAGCCTCAACCCGAGCTTCATCCATATTTCGAGCGATGCCGCTGGGCGGCTGCATCAAGCCCAGTTCATCAATCAGTTGTTGGAACAACTCCCTGTCTTCTGCCGCTTCTATGGTATCAACACTAGTCCCAATGACGGGCACGCCCGCCTCAGCTAAACCCCTCGCCAGATTCAGTGGTGTTTGTCCGCCAAACTGAACGATAACACCGTCAGGTTGAATCGCATCACAGACGTTCAGAACATCCTCAATCGTGAGCGGTTCAAAAAACAACATATCTGACGTGTCATAATCAGTACTCACCGTTTCCGGATTACTGTTCACCATGACACTTTCGATTCCAATCTCACGCAATGCAAAGCTTGCATGGCAGCAGCAGTAATCAAATTCGATTCCCTGCCCGATACGGTTCGGACCACCGCCCAGAATGACCACGCGCTTTTTGTCACTCTTGGGAGGCAGCTCGTCCTCAACTTCATAAGTGCTGTAGTAATACGGCGTATACGCCTCGAACTCAGCGGCGCATGTATCAACACTTTTGAAGACGGGCTTCACACCCAGTTCCAGGCGTCTGGCTCGAACCTGGGTTTCCGTTGCAGAAGTAATTTTCGCGATCTGGCGATCGGAAAAACCATCCCGCTTTGCATGCCACATCTGATCGCGGGAAAATCCTTCGAGCGAACCGATTTCGATCAGGCGATTTTCATGCTCGATAATCTGCAACAGATGATCGAGGAACCAGACATCGATGTGGGTTAGGCCAAACACCTCATCAATGGTCATTCCCGCTTTGATGGCATACCGGATGTAGAAGATCCGCTCCGCTCCAGGGGTGCTCAATTTCGCTCTGATCTCATCAAGATCAGGCTGCAGTTCGGTTCCCCAGAGGTCCCGATTATCACTCCCCAAGCCGAAGGCACCAACTTCTAAACCGCGCATCGCTTTTTGCATCGACTCACGAAATGTCCGGCCAATGGCCATCGTTTCTCCGACACTTTTCATTTGCGTCGTCAGTGTTGCGTCAGCCTCAGGAAATTTCTCGAACGCAAATCGAGGCATCTTTGTGACGACATAATCGATCGTTGGCTCAAAACAGGCCTTGGTTTGCTTCGTGATGTCGTTTGGCAGTTCCCACAGGAGATATCCAATCGCCAACTTCGCTGCAATTTTCGCGATTGGAAAACCTGTCGCTTTACTCGCAAGCGCACTTGAACGACTAACACGCGGGTTCATCTCGATCACGATCATCCGGCCGGTGTTGGGCTCGATCGCGAACTGGATATTACTTCCACCTGTTTCCACACCGATTTCACGAATCACAGCCAACGAAGCATCGCGCATTCGCTGGTATTCTTTGTCTGTCAATGTCTGTGCGGGAGCGACTGTGATCGAGTCCCCAGTGTGAACACCCATCGCATCAAAATTCTCGATGCTACAAATGATAACCACGTTGTCTTCTTTGTCCCGCACGACCTCCATCTCGTACTCTTTCCAACCGATGATCGATTCCTCAATCAAAACTTCGGTGACAGGAGATTGATCGAGACCGTTCTGCACGAGGGCATCAAAATCGTCTTTGTTGTAGGCGATTGCTGAACCACTGCCTCCCATCGTAAAACTGGGCCTCACTACTGCGGGCAAGCCCACATCCTGTAGAGCTTCACGCGCATGCTGCAGCGTTTTGACGGTGTGCCCGTTGCAGGTGTCCAAGCCGATCTTATCCATGGCAGCTTTGAACTGCTCACGTTCCTCAGCTTTGGCAATGACCGCCGCGTTCGCGCCGATCATCTCAACTCCGTATTTTTCTAATACACCGTTGGCTTCCAAGTCCATCGCACAGTTCAAACCGGTCTGCCCTCCCAATGTGGGCAACAATGCATCTGGTTTTTCCTTTGCGATGATCTTTTCAATCATCTGCCATGTCAGTGGCTCGATATAGGTCGAGTCTGCCGTGTCAGGATCCGTCATGATGGTCGCAGGATTGCTGTTGACCAATACGACTTCGTAACCCTCCTCTCGAAGAGCCTTACAAGCCTGGGTTCCCGAATAGTCAAATTCACAAGCCTGCCCAATGACAATTGGGCCGCTGCCGATAATCAGAATTTTGGTAATGTCGTCGCGACGAGGCACGTTTTTATTTCCAACGGCGTGGAGCTTAAGGGGGTCATACACAGAACTTGCATGGAGCCAACCCTCAATTCCTAGCTTAAAGGAATCCTCACTCGCGCCCTCAGCACTCTCGGATTTCCGTACAAATACCGGCGACGGAGCGTGAGATTGACACCTGCAAATTGAGGCAGAGGATAACAGAAAAAAGCGAGGTCGTAGAGGACGCAACCAAACCCAATGATAAAAGAAGCGGTAACCCATCCCACAGACAGAGGCAAAACGTCCCCTGCGGCACAGTTAAGGCGTTTTTCCCAACGATCTCAGCCCGCCCAACGTTGCTCCATCTGAAGAATCTTCCCCAAAAGAGGTCTCTCTGAATTCACTCTCAGGGATCGCCATCCCCCGAGCAGCACGCTAGGCCTCATCAAAATAGCGTCTGGCCTAAGACCTTTCCTGTCTGGACGAAACCGAATCCCCTGATTTCCGACGCACCAAACCATATCGCCATACGAAGCCTGCAGCGATGAAGCCTGCCCCTACCAAAGTCCACCATTGCGGAAACTGATAAGAGGCATAGTTCCGCCAGGCCAGAAACGTCCAGACGGGCACAGCCACGGGTTCTAGCAACGTAATCAGTGAGGCCTCATTACTCTCCACTTCGCGAACCGCCCAAGCAAAGATCATGTATGGAATCGCCAATTGCACTGCCCCCAGACAAAACAGAGCGATCCATTGGCCACCGTGCGGAAGCGGCGCCTTACCAATGACCAATGGAGCCAAACAGACCACGCTGACGAGATGATTTACTAAGCCAAGCCATGCTACATCAACACCCCGTAGTCGCCGAAGGGAAACCATGACGACCGCGTACATCAATCCTGAAAATAGCGCAAGACCAACAGGCCCAGTGACAAGCGACTCATGTGCAACCCGCGCTTCCATTCCGATAATGAAAACAATCCCAATCAACGACAATCCCACCATCACCCAATCACTACGCCGGGGACGGTCACCAATGCCAAGCAACCCGGCGACCGCAACCCAAGCAGGCCCCACGTATTGCAACCAAATCGTAGTTGTCTCTGATCCATTCACCATCGCAACAAGAAATGAATATGTCATCGCAACAAAGGCCATCGACATGGGCACCATCGCGATACGGAACTGCGGGCGGCGCACGAATGGAAGAACAGTCAATGCAGCAAAAACTGCTCGCCAAAATGTCAACGCAACACCACGCGTTTCCATCGGCCAATCATCAAACCAGGGAGCCTTGGCGAAAAAACCACTCGTGCTCCATAGCAACGCCGCAACCACCACCAGCAGGCGCGAACGATCCCGACGTGAAAGCTTAGCCATCAATTTCCCGTCACGTCAGAGTGAGACAAACTCACCACAACCTGAACAGGCAGATGGTCACTGGCATAACGACCGGAGGCAGTTTTTGGATCGAGCGATGACAGTTGCTCAATACTGACTGGCCCCCGAACAAAGATGTGGTCAATGATCCGGCCAGGGGCAACTGCTCGAAATCCATTCCACGTGCTATCAGGACCAGCGACCTTCTGCTTACCCAACAGACGGGCATCCTTCAGGGCTTGATCACCCACCAAGACCGCATGAGGAGGTGACTTTTGCAAACAATTAAAATCACCCATAACAACAACAGGCATTGCCACAGGCTGATCGCTAACCACTCGCTTGATCAGCCGAGCACTCTCGAACCGCGCCGTTGAACCGCGATGATCAAAATGCGTATTGGCAACCCACAATTTTTCCTCGCTGAATTTCTCTTTCACAACCATCCAGGTACAAGTTCGCGGCAACGAAGCGTCCCAACCTGCAACACCAACTTGCTCAGGATCATTACTCAACCAAAAGGTCCCCCGTTCCAAGACTGTGAAACGAGTCTTCCTAATAGCAATGGGTGCGTGCTCACCCCGACTGCGGCCGTCATCCCGACCCACACCATAAAAACTGAATTCCGGGAGCCTCGCCACCAGCATTTTCAATTGCCCTGCGGTAACCTCCTGCAAGCCGAATAAGTCCTGTTTGGAAAGCAAATCCACCACGGCATCAACACGATAGGTCCATGCATCTTTTCCGTCCCGAGAATTATCGTTACGGATGTTGAAAGTCATCAGTTTGAAGGCGTCTGCTGAATCAGTAGCCGGCGTTTTAGCAACACCCGACTCAGCCGCTCGCGTTTTGGTGATCGAGCCAGAGAGACAAGCTACGCACGCCAAGGCAAGGAGCCTCAACCAGCGCATACGTAATCCTAGGTGCGAAGCTCGCGAGGTGGACATCAACGGAATCCGAAACAAAAAAGATGTGAGATCTTACTCGTGGCGAAGTGCCTCGATCGGATTCATTTTCGCTGCACGAACAGCTGGATACAACCCACTGACCAAGCCAACTCCCACCGCAATCATGACAGCCAGAGGAATTGTCCAAAGGACGATGGAGGGGGTCGCCTCGCGAATGGGTTGCGGTAAAGTTGAAAATTGCTCTGGAAAGCCCTGCTCAAAAACCCATATCAACCCACCGTACACCGGCAAACTGAGCAACCCGAGCAGGATACCAAGGAATGCTCCGACGAAGCTAAGCACGATCGTTTCGACAAGAAATTGCTTCACAATATCGGCCTGTTTCGCACCGAGGGCGCGACGAATACCAATTTCTCTGGTCCGCTCCGTTACACTCGCAAGCATGATATTCATGATACCAATGCCACCCACAAGGAGTGAAATACAAGCGATCAAGATAGCGATTCCGAGAAACAAAAGTTTCATATTACGTGCCTGTTCCAGCAACTCTAACGGAACTACTACCGCTGTATCATTTAGCTCGCTGTGATTTGGAGCCAGCAAGCTCTTGATCAGTGCGGCAGAGGGCCGAACCTTCTCCGGCGATGTCGCCTGCAGCGTAATCTGATTCAACTCCATGATCTCCATCTGGAACTGACCGCTTCGCCGCGTGACAATCGTGTCACCCACTCTTTTCCGAAGCGTGCGAATGGGAATGTAAACATCCGAGGAAAAATCCTGTGAGTCGAGTGAACCGCCAATCGCTGCCGAAGGATTTCGATGCTCAAGGACCCCAACAATCCGGTACTTATCCGTGTGCTCAGGCACATTGATTCGCTTCCCCAATGGTTCTTCATACGGGAACAACGCCTCTGCCACCCCGGCTGATATCACACACACGGTGTCCGCATTCAAATCATCCGCATCACCGAGAAAACGCCCCCCGCTAGACCGTATTTTGAGGCTATTGACACCTGCATAGGCCGGCGTGCACCCAACCAACCGGCCATCAATTGAACGGTCGCGGTATGTAAATTGCCGTCGAATTTCACGAATAGGAATCGCTGTTTCGATTGTTGGAACGTTCTCGATGATCCGATCCAAATCGCTGCGCAGCAGGCCGTATTGCGTGGCCCGCATGCCAGCAAGTTTGTCTTCGGGTGGTTTCTGGCTGCGAACGATGATCGTCGTCGATCCAAGAGATTCGATCTGGCGTTGCACCTGATCACTTGCCCCTTGGCTGATAGCAGTCAAAACGATGACGGCGGTAACACCGATCATGATTCCAATCATTGTCAGCGCAGTCCGCAAAGGATGCAGTGCGAGACTTTTGATACCCAGTTTCCACGTACGTAACCAAACCATGTCAATGTGTTCCTGACGCCTGAACTACTCGCGAGCCAACAATTCTTCAACCGCTTCCCGCTGCGCTAACCTCGCAGCAACGCGTCGTTCATCACTAACCGGTTCATCCGTGTGCAACATTCCATCCTTCAAACGAACAATGCGTTTCGCGCGATCAGCAACGTCATCCTCGTGGGTGACGAGGATGATCGTTCGTCCTTCATCATTCAGCTGATCAAAGATAGCCAGGATTTCGTCGGTTGTGACCGAATCCAAATTACCTGTGGGCTCGTCAGCAAGCACAAAAAAAGGATCATTGACGAGACTGCGGGCGATTGCCACTCGCTGCTGCTGACCACCCGATAACTGAGCGGGCCGGTGATCGAGTCGATCGCCCAAGCCTACACGCTCGGCCAATTCCATCGCTCTTCTCTTCTCATCCGAGCCGAGCCGCCCTTGGTAGTAAAGCGGCACCTGAATGTTCTCAACGACACTCAATTGCTGTATCAGATTATAAGACTGGAAAACAAAACCGATTCGCGTGCTTCTAATCTCCGCAAGCTCATCATCTGTCATCTCGGCGATGTCATCCTCGCCAAGAAAAAGACTTCCATCAGTAGGTTTGTCCAAACAACCCAAAAGGTTCAAGAGCGTACTCTTGCCGCTTCCCGAGGGGCCCATGATCGCAACATAGTCTCCCTCTGGCACATCAAACGAAACACCTCGAAGGGCACGAACGGTCTCGCTCTTCAAGACGTACTCTTTCGTCAAGTCTTTGATTGAAGTCGCTAATCGAGGAGAATTTACTGCCGCTCCCGAACCCACAAAAGCAGGTCCACCAGCCGAATCACGGTTACTCATCGGCCACCTCCCCCGCTCATGCGTTTCTTCATTGCCTTAGTAAGCTCCACCTTAGTTACGCTGCCATCTGAATCGGTGTCAGCAGCAGTGAACATCGCTTGGTACTTACTATCGATGGCCTTGATTTCATCAGCTGATATCGAGCCATCTCCGTCTTTGTCACTCTTAGACATCATCCCGTCAACAATCCTATCGATGGGCGGTGGTCCACCACCTGCACCGGGTTGTCCGCCACCTGCACCGGGTCGCCCACCACCTGCACCGGGTCGTCCACCACCTGCACCGGGTCGTCCACCACCTGCACCGGGTCGTCCACCACCTGCACCGGGTCGTCCGCCACCTGCACCGGGTCGTCCACCCTCCCCACCGCTTCCAGCTGGAGGTGCAGTGGCCAAATCACGCATCCCGCTATTATCTTCCCGAATGATTTTTGGCAGTTGCATCAGGCTCAAATGGTCACGCAGGTTCAAAACCACAACATCATTTTCAGTCAAGCCATCAGTGATACTCGCCATCATGTCATTGGTCGCCTGAATACCCACCTTCGCTGTCTCAAATTGCTCAGGGCCCTTCATCACCAATGTGAACATGTCTGGCCCATGCTCGTAGAGACCTTCGATGGGTATCTGAAGAGCATCGTCCAATTGTTCCACAAAGATTTGGACCTCTGCTGTCATTCCGGTACGGATATTCTCTGGAGGATTGATGATCTCGATGATCGTCGCATATTCTTTTATCGATGAACTGAAGTAGCTTCCTGGTTCTGCGTATCGATTCACCTTGACGACTCGCCCCGTAAGCTTCATCCCCGGAATGGCATCAATCTCGACCCTTGCAGCCATCCCCTCTCGGATCAAGGTGATTCTGGATTCATTGACTTTACACTTCACTTGCATCAACGATGGATCTGGTAGCCTGATGATCTCCTGCCTTTCGCGGACCGTCGACCCTGCTTCGACGACGAATTCCGCACTTCCACCTCTGCTGCTGTAACGATTGGCGTGGACAACAACACCATCAGCCGGGGCGTACATGACACACTTGCTAATCTGCTCTTTGATCTCTGCTAATTCGGTGGTCTCTTCCATCAGCTCGCTTTGGGCCGCCGACAACTTGGCCTCTGCAGCGTCGATGTCACTATCGAACTGAACCAGCATTTTCTGCTTGGTGAGGTTTTGCAGCACCCTCAACTTACTATCAGCGACATCTAATTTATTTTGTGCATCAGCTACCGCGAATTGATTCGCTTCCAAGGTAAGACCATTCAACAATCCCTTAGCAACAAGTCGCTCGCTACTTTGACTTTGTAGTGTTGCCTTGCGGAGATCCTGTTCGGCAATTGCCTTTTCACTGAGAATCTTCTTCTCTTCAGTCTTGTACACTCCCTCGAGGTACTCCTGACGGGAAATCTTTGCCTGCTCCAGATCCGCTTCAGCCGTCGCCAGTCGTGACTCAGCTGTGATCACCTGAATCTTCTGCTCTTTGAGATTCAATTCCAGCTCGGCTGAATCGAGTTCGACGAGCTTTTCGCCCTTTTTGACCTTCGTTCCCTCTTCGAGCACCCACAGGATTGCGGTACCACCGTTTCCGCGTGATTTGACCTCACACACAATCTCCGTGTTGCTGCTGCTTTCAACTTCGCCTTGCTCCAAAACAATGTGATCAAAAGGGCCACGAATGGCAGTCTGCGTGATCAGTGCATCGGGGTCGACTCCACTGCCGGCCTTATTCAGCACTACATAGCCGGCCCCTCCAATGACCACAATGAAGAACAGACAAATAATGAGACCGATCACGGCGTTGCCTCGCCGTTGATCTTGGGGCAATGTTGTATTCATAGTGCCAGCGTGAAAGGTGGGAAGGTCATGGTAGGACCGAGTCTGATTGAACACCTCGCGATTGGCGAGGTTTCGCGCAACGAAGTGTCGAGGGACATGATCGCAGAAGAACCGAAGGATTCTACCGTGGCCAGAGGTATCGTTATTCTCGGGATTCTAGCCGAGTGTCAAAGTAGCGATCTGCGCCGATCCGCAGATTTGTAGGGATCTTTTCCCGCAAATCACTGACTGTCAGGGCCAACCTGGGGTTAATCTCGACCTGAACCTCCTCATCCACACAAATGCCCGCCTGCTCCAACCAGTGGCGGTGCAAATCGACGATCGCTTTTCTAGCGGCATTCGGTGTATCGGTTTCAGCACCATCAGCATTCTTCACGGGTGCAAATGCTTCGCTGGCATGGGACTCTAC
>Ga0315330_10003755_pt1 | contig 10426 bp, 15 predicted proteins | sample M140m34915metaG_FD_203453 | JGI IMG/M metagenome (GOLD analysis project Ga0315330, IMG submission 203453) | Ammonia-oxidizing marine archaeal communities from Monterey Bay, California, United States - M1 40m 34915 | ecosystem: Environmental > Aquatic > Marine > Intertidal zone | place: USA... | reverse complement strand
TCCACTTATCTATATGTTGTTGAGTTAATCCTTCTACTGTATTAATTCTAGGAACTAAAAATAAATCGCAGTTACTATTCGATTCTATTATTGCTGGTAGAAGTTTGATAAATTCTTTCTTTAGGTATTCATCTGCATCTATTTGAAAAATATAATCACCATTACAGTTATCAGTTAATTTATTTTTCCAATCAGCAAAATGATGTTTAAAAGTAGCTGCATTAACTTTATTAATTTGAGCTTCTTTAGTTTGTATGTAAGACCAAACTTCTGGTGATCCTTTACCTTTATCAAATAAAACAACTATTTCATCTTGTGATCTTTTATTTTCAGAAAGTACTTTAATCAACCTCTGTATTTCTACAAGTTCATCACATACTGTAATTGCATAACTAATTCTCATTTTTAATCAATTTTATAAAAACCTATATACTCTAAAGCATCCATAAAATCTTTTCTGCCAAACTCTTTTCCAGCTGTCATATCCATTTTATGTGTTTGACCTTCAGGGTATCTTTCTAAATCTTCTTCAGGTATTTTTACTGCTTTTACTCCTTTCCATTGCCAATCATCTTTACTCTTACCATCTAAAAATACCATTCCTTTTTCTGGAAGAGTGATAGTAGCAGGAAACCATATCCTTCCGTCTTCTGCTTTATGTAACAAATCTTTGTATAACTCAGGAGATGTTTCTAATAAATCTTTAACAGTTTTAGATCCTTCTGTCATTAAGGTAGAGGTTGTAAACCCACTACCGAAACATAACCAAGTTTTAATTTCTTGCCCCTCTTGTTCGAATGACTGCTCATAACAAGCATTACTTCCAAATGGTCCTTCTACTAAATTCATATTAATTCTTTTTTAATTTTTCTGGTAAATTTATTTTAATAGGGTTGACTGAAGCAGGAGGTACAAATGTAGCTTCTACTGGAAATTCTGGTACGTTCCTATCAAGTATTTCTTCTAATTTATCTTGCATTTTATTTAAAGTGTAGTATTTTTTAGTTACTACTCTTTGTTTTTTTCCTCTAAGTAATGCTTTTTTATAATGTTTAAATACATATTTAAAATGATCTTTAGCTAACTTTTCATCAAAAGTAAACCATTTAGCTTCAGGTAAAATCATATCTTTAACTGCTGCTGATTGATGAACATTATCTAATTTACCTCCTACTAAAAAGGATAAATCAGCTCTAAGAAAATCTACTTGACCAGACCATCCAGATGCTATAACTGGTTTACCTGTGGTTGTAAATTCTAATAAAGGTCTTCCAAATCCTTCACCTCTAGTTAAACTTACCATCGCTTTTACTTTTGGATGATTATAAAGAGTATTTATTTCACTATCATTTATTTCTCCATGCAGTAAGTATATATTAGGTAAACTTCCTCCAACTTCTTTTCTTATATAATTAATTTTTTTCATCATAGCTTCTCTATCCATAATAGAAGTACTAGCCAGATGTGACTTTAATATTAAAGCAGGTTTCTGAGAACTATGTTTAAAGGTTGTTAAGAAGTTTTCTATAAGACCACCAACGTTCTTTCTATCCTGTCTGTGATTACCTTGCATCCAGGAACCAACAAATAAAAAGCAAAAGGACTCGTTAATAGAATCTAAACTATCAATAATCTCTACATTAGTTTTACGGTCATACTCACCATTATACTTCTCTATATCTATACCTTCAAATAAAACTTCTAGGTTTACATTCTTACTTACTTCTATAGGAGTTGACTTCCCATTAGGATCTTGAGCATCCCATTTACTTTCTATAAGAGAATTTTTACTATGTTCTGAAGAAGTAAGTACTAAATTCATTCTGTTTACTCCTTGTATCCAAGTAGCATGGGATAAAGTAGTTTCCATAGCAGCAGTTACTCCTATGTTATAATCTCCTACAGGTTGAAACTCATTAGGAACAGTAACCTGTATCCATACCTTAGGTTTTTGAGGCATTTCTCTTATAAGTAATTTAGCTAATTCTTCTTCATTATGCTCTTGTAAGTAACCGAATTTAGTAGAACCCCATCTTTGAGGTAGTACCCTAATATTCCACTCACTTCCTTTACATCTTACTAATGCTTTTACAAAATCTCTTGATCTTGCTCCGTATCCCGAATAAGTATCTATCGGGCATGATACAACTGCTAATGGCTTTTTCATATTTATAACCTAATATTTTAATTTATGTTTAACGTAATCTGGTTCTAAGTCTTCTATCTTATGTAATTCAAATCTAGGACGAGGTTTGAATGTATCAAAGCATTCCTGTATACACTTATCTATGTTTTTACTCATATTAGCTCCAGACATTTGTGCTTCAGTACTTGTAGCCCATTCTCTTCCTTTTTTACCTTTCTCTAATCTCTCTTCAGGAGTTAAATTATAACTAGTTTCTATTGCAGTAGCAATATCTTCTGCACTACATCTATCATCAAATATGTAAGGAGTAGGTACAGAACCTACTAAAGATATGTTAGACGGGAAAATAGGTATTGCCCACTCTCCATGATCCTTATATGTTCCTCTGTGATTAGAAGGAAAATCTTCATCAAATTCTATCCATTTACCATCTTTGTCTGTAAATCTCATTTGATCTTGCATACCTCCTGTAACGTTAGCTGATATCATAGTTTCAGCCATCATTGATTCAGTTAATGCTAATCCCCATCCTTCATTTGAAGAAGGTAAAACTGTTAAATCAGCTAGATTGTATAGCCAATTCATTTGTTCAGTATTTAATTTTTGTTGAGAAAAATACACTCTACAGTAACTAGGGTCACACATTGCTTCTCTTACTGCTTGTAAATCAGTTCCATTTTGATCAACAGCATTGGTATGAAGTACTAATGCACACTTCTTAGCTTTTTCTTTACCTATATTATCACAGAAAAATCTATAAGCTAATATTAAGTCTGAAACGCTTTTTCTTCTGATATTCCTAGAGTTAAAGAATACAACATAGTCTATTTCTTCAGATTCATTTTCAAATAGATTATTTTTAAAATCTAAATACTTATCGTAATTTTCATAATTTTCATCTATTTTAAAGAACGATTCTTCATTTATACCATGAGGTACATATCTAATGATTTTATTCTTTCCTCTATCACCTAATACTATTTTATTGATATTAACTGTTTGTTTAGATATTCCCATTAAGCAATCTACTGAATCATAATAATCTCTGTTGTAAAGAGGTGCAGGATAATCATCCCATATATTTAACCACATAATTGGTATTTGAGATCTTATCTCTCTTTCTATTTGGAATAACCATACCCAGTATCTTGGATCAGTAAATATAAAAACAGCATCAGGTTTATGTTCATTCATCAACTGTCTTACTAAATCAGGATTTCCATAACCATTAAAAGGAATAATTTTAAGTTCACAATCTTCAACTCCTGTCATTTTAGATACCTCTTCTGATAAATCTAATCCTTTTCCTGCTTCAGGGTGACTTACTGCACCTCCTACATGTATCCAATTATACTTATGTAACAGTCCAAATACAAATTCTTTTGCCATTGTAGCAATACCGGAGTGCATTCTCAAATCATCACAAAGTAAAAGTATCTTTTTTCTATCTTCTTTTTTGATATAACCTTCTCTATTTTTCATTGATTTCTTCTATGTTAATATTATTTAAATTATGTATACTTTTCTTAAACTTATCATCAGTAAGATAAAGAAAAATACTTCTAGAGGCAAGCTTTTGAAAAGAAAACTTGTTCTTAATACATTGATATTTAAACTCTTGGAATAGTTCGTCTTCTATACGAACTGTTGTCAGTCTTTTTTCGGAATTTTTCATAACTATATATACTTATATATTTATATATAAATAGGCTTTTATTTCAAAAACTGAAAGCAGTTATCGCATTTACCAAATGGAGAACCACATTCATAATCTTTATCAATATACTTACCATTTACATCTATTACTTCTTCAATAAACTTATTTACTGAGTCCATAACTTGCTTAGTTTTTCTTGGTCCTGCATTAGGACTAAATTGTTGAACTCTTCTTTGCATAGAAGCGAATTCTGCTTCTGCTGGAACTCTTCTTTTAACTATAAAAAATTCAACGTTAATTTTCTCTTTCGGTATATTAAACTGTCTAGAGAAAAACTCTTTATACATTACTACTTGTGCAGTAAGGTTAGGGTTCTTCTTTTGTTTATCTCTCCATCCTGATGTAGATGTTTTGATATCTACTATAGTCCATTCATCTATGTTTGGATGGTAAAATACTAAGTCAACTAACCCTTTAAACTTTACCCCAGGTTTTATATCTTGGTAAAGTAAAGTCTCAACTCCTGCTAGCATCATATTCTTAGTGCTAAAGTAACCTGCTCTTTTCTTTTTAAGAAAATTTAAAATATGCTTTCCATCTAACCAGAAATTAGTTAATTCATCAGCAGAAGAGAAATGTTCATGTCCCATTTGTGCCTTACCTCTTTTGTAAGCTTTAACCATATTAGCGTAAAGTAGCTTATCTAAATCCATATCATTAGCTGCTTTAACTTTATCATGGTACATAACTGTTAACCACTCTTGCATAGTTTCATGCATAGCAGTTCCAAAACAAGTGTAAATATTTTGAGTAAAAGGTACCTGATTACGTAAATACTGTAGCTCCCATAGTTTAGGGCATTTGTTATACGTACTTACTGAACTGTAAGATACATGAATATTCTTAGAAGGTGATTGTTTAATTTTACTTTCCCAAACCTTCTTTACAGGTCCTTTTAACTTTTTAGGCATCTAGTCGTTTTTCCAAAGACCTCTCTTAACTAACTGAGCTATAATTCCATAGTTAGTAACATCTTGAAAGGTATCTATTATAGTTTCGTTTTGAGCTTTACGGCCTGATATAATCATATTCTTCCATCTATTAATTTTATCTGAAAGTCTATACCATAATCCGGTCATTGCAAATTCTATTTCATCTTCAGTATCTAAATTAGTTCCTGCACTTACATTATGCATTCCGTAATCTAAATGTTTCTTACAAAATAATTCAAATTGCTCATCAACTATATCTTGGTAGGCATTATAAATTGTTGGGTATTCTTTTTTCATTACCTCTCTAGCAGACGGAGGATTTTTAGCATTCATGATTTCTCTATCACTCATTTATATAACTTATTAATTAAAACTTATTTTTAGTCGTTAAGAATCTTATTAGGATTTTCTTCAGGAAAATATCTATTAAGTATCTCAATTTGCTCTTCAGCTTTCCCTAACTTCTCTAATGCTTCTTCTGCATTCTTATAGTAATCTTCTGTGGAATGATCACCGATACCGACTGCTTTATCTGTAAGAAGTTCAAAGTATGCAAGTGCTTTTTCTTTCTCAGCTTTTGCTTGAGCTAGTAATGCCTTAATAATTCTGTATTGTGCCATGTATAATATTCTTTTATTTAATAATTAATATACGAATAAATACTTATATTTACAACTTATTATTAATAAAGTTTAAAAGTTTGTTTCATGTTATCAGAATCTGTAATTGCTTTTTGAGCAGTCTTTTTATCAATCAATATTATCTCTCCAGACTTTAAAAGTAATTTCCACTTACTAGGTCCTTTATGCATTACCCTTTCGATATTACCTACTAATTGCCAGCCATATTTAGATTCTGATGGTTGATCAGGTTTACTTTGCCACATGTCATCATTATCTAACATATAACCATCGTGTTCTTCTTCGTAATGTAATCCATCATTACCGTTCTGACCTATAATATCCATACGTTCTTCATTGACTATCATTGGGATTTGAACTTTTTTTTTGTCCTCTTCTAACTCTCCATATAAATTTTCTCTACGTTTAGGGTATGCTTTATCGAATGCAAAGTTAGCTGCAACTACCAATGAGATAGCTAAAGGATCAAATACAAATATGATAACTAAAAGTAGTATGTTAATTATCTTATCCATCGGAACACCAGTTAATCCGGAAAGATATTCTAAAGGTCCTAATTCACCTGCTACTTCTAAATTATTTTCTAAATCTAAAATTGCTAATTGATACTTCTGTAAACTGTCTGCTACTATTTCTCTTTTAGCTTGAATATCTTTTCTATTTTCTTCTTCAACGTTAATCCTGTTTTGAGCCAAACGTAATTCAGCAGTGGATATCGTGGTTCTAACGCCCCCAGCCACCGAGGTGTCTCGTACCTGGATTGATTGAGACCTTGCATTACTAAGAGTAGAAATGTTATTAGAAATTCTTTCAAGCTCTTTATCATACCTTGTAACGTCTTTTTCATAAAATAATTTTTTTTGTTCTAGGAAGGAAGTTTGATTTTCTTTGATAATTAACTGTCGATAAGTATCTTGATAAGCAGCACTTAAAAATCCATATATACCCATACTAGTAATTAATACTAAAATGACCGTAGCCACAGTGAGGTACGTTCTAAGAACCTTATTTATAGTCCCCCAATACTGGTAAAGTAAAGAAGCAACAACTAATTTAGCAAATTCTAATGATCCTGCCATAATTATTACTTCAAATTGTGCTCCAGCGAATAGCTTACTTAATCCATATACTGAATAAAAAGCTGCTGAACATGATACCGATATAGCAGAGAAAGCAATGAGGAATGGAAACATTCCTTTTTTGATAGTCTTTAACATAATTTGTTATTTCTGTATGAGAAGTAGGCCTGTAGCTACTAATCCGACAGTTGTTCCTATCTTATAAATAGTAGTCATCGTCTTTTGACGCTTGAGTGACTTTTCTAAATCAGCAGAAAGTCTCTGTTGTACATCGTATTTAGCATTGAGTTCAGCAAACATATTATCGTAATTACTAACTTGAGACTCTAAATTTCCTATTAATACGCTCTGAGTATTTAATTTATTATTAGTTTCAAGTAATAGGTCATTAGTAGCTGAAAGTTCTAATCTAACTTGATCAAAAGATACTAAATCCTTTACAACTAACTTAGCTATAGGTTTAGTCAATACTATCTTCGAGCTGTCTATAGCGGTTTGAGAAAAACTCTTGGAGCTGAGAGCCACCAAAAGAATCAATAGCGCTAAGTTTCTGCTCAGTTTCTTTTTTAATAACATAAATTCTTCTATTTAATGTTTTTATTTTTTGATTATACTCTACTAAAACATTATTTAATGAATCTGCTTCAACCTGTAAATGTTTATTTTGACTCTGTATAGAATCTATCCTTTGCTGTAGTATGTTAATCTGTGTTTGATAAGCTTTGATATCTACATCAACAGAAGGGTTATTCCATATCATAAATGCTACGAAACCTCCTAAAATTGCAAATAATAAATACCTGCTAATATTGCTTTGAGTATTTGCCATAACTTAATATAAGAAATAATTTGGTATTATCCAACTATATCTTTACTTTCTAATAAAGTATATGTAAAAGAGTTACCCCAAACTTCTCTAGCAGACTGACATATATCTAAGAAGCAATGCCAATCGTCATTATCAGCTATTACTTGGCAACCAGCAGACCACTTGTCTACTCTAATTGATTTACCTCCTGATCTTCCAGTAGCTCTATGAATATTTATCCCAAATAATCCTTCGTCAACTGATTCTTCTAAAAGATCATACTTACCATCTTTATTCTTATCTCTGTAAACTTTTACTGGTTCTTTTTGTCCTAACGCTAAATACTTACCTTGATGAAGTCTTAACTTATGTGAACCTCTATACTGACCTGGTTTTAATATTGCTACACCTTTCTCATTTAATAAGTTTTGTTCCCAATGTGATCCTGGGTCAGTAGTAGCTTGGAAACAGAAAAATTGCCATTCTCCATCTTCCATGAAAGAAACTGTAATACAATCGTCAAAGGCGTTTGTTACTCTTCCTTTAGTTTTTGAATTTCTTACTCCAATAATATTTACGTCATAGTCTTTTCCGCCACCAGTAAAGTATTTATAACCTTTACTCTTCATTGTCTCTTCTATTTGTTCTCTAGTATAGCAGTTCATAATTTATCTATTTTAATTCTTTCTTTTTAATTCTTGTCTCTTTTTATTCTTATTAGCTTGAATTTTTTTCCATTCCAGTATTAAGTAACTTCTAACGGTAATAACATTTGTACATCTGTTAGTTTCAGTAACTTTAACTCTTGCATGGTCTAATTTTTCAACCGTAACTTTTACACATTTAACGTTAGCTTTTTCTTGACTAAAAGTAGATAAGCTAAAAACTAATAATAGAACTATAATTAAATTTTTCATTTTTTATTTTTATTTAATATTATAACATTCATTTTTTGTTGGTATTTTATTTACAGTTGTGCATCCAACAAAGCACATTTAAAACGCACTCATTATTAATTCATCTATATATTCTTGTATATCCTCTCTAGTAGCAGCAATTTTGAAACTAAGGTCAGCTTGATACCTTTCTACTTCTTCTCCATCTTGAAATATAATAATAGTTGGTACAACTACTACATTATGTTTTTGCTGTAATTTAGGGTCTGTGGCTATATCAACTTTAGTAATATCACAATCTTTCAATTTATCAACCCACTCTACATCATTAGCTTTATTCCATCCTGCATTAAAATGAGTCACTGTTATTTGACTAAACCCTACATAGGTTATCATCATAAAAATAACACTTAATCCAAATTTTTTCATAGTTTTATTATCTTAGTTTATCAATTTTTTCCTCAATACGATTCATGTCTTCTTTCAGTTCTTTTACATCTTCCTGAGTTGTCATGATAGTTTGACGAATTAACTGATCTTTCATATCGTATTCCATTCTTGTTACGTCCGGTGGTGGAGGTACTGGAAGCTCTTTAGCTTCTTGTATATCACTTTGTAGTGCAAACCACATCCCTACTACCGTAGCTATTCCAAATGCTATTCCGATTAATGTTTGAATACTAATACTAAATTTAGTATTTTCGCTTAATTCCTTTGCCATTTCTAAAATATTATATAATTAATTCCCATCGAAAACTTATGCCATTTTCTATTCCAATACTTATTATATGTACCTTCTGCAAATAAACCTAATGATCTATTTATCTTGTATCCAAAGATTAGACCAGCATTATAGTCTACCCAGTTACCTCCATTATACTTGTGGTAAGAAAACTCATCACCTGTCTGTATATGATAAGGCATTACGCTTCCCCAAGTATGTAACCAGAAATCTTTTTGATACTTATAATAATCAAACCCTAGTACTAAAGAATACTCTAGTTTAAAAGGAGCTTGCTCTTTCTTTTTAATAACATAATTCTCTAAAACAGTAGGAATAACTACTTCTTCCCACACCTCAGTACTTGTAGCTACAATATTTCCGGAAGGATCTAAATACTCTATATTTCCTCCTCCATTAAAATTAACATTGTAACCTTCTTGTAAAGCTAAATAAGTATAATGAATATTACCATTACTTAATAGCCACTCTGCTAAAGGATCATATCCATAAGGTTCGGACAATCTCTGTGCTGCACCTATATTAACTGATAACTCTCTAGTGAGGTTCTTCTTATATCTTTGAGAAGCTTGAAAAAATTCAATACCTACAAATCCACTTGATAAGTATTCTATTTTAGCTAACCAATCATCAGCTACATATCTTAAGAAGTGATGTTGATCTAAATAAGTTTCTCCTTGTATTCTTCTGTAATCACCTTCAAATAAAAATTCAAAGCCTTTTATTTTTCCAATATTAGCTTGATCCGAAAATGATTCTTCAGTACCATTGTAAAATACATTAGCTCTATTTTCATATTGAAATCTAGCAATCTTTCTTACCCCTAATGCTACTGAATAGTCAAAAGGTGTTTTTATAGTACCAGCAACTAATTGTCCGGTATTAACTGAAAATTGATTTCTATCTGCGATTGATGTTCCTCCGTTTACTGCTGCATAGAAGGTAGAAAATTTAAATGTCTTCTTTAACTCTTTTGCAAATTTAGAAGGTTCTTTATCTTGACTAAAACCTAAAAACGGTACTATTAAAAGTATTATTAATAATTTTTTCATTTTATTCTATTATTATTCTTTTGTTATAAACTTGACCTTCATGACTAATCTGTAGTATGTATACTCCTGCTTCAGCTTTAGAAAGATCTACTTGATTTTCTTTTGAATCTTTTACTATAACTTTTCCAGTTAAATCAAATACTGAATAAACAATATCTAATCCTGTAGCTATATTAATTATACCTGCTGTTGGATTTGGATATACCATTATACTTGTTGCCATTCTAGAGCCAAACATTCCATTTATATCCATTCCATCAGGCCATCCATCTTCACAGTAATTATAAGTTTCTTGACATATTGCATCCCATTCGTTTTCACAACAGTAACCATCTACATCTATTACCCAAGCGTAACATTGGTTATTTAACCAGTAAGGTTCACCTGGTCCTGTTATACAACCTGCATCATAT
>Ga0315330_10003751_pt1 | contig 10430 bp, 7 predicted proteins | sample M140m34915metaG_FD_203453 | JGI IMG/M metagenome (GOLD analysis project Ga0315330, IMG submission 203453) | Ammonia-oxidizing marine archaeal communities from Monterey Bay, California, United States - M1 40m 34915 | ecosystem: Environmental > Aquatic > Marine > Intertidal zone | place: USA... | reverse complement strand
AACCCGATGACTTCCTGGCCCATGCTAAGATCATTCACGGCATAGCCACCAGGATGTATCCAGATAGCAAGGGATTGATTCTACCATTCAGTAATGCTATCTCTGACGGTCTTAACGAAGCCATTCGTCGTCGTTATTCCTCCGTATCCAGTCGCCTGATCAGGGATTCTGCCGATATGGGCTCGGATCGATACGCTTTCATCGATCGATTTCGAGATGGTGCCAGCAACAAGATTCTGATGAGCACATACACCAACGAAGGATTTGACCCCATACCCACGGATAAAGACCCAGATCGTTCCGTTCATTGGCTGATAGTTGCCAAGATTCCATATCCCTCTTTGGCCGACATGCGCGTCCGTATCCTACGCACCCGCCATCCAGAGACCTATGGTGATGCTTGGTATGAGGCCGAAACCGCGCGCACCTGGTTGCAGATGATTGGTCGTATTCACCGTTCGGCAGGCGATACTGGACGCATATTTGTCCTCGATCCTGCATTCACGTGGGCATACAAGAAGTGGCGACACGCTGGATTGATACCCCAATATATCGACGAAGCTGTCGATCTTAGGGATTGATGCGGCCACAGCACACCTTTAGGTAGAAGGAGGAACCATTTTTTGAGCAGAGGGAACAGTGGGTTCCCTATGAACAAACACGTGAACACAATGGAGAACACTACACACATTCAAGAAATTAACAGCAGCCTGAACATTATCCGAGCCCTTCTTATTGCCACTATGTTGGCGATCGGAGCCCCACTCGCGAACGCCGACGGATCGGATCCGCTTGATCCCTCCGATGGTGGCGCCGACTGGGATGGCGATGGACTCACCAACTCTGAGGAACAGAATGCTGGAACCAATATGAACAACGCAGATTCCGATGGCGACGGACTTCCCGATGGATGGGAGGTCGCTAACGGTCTCAATCCCACCAATGGCGGAGATGGAAACTCGGATCCTGATGGCGATGGCCTAACCAACGCCCAGGAATATGCCAAGGGAACTAACCCTAACAACGCCGATACAGATGGCGATGGCAAACCCGATAACACCGATTCATTCCCCAACGATCCTAACGATGGCGAATACTCCGACTCCGATGGAGATGGAATCCCCGATGCTTACGATCCCGACTTCCAAGAATCTGATGCAGGTTCTGGTAACGGTGGCACAGAAGGCGGTGGAGAATCCGACGCCGGTGGCGAAGGTCAAGGACAAGGACAAGGACAAGGCCAAGGCCAAGGTCAGGGTCAGGGTCAGGGTCAAGGCCAAGGTCAAGGTCAACAACAAGGACAAGGACAGAGCCAAGGTCAAGGCCAAGGTCAACAGCAAGGTCAGCAGGGTCAACAAGGACAGCAAGGACAGCAGGGACAACAAGGCCAACAATCTGGACAACAAGGAAACCAAGGCCAGCAAGGTCAACAAGGTCAGCAAGGTCAACAACAAGATAACGGTCAAGGTCAGCAACAACAAGGTGGCCAACAAGGCGGTCAGCAATCTGAACAGCAACAGCAAGAACAGAATGGCCAGAACAACAATGGCCAGAATCAGCAACAACAAGGTCAGACACAGAATGGTCAACAGGGTCAGCAAGGTCAAGCCAACGATCAGCAACAGGGTCAACAACTGGACAACCAGAACCAGAATGGTGACAATGACAACGACGGCGATGGCATTCCCGACGATCTCGACAACGATGATGACAACGATGGCATCCCGGACGTCATGGACGACTCACCCGAGGATCACGACAACGATGGCATCGATGATGCCGAGGATAATGACGATGATGGCGACGGTATCGACGATAACGTCGAAGTGAGTGATGGTAACGACAACACCAACATCTACGACCACGATAACGACGGTATCGAGGATCGCTTTGATCTTGACATCGACAATGATGGGATTGATAACTACAAGGATCTTTACGACAATGGATCTTCAGCTATGCGCGACCATGACAATGATGGCATGGACGATGGTGTAGATACTGATGATGACAACGACAACATCCTGGATGTTGACGAGGTTGGAGGTGCATGGTCTTCCTATCGCTACGATCACGATAACGATAACATCTGGGACGCTACCGATCTGGATGATGACAACGACGGTCTTTCCGACTGGTTTGAGAACAACGATGGGAACGATAAGACCGGTCAGTTTGATTCCGACAACGATGGTTTGGATAACTACCTCGACTCCGATGATGACGGCGACGGCATCCCGGATGAGTTTGAAAGTGGCCTCTAAATCCACCGAAAGCATAGCGGTTAAGTAGGAGAATCCGACCGGTTCGGAACATGCCAATCACAGCCCCCGCAGCCCGACCCCAAGAGCCCAGACGGTTATACGATCGCACTTGGAAGGAGATGGAAGATATGCTCGATGAAGCCGAACGTGTCCAGCAAGGCTGGATCGATACTTTCCACGGCGCCAAGGCACTCAACGATCGCGACACCATGCGCGAAGCCGCTCGCAACAAGAAAGCCCTTGAAGGAGTCATTAAGACCCTCAAATGGGTTCTTGGAGAGGAGGGTATTCAACATCCCCTCCACTGATTCCGCCTGGGTATCCGTTGGTGGTCCATGCCGTCGACAGTGTGATGTCGATCCCAAAGACCTCATCTGCCGCTCCTGTGGACTCTCTTTTCGCCGTAGCGATTAGGTAGTCGACACGATCATTTAGACCCATGGGCAGTCGTGCATGGGGAGCTGAACGTCGTTTCCCTTCTGACATCGGAGAGGTGCGTGTCTACGATCGTTCTGGTGATTCCGAAGAATTGCTACCCCAAGTTATCGCTGACAAGGCCAAGGAACTGGGTTGGGAGGAGATCTGGCAATTGACCTACTGTCAACATTGTGCCAGTTATGCTCACGAGTCTGAGCCATGGATGGTGCAGACATACTGGGAAGATCCGGAACTCGGTGATGCCCGTCAGGTCTGGGGTCCATCAGCCCGATCGGTATTCTCGGTCGTTGACAAGGACGAGGCTGCATGGGTTATTGATGAAGATTACCAATACCCAGTCATCGGCCTCGTAGAGATGCGATTATGCGGTTGGTGGTCGTATGGCTTCGGTAGATCCGATGATTTTCAGAAGCTTGACATCCCACAGCCATGGGCATTCAGTAGGGACGATAAGATCGGCATCAACAAGAACATGTCCTCTGCAGAGAAGGATCGTGTCGATTCATTCTGGCGCAGTCGTCCGGGGGTCGATGCCATGTTGAAACTCAATTCCTGTGTCATCCAGATCCCATTCCTCACGAGAGGAGCTTTCGCCAAGTTCCGGGATGCCATGTATGCCGACGAGGACAATCCCGCAGAAACGGATAGGTTCTCTCAAGATTCGTATGCCGTCCAATACGACGGTCCCCTCTACCATTTCTGGAAAAAGATAATCATTGATGACGAATACACTTGGCCAGACGATCTGCAATCAGCATACACCATCGCCTACATCCAGCAGGTTGCAGAGATGACTCGTGTCCTATCGGAGGCTTATCGCCATGTCTTCAATGATGAGATGCCCATTTCACCATCCTCACCCATCCAACCCCAAGAGTTTATTGATTATCCATTGTCTCAAGAGACCAATGTTGTCCTCAATAGGAGAGGCTACCCAATCAGCGGTTCTGGTGTGAATATCGTTTTCGACGTCCTGGTGCCCCTCGTCTATGGGGATGGAACTCTCGAATTAGATGCTAATGGTGATGCTGTCTTCCGTGACAGATCCTAAGGATGACTCAAGTAGCAGTTCGCACCATCACCACACATGGCGATCCGACGTCAGGGTTTTGAATGGCAGGTTCGCGATCTTGGCCAGCTACCGGTCAAGCGTCTGGAGGAACTTTCCAACAGCCCACAGTCCATCTTTATCTCAGGAATCGGCAATGCTACCATCACTAAGCGCAATTGCACTGCCAATGACGAGTTCCTAGTTCTGCAATATACCGGATCAAGTCCGGGTATCTGGCCCAACTCTGGCAATAATTGGAAACCTCGTGGCTACATCAACTTCGTAGTTGAGACTACTGCCTACTTTGTCAACCCCGATGGTCTCCCCGCGGAGGGAATGCCTGGATCGGCACTCCCCTATCCCATCACTACCGCCTTCTCGCCTGTGATCACAGATTACATCCCTATCGAGATTCCTCCCGACACCAATTGGGACATCACATACTTTTTGGGCAATTCTTTGGTAGAGCCCATTGAAACGTTTCCCGTCCCCTTCAACTACTCATTCAACACCAATGGCACAGAGTCCGCGCCGATCCTCACTTACCCCAGTGGAGATCAAGAGTTGACGTTAGGATCGTTCGGAAGTATCATTCCGGTCATATCGGGAGGTGATCCAGATACTGTTAGCATCTCACCAGCACTACCCGCCGGTCTTACCATCCAAAATGCTGATGGGGCAATTGAAGGAACACCTACTGCAACCTCCGCCGTGCAAACATACACAGTTACGGCTACCAATACGGCAGGCAGCACAAACAGTTCCGTAGATCTTGGTGTGGTTGGCAATCCCCCCATCTACACATATTTGGGTTCACCATACGTCCTCACCAAGGATGTGAGCACGATTAACGCAGTGCCGACCAAATTGGGTGGTCCTGATGCCACCTCCTTCCAGATTTTTAGTGGCGGTGCACTACCCGACCAATTGACTTTTGATACTACTACCGGATTGATTAGTGGTCCTGTCTTTGAGACATGGCCCAATACATTCTACACGATTCTTGTAGAGGGACCACTTGGCAATGGTTCAACCAATTTCAGAATTGAAGTGGTGGGCAACCTCCCAGTCACATCGTATCCATCCCCTCAGACCCTACTCACGGATCAAAATGTTAGCATCAGCCCCACCAACACAGGAGGTCCTGTTTCATCCTATGTGGTGTGGAGTGGAGCACTTCCTTCCGGATTGTCTTTGGATAGCACTACCGGAGTCATATCGGGGATCGCAAGCGCATTATATCCAACTGCAACCGTCCAAATTAGGTCAAGCAATGGTGATGGAGATGATTTTGCTAACATTTCATTTACCGTTGACGCCGGAGTTCCCATCGTCGAATACGAAGCTATTGATGCGATCGAAAACGTGGCAATTTCAGCACCCGCAGGAGTCCCACAGACTGGTTTCAGTCCAATTACCTCATACGCCCTAACATTTGGATTCCCGCCATCAGGAATCTCTATTGACACCAGCACAGGAGTCATATCTGGAACAGCTCCTTTCGGCTCCGCAGCGCCTTATGATTTTGAAATCACGGCTACTGGACCAGGTGGCACCCCGCCAGCAGTTCCAGTATCGATCACCGTCAACCCAGGTGTTCCAAACTTTGGCTACACCACACCCGCCACAGTCAGCGAGGGATTCCCCTACACAGACTTCCCTATCCAATTAGGCGGTGCGCCTTCGGAATACACCCTCACATCCGGTTCACTACCCGATGGATTGGGTCTGAATACAGTTACTGGTGAGATCTCTGGAGTATGTCTCGATCCAGTCGGCACAGTCCGCAACTTCAAAATAACCGGTAGCAACCTGGCAGGATCATTCGAAGATACAATTCAGATAACGACGGAGGCATGATATGGGTTTAGCATTTGATTTGGACGCTTTAGATCTCCCCGGTTTGGATTGGGAAGCTATCTTCACGTTAGCCTCAACGGGAGTTCGAGCACCCAGTTATGGAGGTTTTCAAGAGAGATGGCAGGACATAGCAATCGATCCGGATAATTTTGACGTCACCATCCGAGATGTCAAGCAAATTAACGGCATGCTTGCCCTCTGCGGAACCTACCGAGCCAGATCGTTGACAGATCCGTGGAATGGACCAGGTGGAACGATGCAGAACGCATTATTCTATGATGGATTTATCGCATTACAACGTGCATTCACGTGGACATTTGCACTTGGTTCCAACGCCTCTTCTTTCAATTTCAAACCATTCAAGGCAGCCGTAGTATCAGATCCAATTTCTTGGCTCGTCGTCCCCATGAGGATGCCATTTGAGGTCAATCCAGGAACTGCACTCAATGACCCCAGCGTCGGACTTTACAGTTTAGAGGCTCTCAAGTCTATCGACCCATTCTCAGGAACTACTGGTCCGATAGCCAGTATTGGCGAACCTGTGGTGCAAATAGCCACCTGTGGGTTTTCGTCAACCAATGATCCAGGTTCGCAAGGTCTACCAATTGGCCAAGATTATGTCCCCAACCTGTATATCCTCCCAGTTATCGTTGGTAGGATACCGGTCGATAGTGGCTATTGGATTGCGATTTCACCGGCAAAGGAATACTCTGCACAGATGTCATGGAGGTGTAATGGGCTATACCCAACTGATGATAATGGCGGTGTCTACAACACCGCAGCAGAGGGTCGTTTTGGAGTAGAGTCGGTCGAGGTGGGAGCCGACGCCGATCCCATCAATCGTTTGGATCTTGATAAATTAGCTTCTGATAGCACCTACAACGTATTCAACATACAATATGGTTTTGATTATCCCGACAACAAACTTTCCGATCGCAAACGGTTTCCTCGTCGATTTTTGAGTCTGGCCACCACCAGCGTAGTATTGCCAGGTGGTGAACCATTTGATTTAGATGCGTTTGGACCACTCATAATTGGTGGAGATTGCACCTATGCACCAGGAGGAACTGTCACAGGAACGTTTCCCTTGGTATCATACAATTATTGGCCAAACAATACGGATCGAAACATTACGGAGTTTATGCCCCTCCTAACTTGCTTTACTGATGAGAATATCCAAATTGAAGGAGGCGTTGGTGGCCCCAGCGCATACACACTTGATGGAGCTTACTTCCGTTATGTTATTCCCAGCAACGACTTTTTAGCTGGAGCGCCGGAACCCGATACGCCTTTTGAACCCACATTATTGCTGGCAGAGAATGTCACCCATGGTGCCAGCACATCTGCCGAGATCTACATCATCTCCGGTAACGCTAAAGCATCCGCCATGACCATCGCAGATGGACAATTACCAGGTATTGGTCCCGATCCTCTTTACCCAGGAACTCCCGTGCAGGGTGCTACCTGTATCACTCCCTACGCCGTTTCTGGAGGAGCTTGGGAGACTGCTACCGGCCTCACCCTCCCCCAGCGGTGGACTGGTTATGCCCTTCAGATGAGGACATTCACACGAGATGAGGAGTTTGCATCCCGCAACGATGACAATGCCGGCCCACAACAATTTGAGACTGTTCAAGATGAAAATGGCACATTAGTGGGCTTGATTGACAATTATCCTCGTTATGGTTTTAGATCTGGGCAAGACGAATACATTGCACCCGGAAACGCCAGCAATCAGGTCGTATTGCTAATGGGAGTTACCATTTCTGGCGGTAACTACACCCCCCACCTTCTTGCTTTTGACAATGGAACCATTAGCGCCAAACCCACAGCAGGGGCTGGCGGACCAGTCACCACAGCACCACCTTATCAAATAGAAAATACGGGTTATGTCAAGGATTATGGAACCATTGTTCAGAGCCAAATCATCACATCGTCAAAAAACTCGTATCCAGTTTCGGCATCATGGGATAATGATAGGGATCAGTGGTTAATCATCTACAACCGAGATTTTCCTAGTTCCTATGCCTTGATCTCCGCCCGATCGGATTTTACCCAATTTATCGACCAGAGCCCTAATGTCAAAATCTTTACTGGCTTGATGGGTAATGAACAAAATGGCGGTGCCTTCTATGAAATCCCGCCCAGTTCCAACTACCGATTGATGCCAGCTGGTATCTACACGGCACGCTTAATGACTAACGAACTTGATGGTATCGTTATCGGAGGGGAGTTTGCGGATCTATCGGATCCCCTAAATATGTCATCCATCAAACCAATTAAGACCAACCCCTTGGAATATCCAATATACAGCAATTTTACCACCGTTCGAGGCACTACTGGACGAACCGCCAGGGTTTGGGTAGATTATGTGTTATACGATGGTGTGGATGCTTTGGTTGCTACCAAACTCAGTGAATTGGGTCTTCGTGTCACCCCTGAGAACGTTGAGTGGTTCAAGAGTCGTATCTTGCGATCCGCTGGCGTTGATGAATTGGACGTCAAGACCGAGGAGATTGAACAGTGGATGGAGGCGCAGCGAAAGGAATACACCGATATGCTCCGAACCAAGGAACGTGCTGGACGACTTAGGAAGCGCAAGCGTCAGGTGTCGGCATACCGTGAGGGCGCTGAGGGTGCCTTGGCTGAGGCTAACAAATCTTCTGTTGACACCCGAGCCCTTGATCCAGAGGAGATGGACGATCTGCTCAAAGACATCGGCATGCCCGATGATGGCTACAGTTCGGATCGCAAGCGGTCGTGAGCGGTTTCTGAACAATAGACTCCAGAATCTGGAAAAAACGTGATGCAGAATCTACATCGATTTAGGTAGTCGTGAAACCAATTCTGATTCAATGGACTACATAGAGACCATAGATCTTCCCTGCGTGGCGGAGATCCAGACCATGGGAACCTGCCTGGTGCCACCCAACGTGGCCATCGATCGAATCATCATCGAACCACGCGATAATCCCCACCTCGGACACTATCGTCTCATCATGACCATTGATGGTTCTCTGGTCTATTCTGACGAGACTCCTCGTGGTAGATACTCCATAGATGTCGACGATGTCCAGAGTCGTGGCGAAGCCCGCAACATTATCGCTGTTGTAGTTCCGCATGACATTCCTTCTGCTGTCAGATCCTACCTCCAGAACGAGAGCATTCAGATTACCATCATTGGACGTCATGAGGGTAAATCCTCAGAAGAGGGTGAGGTTGCTATCGTAGTTGTTGATACTGATTGCCTCACAGATCCCGAATCGTGCGCTTTTGATGTTGGTTTCGTTTCCGAGTGGACTTAGGGTTGTATCAAGTAGGTGCTACCCCCCATAGCTGCCTATGACGCGCATGCTTTTGTTCACCGGCAAGGGTGGGGTCGGCAAGTCCACCACCAGCGCCTGCACAGCAGTTTACCACGCTTCGGAAGGTCTTCGAACCATTTTGGTATCTACCGATCCGGCACACTCTACTGACGATGTTGTTGATCAACCGGTTGGTATCGGAACCCCGGTTCGTCTCAGCGACAATCTTTGGGCTCAGAATCTTGACACCACCACCGAGGCCAGAGTTTTCATAGATCGACTCAATGTCTACCTTAATGATGGACTTGGATCATCTATCAAGGACTTCGATCCTGAGATGCTCACCGAGACCGCCTCGTTCCCAGGGATGGACGAATACTTCGCCTTAGAGAAGATTCTGGGACTCCTTGAGGGAACCGAGGTTTGTCCCGAGGATGGAAAGCCCTACGACATTATCGTCTTTGACACCGCCCCTACTGGCCACACTTTGCGTGCCCTCGCCACTCCAGAACACCTCAAGCGTTTCATCCTACGGTTAATGCGTATGAGGAAGTTTATCGCTAATTTGAAGGGAGCCTTCCTATTCAAGAAGCGTGAGGATCCTGTCCAGAAGGCTCTGGATGACATCATCGCTCGCTCGGATCGTTTTATGGCTCACTTGCGTGATACCGATCGCGTCGGTATCTACTTGGTTTCTATCCCTACCGAAGCCGGATTCTCGGAGTGTGCCCGCACGGTCAATTGGCTGGGTTCGGCCATCAGCATCCCGGTAGCCGGTCTGGTTGTCAACCAGATCGTTCCGGATGTCGGTGCTGATCACTGGGCACAGGTCGACAATCCCGCCGTTGCATTGATGAAAGCGGAGTTTGATATGCAACAACCATACCTTGATCGATACCAATCGCTCTGCAGCGAAACCAGCACCCACCTTGTTGGGGTTCACCGTATGCCCTTTGAGCCCAAGGGTCTGGATCGTCTTGACTCATTTAGTCGTCGTATTTGGCATCCAGATACTGGACTCAGAGCCCCGCCCGGACAGGAATCATGAAGTAGACGGCCAGAGTAGCCCATACCATGCCCGGTCTTGCAGCCACCCGTCGCTATATCTTCGGGGAAGAATATGAGTTCCTGGCGAGTTCCGAATACCGTGAAAATGCGATTCCATTGGTCGTCAAGAACGAGGACGATGCTGTTGCCTACTTCAATCGCGTTTGCCGGGAGATCGGTTGGCGTGAAGAAGAATACGAAGAGTATGAGTCATGGTTTGAGGATCTTACGGGCAATCTACCCGACAAGACTCAAGAGGCCGACATGCGTCTGCTGGCAGGAGCAGCAGATATTGAACCCACCGAAGACCAGATTATCAGATTACTCGGCATGCTCGACGATTATGATGTCGTGGAGCTGGGAGCCTACGAACTCCTCAACCACGTCCTGGAGGAGACCCAGAATACATTCTGGAATATCCAACAAGGCGGTGAATACTCCAACGTAATCCTGCAACTATTTACG
>Ga0315330_10003750_pt1 | contig 10431 bp, 4 predicted proteins | sample M140m34915metaG_FD_203453 | JGI IMG/M metagenome (GOLD analysis project Ga0315330, IMG submission 203453) | Ammonia-oxidizing marine archaeal communities from Monterey Bay, California, United States - M1 40m 34915 | ecosystem: Environmental > Aquatic > Marine > Intertidal zone | place: USA... | reverse complement strand
TCGGACGAGTTGCTTCGATGTTCTCAAGAACAATCTTGAAAATGACCGTGAACGGAACAACGAGAACCATACCCAATATGCCCCAAACCCAGAAGGAGTAGGCAGTGGTTAGGAGAAGTAAGACAGGCGAAATATCCAACGCTCGTCCTGCCCATTTGGTCTCGATAATGCTTCCCCAAAGTTGTTGATTTGTGACGAGGAGAATCAACATGACGAACCAAGCGACTGGAGAGAGCGTTACGAAACCGAGGATGAGAGGAGGAATCGTTGCAATCAAGGAGCCAATGTAAGGAACATAATTGAGAATAAATGTTAGCAAAGCCCACGTAAACCAAAGATCAACATCGAAAATGAACAAAATGATTGCAGTAATTCCAGCAGTACCCAAACCCACTCCTGTTTTCACTATAACATAGGTATTGATGCTCTCTTGAATTTGAATTTGCATATCTTGAACTCGACCCGAAACTCCACCTGGCCATGCACGTTCAATTCGTCCAGGCAAAAAGTTCGCTTCAAAGATAATGAAAATCAAGAAGAACGTCACTGTCAAGCCCATTCCAAGTAAGCTCCCTACGCTCGATACAACGCCGGCAACCAGGTCTCCTATACCTGAATCATTCGAGAGTAGTCCCATTTCAGCAAGGTCTTCAGTGAAGGTTCCATTGGTTGAATTCAGTGAATCTGTAATCGATGAACCAACAATTGGAGTCCCTTTCAATTGATTCCAACGTTTGTTCATCTTGTTGTTGTATTCTTTGATTCGATCCTCATCATCGGCAAGGTCACTTACTTGATCGAATGCCATGTAGCTTGCTGCAATAATAATCAGGAAGGCCGAAAGAAGCATGGTCAGGTATGATAGACCAACTGGGAATCCATTCTTTGAAAGATAGTCAGCACCTGGTTTTAGTACAAAATAAATCCCTAATGCAATAAAGAATGGTTGGAAAATATCCCTTAGTTCAATCATCCAAACCGTCAACAAGGTAAGAAGAATAGCAGCGAATGCGAGTGCCCCAAGACGTTGATGGAACGTTTCGTTGTCAAACACCGACTCCTTGTCGTCCATAGGGTAGTCTCTTACCTATCACGTTTGAATTTATTGTGATGGTTGTTCTAAAGATTCAAAGTCTACTTTGAATGATAGCATGAATGCAAGAAGCATCAAAATACCGCATATATGGAAGGCTGTATGGTAATCGAAAAATCCACTCCGTCCCACTGTTAGGGTCCAAACATAACCACCGGTTAATGGACCAAGAATCCTCGCGAACGAAGAAAGAGATTCTTGAGCACCCATAACCGTTCCTAACTCGTACTTATCTTTGCGAGCCATTGTGGTTAGAACCGTGCTCGATGAGGGTTGGAACAAGCCGTTTCCGATAGCGATGCAACCAGTGATGACCAACATCCAGGCCCAAACGTAATCTATGCTCGAATATGGTATCAATGTAAGTCCGACACCCGAAAGAATCGATCCTAAACGTAGGATAAACAGGGACCCGTATTTTCGGGTGAGTGGACCGATTAGGCCGCCTTGAGTAATAATTCCAATAATTCCAATAAGTGCAAAGATGCGACCGTTATCTGCTTCACTGAATCCGAGGCCGCCTTGTGCTGGGTCCATCTGTGTAAAGAGAATAAACACAGCATGCATTACTGTGAATCCAAACATGTAGAGGAAGGTAACCCACATCAAGGATCCAATGTTCTTGGTTCCAAGCATACGCTTCACATTGTATGAGGTTTGTTTCATCGTGACCATCCACGATTGAGTTGAACGACTTGACCGTGATTCTGGTCCGAGAGACTCTGGAAGGTATTTGAATGCGAGAAGCAAGGAAAAGATGGAAAGAACACTCGCTAGGATACATGGCAGGAGGTATGGATATGATTCAAAAATTGTATCAGCAAAGATACCCCATCGTTCGGCTGGTGATGACAACTCTCCTCCAAGAAATGGACCGATTGTAAATCCAAGACCAAAAGCTGCTCCGATCAGCCCCATTCGAGTAGCCAACTGTTTGGAAGTGCTAACATCGCCAATGTAGGCTCGGGCAACAGCAATGTTTCCATTGAATACACCAGCGAGAAATCGAGCAACAAGCGCCATGACGAGTGTGTTTGCCAATCCGAACATCGTAAAGAATACAGTATTTCCAACCAATCCAATCATGAGAACTGGACGGCGCCCTATACGATCGCTCAGGCCTCCCCATACCGGTGAAAAAAGGAACTGTGCTGCAGAGTATGAGGTCATCAAAAGACCGACCCAAATCCCAATCGATGAAATGTCTTGGTCGGTAGCGAGATCTTCGACGAGATATGTCAGAAACGGAATGACAATTCCGAATCCAATCATGTCGATCATGGTAACAAGGAACAAGACGACGAGTGCCCCTTTTCCAGCGTCAACTACGGATGGAGAGGAAACTTCTGCATCCATGAATCGGTGGAGAGACTCCTACCTTTGAAGTCATGCTTTTGAACGTGACTCAAATTGAAGTTGTTGGACCTGAAAGGTCGGGTGTCAAACGGTCAATGACAGAACCGAGGCGCTCGACCAAACTTTGCTTCTGTTCGTGCGTGATGAGTGCATGTTCCATGACTTCATCAAGCGTGTCAACTGCGATAACCTCGATGTGGCCCTCAAATTGTTCGTCCAACAAGACATCTTGCATGTTCGCTCTTGGAATAACAACCGTCTTGACTCCTGCTCGAGCCGCTGCCTCAATCTTGGCAGTTACACCACCGATGGGGAGTACTTCCCCTCGAACGGATAACGAACCTGTCATCGCAAGGTCTTGACGAATTGGGATGCTTTCGAGGGCTGATATAATCGCCGTTGCGATGGTAATCGATGCTGAATCTCCGTCAACTCCGTGCGTATCGACGAATTGAATGTGGATGTCGTAATCAGATACGTCCTTCCCTGTTAATTTCTTGATGACTGCACTAACGTTTGTTACACTTTCTTTCGCAAGATCGCTTAAACCACCCGTTGCGTGTATCTTACCACCGCCACCTTGAGATGGTGTTACAAGGGCTTCCACAGGGAGCATGATACCAGAGAAGTCGGAGAGGCCCGAATTAGCACCAAGAACCGCCAAGCCGTTGACGCGACCTATGCGATTTCCCGAATTGACGATCAATGCATAATCAAGACGTCGTTCAATCATTCGATCTGCAACCTGTTGCTCAAGTGGCTTTGCAATCGAACGTGCGCCTAGGACGTGAGCGTCGGTAACATAAGGAGCACCGTCTTCTGCGGCCAAATCACCAGCAATACGTACCAATCCACCCAATTCACGTAGGCGGAGTGAAAGCTTACCTCGTCGTCCAGCACGTCGTTGTGCCTCTCGAAGAATCAATGAAACACCTGATTTGTCAAAATGTGGAATTTCGCGGGTGCTGCCTATGTCACGTCGTACTTCTTGCGCAATAAATCGAATCAAACGCTTACGGTTGCGATTCGTATCAGGCATCTCTGAATTGACGTAGACTTCGTAACCGTATCCTCGGATACGACTCCGTAGTGCAGGGTGCATCCCTTGGATTGCATCAAGGTTACCTGCTGCAATCAGGATGAAGTCACAAGGAACAGGTTCGGTCTTGGTGAGGGCACCAGAGGAACGCTCCGAGCGTCCTGAGATAGGGAAGGCTCTCTCTTGCATTGCTGTGAGAAGTGCTTGCTGCTCTTCCAGTCTGAGCAAATTGATCTCGTCGATATAGAGAACACCCTTGTTTGCACGATGAATCGCACCTGGCTCGACTCGGTCGTGAGCAGGTGTTTCCATACCACCAGATTGGAATGGGTCGTGGCGCACATCCCCGAGAAGAGAGCCTGAGAGAGTTGCTGTAGCATCAACGAACGGTGGACGCTCATCGAGGTCATGCTTGACAAGCACCTTCGGAATACGACCTTCATCACCCGAACCTAGTCTGCTACGGATGAACATGTATCCAAACATCAGCAGGAACATTCCAAACAACAGAGTGAGGATGTCACCAGTGGGAATTGCGACGATAACCAGAAGGAACGCTACAGCTCCGAACCCGATGAGGAGCATTCGCTGTGCTTTCTCTTTCTGCTCTCGAATCGCTTCTTTCTGAATGCGAACGATACGTTCTGCACGACCTGCAGGAACCGAGCGCACACGAGGTTCATTTTCATCATCCTCGTTTGGATAGACGAGAACGTCTTCGAGCGCATCTTGTGGCAGGAGGTCAGTCATTGAACGAGCGAGCATCGATTTACCAGTCCCTGGATCACCGATCATCAACATGTGGCGTCGTTGTTCAGCAGCCTTTCGAATGACGACAGAACCCGCTTCTTGACCGATAACCTGATCCACCAAGCGGTCAGGAATTGGTACGTCTTCTGTCGTTTCAAAATTGACCTCTGCAATCCACTGGTCAATGCTTGCCGAAAGAATAGCATCGCTGTCAGAAGTAGGCTCAGGAGCCCAGACGGTTACCATTTCAGAGTCATCATCAATGATGTCCTCTTGGGAGATTTCGTCCTCTGACATGAGGTTTCCTCGCTGTCCTCCCCTTTAGGACTTTAGCATGAGCCAAGGGATTCAAAAACTCACTGTTGGAGTCGATCGAGGTATTGTTGACCATAGTATTGCCATTGTTCCATTGTCCATCCTGCAGGAAGGCCACCGGGTGGGAGAGGTGGCCCAACAGGCACAACGGGCAGTGGCAAAGGCGCAACTACAGGCTGTGGCACAGGTGCAACAGGCTGTGGCATCTGTTGTTGGAAGATAGGAGCGGCACCTCCATACATCGAGTTTGCTACCGCATCATGGATTGGGAGAGTGTTGGCAGACCATGCTTTCTCGGATTCAAAGAAGTTCTCTTCTCTTCCACTTCCACGCATCATGAGACCGACTCCGAGAGCAAGGAAGATGAGTCCTCCAATGATGCCGAGAATCAGCATCCAGTTGGTATCGCCAGAGCTCTCACCAGATTCTCCCGATTGCTTTTGGTCTTCGGGGCAAGATGCACGCGGGTCGTCACAAGCAAGAGCAAACTGTGCAAGCTTGTTATCGAGGATTTCTTGCTGTTCTGCGGTCATGTCCTCAGTTGAAACGGATTCCAATTCCTGAATCTCTACTGCGAGACTGTCAATGTAATCAGTCAACATTTCATCGCTCATGTCGACCGGGGCAGGTAGTTCTTCCAAGATATCCCACTTGACACTTGCAACACTCTTGTAATCGTCACCGTTCGTATCAGTGGCCTTGATTGAAAGTTGGTAGTAGTCCTTGTAAACAGAACCGGATGGTCGGGCAGTCTGACCTGGCATGAAAATCGATGGAATGTTGAGTTCAGTTGACCACCCTACCATTGAGCGAGTGATGTCAAGATTCTCTTCGTACAATCCGTCGCAAGTACCTGTTTCTTCGTTGCAGATGTTCCATGTCGTTTCGATAACGGTGAAGGTTGGTGCAATATCGGTAAGGAAGATGTTTGCTGTTGGGATTTGATCAATGTAGGTGTCTTCCATTTCGACGTAGAAATGGCCGCTGCCATCGTTGCTCTTTGAGATATAGAGTGGATAGGAGTCGAAGACATCAACAGTGATTGTGTAGGTGTTGCTGTCGTAGCGGTCAATTGCATTGAGGGTCACGGTATGAAGTCCAGATGTTTGGAAGTTCAGGGTCATTGTTCCGTCAATTGGGTTGTACTTTGCAGCACCTTGTTCATCAGAGGAAACAGTGACGAAAGCCTCGTTTGAGGGGTCATCGACATCCGTCAACAACGCCATGAGGTTGATGACACGCTGTGTTCCGAGCTTCAACGTTGTTTCCTCCAAATCCGTCAAGTCCAAGCGAGGAGCATCGTTGATTGGGTTCACCTTCACGAGAAGGGTTTGGTCGGAATACTGTTCGCCATCACTTGCTCGAACAGTTACCGTAACTTCTCCGTTGACATCATCGTCCAATGTTTCGAAGACAATGTTCGTACCGTCGATGTACACATCGAAGATGTTGCTGTCGGTCATTGAAATGATTTCGATCGACAACATCGAAGCGTCTACGGAGTTCCCTACATCGTCAGTGTCTGACAAGAATGGGAGCAAACTTAGCGTTCCCATGGAGCCTTCATCAACAATCTGAGTTGGCAATGCTTGCCATCGAGGCTGACCGTTTTCGAGGACATTGAAGAGTAGGGTCCCGTATGGAAGTTGACCTTGCAGACTGTAGTCTCCACCGTCATCCATGAAGATCTCGATACCTTGTTGACCAAGAGGACAACCTTGCGTAGGATTCCAATCAAAGAGAACTTCAACTTCAGTGGTAGAAGGATGCCAACCGATGAAGGAAGCATCGTTGCTTGTGATGATAAGACTGGAGAGAGGAGTTTCTGGATCGGAGATGATTCCGGTCATGTCGACCTTGGTCGTGATATCACACGGAATTGGACTCACTTGATTTGGAGTAATTGATGGAGGGGCATTCATGAGGTTGAATGCTCCAGATGCCATCGACCAACTTGAGGTTTGACCACGTGAATCAACGGTACGTGTTCGCAAGTCGTACATGCCTGCAGGCATGTCACTGGTTGGGAGGATGGAGTATTCGCGCCCTTCATTTGCCGAGCCGAGATAGAGGATGTTTTCTCCACCTGTAACAGAGTCACCGGACCATTGGCCGGTTCCTGCCTTCGAAATCTCGACATCGAACGTAAGCGAATCGATGGTGTCGACGTTGTCATCAGCCTCGCCCTTTGCAAGCACTGAGAAGTATTGTCCTCGGTTGATGTCCGTCGTACCAATGACTTGTGGAGTCTTGGACTTTGGAGGTCTGTCGTGATCCAAATCTGTTGTGGCTTGGTTGTTTGATGTAACACTTTCACCAGTGGTGGAAAGTTCGACACCAAAGACGGTTTTCCAACTGTTGGATGGCAGGACACTGGTATCGAACGTTTTCTGCGCAGTCATTGTGCTGGACGCACCGCTTGTTGGAAGTGTTGAGATTTGTGTTCCTTGACCGATGTAGTTCTTGTTTCCGTTGAGGATGTAATAGAAGTCTACCGTTCCACCGCTGTTGTATTCAAGGTCTCCCGTGTTTGCAATTGTTGCATCGAGTGTAACAATGTCTCCTTGTACATACGAGGCACCTGCAGGGCTGGTTACTGTGAAACCCGGAATCGAGATGTCCATTTTTGGGCCCATGGTCGAGTCAATGGCATGATAGACGTGAGGGCTTGAACCGCCCACTGAAACAGTGTTACCGCTCATCAATACACCGATGACAATGGCTTTGCTGAGTCCACCAGGGACAACGGACGAAGGAACAGTTGACCATGATACAGTTTGCTGGGTCGAAGTTGGGTTAACGCTTGCAAATGCGCTGCCTGTTCCTTGATTCTTGGACTTGAAAGTATCACCGCTTGTGAGCCATGCCATCCAGCAGTTGTATCCGTGTGGGATACCAGAGGAGTAAGAATATCCTGTGCAGTCCTTGTCAACAAGAGCAGCGTAGAGCTTCATGTTACTAGCAGCAGATCCGGAGCCTGTATATTTGTACGAGATATCAATATTGTAAGACCCACCTGATTGGCTGATGGCCGCTGACATTCCATAATCGTTGACAGTGCTGTGCATACCACCACCACTGGAGAACAAAGAATCGTACGTGGTGTATTGGTTGTTTGCCCCACCTTGATTTTTGTCAGTTCGATCGCCGAAGTAAGCATCTGGAGCACCACCGGTTGACCATGCCCAGTTGTATGGTGCTACGTTACCAGCACGTGCAGTGTTGGTGGTTCCGAAGGAAGCAGACATGTAGGTTACGTACACATATTCATCTGGATGAATCTGCTTAATCGAGTGGTGTGCATCCGAACCGCCACCGGTCTTTGAACAGTGACCGCAGTTGTCAGAGGAAATGTATTGTCCGAAAACAACATGTCCTGGACTCGTTGCTTGAGAGGCCGAGTGGACGACCGGTTCATCCTCGAGAAGGACAGGCTCGATAGTGTTGTATTCCGCAGTAAATCCTGTCATTAGACTCCCAACGAATAGAAGAACGATTGTTAATGCCATTGTTCGAAGACTAATTTGCATGTTATACGCTGGACTATTCGATATATAATGGTAGTCTGTTCCCGTCTTTTGAATTAAATCGGTTTTTTTTCATTATTTTAGCAAAAGTCTGATGTCAATGACGCCTTCGGAGTGACATGGCAGACGTTTCAATTGCAATTCTATCAGAGAACAACGGTCGAGTCCATGTTGTCCAATTGATTGATAAAAGCGTGAAAATTAAGGGGATTGGAGTTTTGAACCCCTATGCGTCACTCAATGAAATTGGAATGGGTGGAGAAGTTCAAATCGGTTCAAAGATTTTCACAAGACTCCCTCCTCGACTTCCAGAACTCGTTCTAGGAATGAAACGAAGGGCACAGACAATTGGCTCGAAAGATGCGGGTGTCCTAATTGCACGTCTAGGAATTGGAGCAGGGGATGTTGTCCTTGAAGCAGGCTTAGGATCTGCCGGACAGTCGATGCATTTGGCACGGGTAATGGGTTCATCAGGCCACTTGATTACCATCGAACCACGAGAAGAACACTCAAGCGTTGGTCTTGAGAATCTTTCAACACTTTCCCAAGCGCTCCCAGAATTTCCTAAGCACGATCACATTGATGGCCGGATTGAAGATACATTCGACAGAATCAAAGAAATCTCAAATGACGTGGATGCAATCCTGCTGGATTTACCAGAGCATCCTACCGCAATACATGCCTCGGCACCACTCTTGAATATCGGTGGGAGACTATCGTGCTACTGTCCTGTTTCTAGCCAACTCGAACAAGCATGGATTGCGTGTGAAGATGCAGGTCTTGTCGTAGAATGGGCAGGAGAAATCATCGAACGTGAGTGGGGCAAGGCAAGCAAGGGTGGCGTCCGTCCTGTCAATGGTCCATTTGGCCATACTGCTTTCCTACTGATCGCCCAACGAAAGGCCTAATCAGAACTTCGGTGCAGAACCGTACTCAACAACTCGAATGCTGGAATCACAGGTCGGGCAGGTAAATCGGAATGGTGGATCGTTTCCTCCAGGAACGGCGAGCCTTGCTTCACAAGAAGGACATGAAATCCGACGATTGTTATCCATCCGACATTCATTTGGACCGAGTGCGTATTGCTTGGTTTCTACCTCTTCTTCCGCCTCGTCTTCTTCGGACACAAGTTGCGGAGAACGTGGCTTGCGATATCGAATTACCATCACTGCTAGTGCAAACAAGACGTAGCCAGCAGCCATAAGTTGTAACGTTGTACCTTCCCCAAATTCAACTCCAAGAAGAGTGACTCCCTCAGGCGGCTGAGGTTCACCTTCAACTCGAATGGTTAGTGGTTCTGATTCGGCATCGACGCTGCTACCATCAATTTGCACCAACGCTCGAACCCGAATCTCTGCCTTCGTGGCGTCTTTGGTCACTGAATTCAATCGGACGATAAAGATTTCAGAAGCACCTGGTTCGAGTGTAAACGAATCTGTTACTTCTCCCAAGGTGTTGTTCAAACGGATGTCAAAGACTCCGTCTCCTACGCCAACCAAGGCCAAAATTCCCGAGATACCGATGTTTGCAAGGTTGGTGACGGTCACTGTTGTCGACGACCCTCCAAGATATGGAATCGTCAAATCAGTGGCATCGATGGAAATCGCCACAACGGACGAAGAGTCCCACGTAGCATCGATTGTGTAAACAACAACTTCGTTTTGAATTGCGTCAGAACGAGCGCTTGACACCGAACGGAAATTGAAGGCGTTTGAACCGGCCAGTGCATCGGACGGGACCGAGCATGTCCAAGGCAACTCGAGTGTCGAAGCTCCTGGTTGAAGGACAAAAGAAGTCGCAACATCGCAATCCAGTCCAACCGAGGACAAGGAAAATACATCGACACTGTTTCCTGTGTTTGTAACGATGAGGGTTCCTTGGAGGTTACCCGATGCCTCCGTTGTTGAATCATCTGCAAAAACAGTGATATCCGAACCTGCCGACATTGGCTTTAAGTTCAGAATTGCCACATCCGATGAGGATGGATCGAGAGTTGAAGTCGCTACGATATTAATTGGCAATCCGTTTGCATTTGCACCAGCAGCAGTTTCACGAACACTCAAGACTACCGTTTCGGATTGACCAATTCCCAGGACAACAGATGTCTTGGAAAGTGAGAGTTCAAAGAAATTGGATGTTTCTCCAGTGCCTATTGAGAGAAGGAACGTATCTTGAAGTGTTCCAATGTTGGTGACTTCAATGGTCACGTTCGTTGGAGCAGAGGGACCTGCAATGATCTGATTTGTATTAGGGCTGAGTTGAGCCAAGGTTCGGTCAACGACTTGCAATTCAATCGAAAGCAATGCTTCAGGAGAATCGGAGAGCAAGCGAAGAGAGAGCGTATCTGTACG
>Ga0315330_10003744_pt1 | contig 10438 bp, 12 predicted proteins | sample M140m34915metaG_FD_203453 | JGI IMG/M metagenome (GOLD analysis project Ga0315330, IMG submission 203453) | Ammonia-oxidizing marine archaeal communities from Monterey Bay, California, United States - M1 40m 34915 | ecosystem: Environmental > Aquatic > Marine > Intertidal zone | place: USA... | reverse complement strand
GAGCAATCTATGGTCAGCATGGCAGCAGGGTTAGCCTCACAGGGCTTCAGGCCCATTGTGCATACCATTGCCCCGTTTTGTGTTGAACGAGCCTTTGAGCAGATAAAGATAGACTTGTGCTACCAAAACCTAGATGTGACCATAGTATCTGTTGGTTCGTCATTTGATTACGCACATCTAGGATGCACTCATCATTGCTATGAAGACATTTCGATTTTAAGATCATTACCAAACATCGATTTATTTATTCCAGGAAACTCTGATGAGTTCACTTCTTTGATGTTTTCTTCTTGGTCCAACGGCCGCCCCAAGTACTTTAAATTGTCAAAAGATGAACACACTCAAGAGACAAAGGTTAAACCTTATGAGTGCCAACTATTAAGCGTGGGGAAAGCTGCAACCGCAATCTTTGTAACAGGGCACCTACTACAAGAGGTCATGAAGGTTCCAAACATAGAAAACTATACAGTAGTTTATAGCCCAACGATCGAACCGTTGTCTAAGGGCACAGAGGATTTGATTGCAGAAGTGGTGAGAACGCATAGTAAGATTGTCACTATTGAAGAGAACTCAACCATCGGCGCCTTTGGTGATAAAATAAATGATATAGCGATGAACTACAATCATTCGGTTTTAAATAAAAAAATAGGAATACCTAGGCTTTTTTGCGACAACTATGGAACTGCCACTGAACATCGTCAAGCCTTAGGCCTAACATCATTAGAGATAGAGAAAAAATTATGAAATACAATTATGAAGTGATAAAAGAAGAAACAACTCGCTTAGCACGCGTGGATACCTTTCCAGAATTAAAAGACAAAACAATACTCATTACTGGTGCTAATGGGTTGATAGGTGGTTTTCTGGCAGACTTTTTATGTCATTTAAACGACTCGTTGGGTTACGGAATAAATCTACTTTTAACTTCATACAGTCCCGTAGACAAAGCGACCAGAGTATCCCATTTAACTTGCCGTCCCGACGTGACCTATTTTTCTTGGGACTGTTCGCTGCCATTTGAGGAGATTCAAGTCAAAGACGTTGACATAGTAATTTTCTCATCCGGATACGGGCAACCATCTAAGTTTTTAGAAAATAAAATAAAGACAACGATGATAAACATAATAGGAGTTAGATCTCTGATAGATCATTTTAGAAGAAAACAGAAAAGTAAAATTAAGTTCTTGTTCTTGAGTACCAGCGAAGTATACGGAAGCCCGGATGAATATCCCACTACTGAAGAATTCTCTGGTAGAATAGACGTGTCCAACAATCGAGCATGCTACATTGTCTCTAAGTTGGCAGGAGAGGTACTATGTAGAGAATACAACGAAAACTCAGAAGTGGAAGCTAAGTCGGCTAGAGTCGCACTTACTTATGGTCCCGGTACCTCAAAGTCAGATAGTCGCGTGCTCCAAGAATTCGTTTTCAAAGCTGCCCATGACAAGAAAATAAAAATGTTTGATGAGGGTAAATCGATAAGAAATTACCTGTACATAACCGATTGTTGTGAGGTTTTGCTAAAAATACTTTTAAGAGGAACAAGAAGTGTTTATAATGTAGGGGGAGACACCGAAGAAATTAGTATTCACAATCTCGCAGAGAAGATAGCAGATAACTTTAAGGTTCCGGTAGAAAAAGGAACTAACAACTCATCAGCAACATCAAACGCTCCAAGTAAAGTAGGGCTTTCGATGAATAGATTTCGAGATGAGTTCCCAGACTATGGCCCTAACATAGTAGATCTAGAAACAGGGATAAAACAAACATTGAGGTGGTATAATTTACATGATTAAAAAAATAACAATACAAGATTTCGAAAGCGCATTTGGAGAAGAATTATCTTCTTTTGTAAGGGAAAAGATTTCCGGATTTGTTTTCGAGTATGAAGAGGTACAAGAAAAAGACAAAGATCTTTTAGTACTAAACATTTTGAAAAGCATCTCTGCCGGCCTAAGAAAAGCTGGACCACACCGTGCACAAGATTGGATCCAAGGCTGGGCTGAAAACAGAGATGAAGTTAAGCAATCAATAAAACCAAAGTACTTCGGTAAACTTCCTCATGTCCGATGGCAAGGAAAGTTCATAAAACCAATATCCGAAGATTTTGAATACAACATGGCACAAGTGCTGCAGTTTTGGCTATTCGAAAAATACATGTCCGGGTCTACTTCTATTTACGAGTTTGGCTGCGGCACAGCTCACAATCTACTTAGAGCGGAAGAGGTCAGCCCAGCAGCTAAACTATATGGACTAGATTGGGCAACTTCATCTCAGGAAACGATTAGGGAAATAAACAAATTACATGGTAAAGACATCCAAGGTCACAACTTTAATTTTTTTGAAATAGATCACAATCTTAAACTTGATGCATCCTCAACTGTCTATACGTTTGCAGCATTGGAGCAGGTTGGAGAAAACCATACTGATTTTATAGATTATCTAATCGAACAAAACCCATCTATCTGTTTGCACGTGGAGCCAATTGCGGAGCTTCTGGACCCCGAATCTAATCTCTTGGATTACTTAAGTGTTGAATACTTCCGAGAAAGGAATTATTTAAGAAACTTTTATAACCATTTAAAAGATCTAGAAACCAGTGGTAAGATAGAAATAATTAAAGCACAAAGAAGCCAAATTGGTAGCTTTTATGTAGACGGATACTCAATCGTAGCCTGGAGGCCAAAATGCCAGAACTAATTTATTCAAAAGAAGACCCTGATCTTTTATTGCTGGCAATCAACCGCAAATCAGAAATAACATCCTCCAGGGTTGATGTTTGCCCATCAGACGAATACATTCAAATCTGCGCAAAATCTATGCCAAAAGGAATGACGTTCAAGCCACACAAGCATAATAAACTAGAAAGAACAACCGACTACACTCAGGAAGCTTGGATAATCTTAGAAGGATCTGTTCACGCAAATTTTTGGGACGTTAATGATCAACCAATACACGAAACAGTCCTAAACTCAGGCGACTGTGCAATTGTCTTTCGCGCCGGCCACAGTTTTGAGGTCCTAGAAGAAGAAACAATTTTATACGAGGTAAAGTCTGGCCCCTATTACGGAGTGGAGAGAGACAAGTCATTTTTGGATGATGACAATGAAGTATGAACTGTGGGACATGGTGGCATACGGCCATGACGAGCCGATGGTACCATTTACATTAATGGCCACAAGTGATAACTATGAAGAAATTTATTTCAAATTCAACAAGATGGTAAAAAATAAACCATGTGTAATTTTTTTAAAAGAAAAGGAAAAAAACAATGACTAAAAAGAGAGCATTAATTACCGGCTTAGGAGGCCAAGACGGTAGTTATCTAGCAGAACATTTGCTAGAAAAAGGCTACGAAGTACACGGAATGATCAGAAGACACTCCGTCGCAGAAAATCAAGACAGCCGAATAAGCAAAATTACCGATCAAATTGAGACATATTACGGAGACCTCCTAGATGTGCCTTCTTTGGTCAGGATTTTCAAAGAGTCTCAACCAGATGAGATCTATAACCTTGGAGCAATGTCGCACGTAAGAATAAGTTTTGATGTGCCATCTTTCACAATACAGACTAACGGACTAGGGGTGCTAAACATGCTGGAGACGTATAGAACAATGGCACCGGAAGCAAAGTTCTATCAAGCTAGCTCATCAGAAATGTTTGGAAATTCTGTTGATGACGACGGGATACAAAGATTAACAACCCCTATGACGCCAGTGAGTCCTTACGGCTGCGCAAAGCTGTTAGCCTACAATCTGGTGCGACATTATAGGCATGCCTACAAGCTGCATGCATGCAATGGTATTTTGTTTAATCACGAGTCCCCGAGACGAGGTACTAATTTTGTAACTAACAAAGTGGTCAAGCGCGCTGTGGAAATTAAGTTGGGCTTAAAAGATAAACTAGAGCTTGGAAACATGGACTCGTTTAGAGACTGGGGTCACTCCAAGGACTACGTTAGAGCAATGAACTTAATAATAAATCACGAAACTCCGGATGAATTTATTGTCTCCACAGGGAGAACACATTCAGTTAGAGATCTCTGCGATGTGGTTTTTAACAAATTAGACTTGGATTATAAAGAATATGTGACACAAAATCCAAAGTTTATGAGGCCCGAAGAACTTAAGTATCTCAAGGGAGATTCCTCTAAAGCAAGAGATGTCTTAGGCTGGGTACCAGAATATACTTTTGAGTCAATGCTTGAAGAAATGATAGAAAATTGGAAGGAGAAATTAAGTAATGAAGCTTAGTAACCAAGCGATGGGAGCCATCATGATGGCGCTACAAAAATCCCTATTAGAACAATCAGACATCACGCCTGTGTTGAGGTCTTTTGAGTTCAATTGTGACGACTCAGGTTCGCTGACAGTAGACAATCCACCAGCCTTTTCGGTTAGGGAAGAAACGTTTGACCCTGAAGTAAATAACACGTCAGGATCAGATTAATGCCGGTATACATGTACCACTGTGACGATTGCGAATTTGACTTCGAAGCTCGTCACTCGATGTCTTACGAGTCCCAATCATGCGGAGCTTGCGGATCACTCAACGTAAGCCGCGTTCCTTCTAATTTGGGAGATCCCAAATCTACGAAGGGAAGTGCGCAGCAAAAATTGGGATCGGTCGTGAAAGATTTTATTGAGTCGGCGAAAAAAGAAGTAGGCGCAGAAAAAAAAGCGTTGAAATCGAGGGAGATGTAAAATGTGGTTCTGGGCATTCATAGCGTCTGCAGCTTTTAATTTGTTGTTTGCGCTATACATAAGATGGCTGCTAAAGTCAGTATCAGCTATAAACGAAGAAATAGAACAAGTATCTTCCTCGGTAGGGGAATTCTCTTCTCACTTGTCAAGTATCCATGAGATGGAAATGTTTTACGGAGATCAGACTCTCAAGGCATTAATAGAACACGCGAGTTCTCTGTCAGACCAATTGGGTAACTTGGATTTAATCCTTAACGAAGAGGAGGTGTCTCTTGACGATGAGACCGAAGACTAAGAGGAGAAAACGTACCAAAAATAATTACTTTACAAAGGTTCACGAAGAAGCGATTGTTAAATATGCTTTGTCGACAAGTAGGCAGGAAAAGTCAAAACTTTACATTTCTTTGATTCAACCGGCATTTGACGAAATGGTCAACAAAATAATCTTTACCTATAAATTCAACAATCTTCCTAACATAGATTATTTAAGAGACGACTGCAAGATTTGGCTAACAACCATTCTTGATAAGTACGACCCGAATAAAGGATCTAAGGCTTTTTCATATTTCTCTGTTGTAACTAAGAACTGGTTTATACACAAAGTAAAACAGAATTCGAAAAAAATAAGAAGAGAGTCTTCTTACGAGACGATTGTACAATCAGGGGGCCCCGACTCACTGGGAACGACTTCGGATGTTGATGATTACGTAGAGTTACGAGCCCAGGCTGAGTTCTGGGCCCAATTGTTGTGCCAAATAGAAAAATGGGACACTGGTAACTTAAAGACTAGCGAGAAGCTTGTTCTTGACGCTGTCAAGGTCTTGATGCACAACATTGAGGACATAGAGATCTTTAACAAGAAGGCTGTATATCTTTATCTTAGAGAGTTAACAGGCTTGAATACAAAGCAAGTAGTAAATAATTTGAACAAGTTGAGAGAGAAATATAGGATTTTTAAAGGTAAGTGGGATAGGGCATAATTTTACGTCTATGCTATTTAATAAAGTATGAAGAAGCAAGATTTACAAAACTACATCGATCAAGCAACGTCTAACGTAACTGAAGACCGAGCCGCTACAAAGACACTCTTGATGAGTTTGATGAAATTCATGCAGACAGGAGATGACCGACATAGAGAGCTAGGTCTAGTTGCGGCAAAATATCTTGAAACACTTCAAAGATCCAATGAACAATTAGTAAAACTGGCTGCTCTTCTTCAAAAAAATGAGAAAGCAACAGAGAACATAACAGAAGAGGATAAACAAGAGTTGTTTGACATGATAAATGACTCAAGTATTTCACAAGATGACGAAGACAACACTAGATAGTATAATCAATGTTACGCTAGATGGTAAATCCCGCGACGCGATACATAACAACGATAACGTACAAAATCCGATCGACAAGATGCGCGCCATGTTCGACAAGGTAAAATCAAGTCATCAAAAAATGGATAAAGGACAACTCTTCGGTTACAATCTTTTTAGCAGAAGAGTGATGATGAGCGAATTTGTTAAGATGTATCCAGAAGACAGTCCGTTCTTTAAAGAACTGTTAAATGCAAAAGGTGTTAATCAGCCAAACCTCTCTGCCCACTTTGTAGAATGCCGGATCCACATACCAGAAGTAACTGGCTTGTTCCCACTGCCGGATTGGAGTATCTTGCGCGCACAACAAAAATTGTACGATGATATAGAAAATGCACAAGAGGAAGACAATCAGAGAAAAGTGAAAGAAGTTGAAAAAGAACTAGAGGCTGGAAACAAAAAATTGTTTAAAGAGATTTTAAAAATTAACTTATTTCCGCGTATGTATTATTATACAGCCACCGGAGAGTCTATAGACAAGGGCCGCTTTTGTAAAGTTAGTTTTACAAAAAGTTTACCAACAATGGCGACTGGTGTTGTTCTGGAAATTTTAGACGACGCAGTAGTTAACGTTTAGAAATTAGGAGAATTGGATTTATGTTCAAGAAAAAAGAAAACCCGTCAAAAGCGCACACTATACATGCGCCTTTCGAAGGTGGTCAAAACGGAAAAGGTAAAAGAGGCCTCGATGAGCCTGTACCTCTTCCTTATCTTAGGACTGGCGATGAAATTTTTAATGGAAAAATAGATAACAATGCTCGAATTGTCATCGGTCGCGACCGCGATCCTTTTGGAAACGGACCTAGGGGACTAAAGGAATTTGATTCTGTAGATGACGACCAGATCTCACAGGTATCTGGATATTCTGATTACATGGGAGCCGGCGCAATAGACATTGTGGTCGGATCAGGGGCCCCCTTCCCGACTGACGTCCAAAAGCTCGAAAGGCCAAATAATTTACCTCCGATCTACACTACAGCAAAGTCACTTAAAACAGGGGCCACTTTCTTGTCGGACGAGTCAGCCCACCCGGGCATCTTGATGGATGCAGCAAGAATCTACATAACCCAGATGTCAGACATCGACGACTACTTTGGGATAGCTAAGAGAGGATTTAAGACAGATCTAGGGCCAACGTCTGCAATCGTACTTAAGGCCGACCGGTTGCGTTTGCACTCTAGAAGAGACATTAAGATTGTAGCCGGCAAGGAAACTGGAGTTGACATTGACTCAAATGGTTACACCATAAAAGAGAAGCCTAGGATCCACCTCATGGCAGGAAACGGGACTCTTGGCCGCCAACAGCCGATACCACTGGGAGATAATTTGGTAGAGTGTATAAAAGCGATTTTCGATGCACTGCAAGATAATTTGGAAATCAGTAATGCATTAGCGGTGTCTCAGGCGTCCCTAAACACGGTTGTTGAAAATAGCATACGAGTAAATCCAGCTGGCCCTACTGCGCCGGATTTTGTCTCACAGATCGCAGGTATGATTAAAAAGTTGTCAGACATGAAAGACTTGTTTAGCATTTATTATCAGAAGTTTTTAAATGTGCCAGGAAAACAATTGACCTATCTTGAACCATCATCGGAGAAATACATCTTGAGCAGGTACAACACCACCAACTAGGTAAAAGGAAACAAAGAATCACAATGGCTTTTAAAATAGAAATTCAACATAACTCATCAATCCTATCATTCGTGCCTAGGACTTACGGGCAAACCGGCCGCGACATCCTGGCTGTCAAAATGGCGCTCGGATTAATCAAGGAGATAAACAACGGAAAAGTTGTCTCTCATACATCTGAGGCTCAAGACGTAGAGTTGAGCCAAGGAGTCCCCTTTGACAGTCAAAATTGGTTCGACTGTCAAACAGGCTTAGGTACAGATCTGAAGACAGCATGCCGCTTCGATGCACGACTGCAATCAGCCGTTGTTGCATTTCAGGTTGAAAATAGATTTTTGATCACAAACTACCTATTTGAGAAGTTTTCAACAGAAAGAATAATAGAGTTAACCTCTACATTTTCCACTGTTCCCTCTTCGGAGTATTCTCTGGTTGTACAATCCGAAACGGAATCATCAAATTCGATGTATGACGACGAATTAGGCACTCTGGGGGAAGCGACACTGGCAGTTATGCATGGATGGAGACCTCAAACAATCATCTCAAACAGTGGCTATGTGCATGACAAAAATTTATTTGGCTCGTCAGATAAGGTGGTAGACATTATCCCGGAGGCTCTCTGGGATCTGACTACTGGCCCATCTCGCGAAAAAATGGCAGAACAAGGAATTTTAAACAGGACAGTTGCAGGACCGGCTGTTTCTTTTGGATTAAATGACACCCCGCGCTTAGAAGTTTTCAGGTCCACCGCTCCCTCGCACAGGAAATGGATAATAGACGTCGGCCACCCCCTGCACGAAGCCTTTCAATATTACGGTGTAGATTATAGGGTTGTCTGGAGTAATACTAGTGCTCTAACATCTGCAGCGAGAATAGTCATAAACCAAACTGAGGAATTTGGCGACATAGCGCTTTTGGGTCCACAGGAACTTAGAGAAAGAATGAACAACTTTTTCTATCCGGATCCGTTTTCCACCTCAAAGCCTTTTATCATTGATGAGGAAAGGATAGGGTTCTTTTACGAAACTGAATTCATGCTATCAAGTTCTGGGCCACTACCTACAAACATAGATCAGGAGATTCGAACCATAGAGGATAAGGCTCTGCACCAAGTTTTAGAGTTTTATGGAAAGCCGAAGGTTTGGAACTTCTTGTTAGACGACGAAGGGTTCTTGTCGAAGTTCAAACCAGACGCTGCTACCGGTAGCCCGGATCACCTAGGGTCATTTCCAATACAAATTTCTCAGGAAAGAGTAAGGTCGTCAAAAGCGTTCAGGGCCCTAGAACTTAAAGAAAAGTTGGCACAAGAACAAGTCGCGCGCTTGAAGCAGTCTCTAGATACAGACCAATCTCGACCAAGTCACCCGAGAACATTCACATCACGCGAAGAATTTGAACTTCATGTGGAGAATAATATTGTTATAGCGAGGGGAGCCATAGAAGAAGCCAGAGAGTTGATGAGAAAAGCTTTAAGAGATGGTATTTTTAAGAAATTAGACTTCTGGGTTGTTACCACGCAAGAAACAATGAACTCACTAGAATCTAACCAAGCTCAGCATTGGCGCGCCATCGAAACAGGTGCAGCAAATCCTCTTATAAAGTTTATAGAATATAGAACACCATCTCTAAGGCCTGGTCATAAATTCCGGGCTCTCCTGGAGATCAACAGAGATAAGTTGGATTTAATAATCCACGGCGATAGCCCAGAGCAGGAACTAGGTACCGACCGATCAGCACTTACAGGAGGCGATTCCGCATCAAGAGTGAAGGTATGTGCAAACGAAAGCCCAGAGGAGTCAAAGAGAACGTATGAAGAACACAGGGTACATGCACAGAAGAAGCGCCGAGAGTTGGCCAGAAAGATAAGAGAAAAGGTACAGGAAGAGCTAGACGTTACAACGGTAGACATGGGGCCAATGGGGCCATTTAATTTGAATAATGCTTTCCCGGGTCTTTATGGACTCAGCGGAATTACTGATGATTATGAATACACAAGCAAAGCACTCAGGCTTCTTGTTGACTCCGGGTCGACAATATTAGAAGAGTTGGGAATCTTCGATTCTTCCGCGGAATCTCTGAATGGTATCCTAAGTGATGCAAATCCAGATCTTTCAAATGCGTCACCTGACGAAATAGAGGATTCGGCACGCGCCGACTTTGGCCAGATAGTGATGACATGGGAAGAATTTGGAAAAAGAATAGAAACAGGATCCGAGGACTTATCTGAAGCTGCAAGAACCATAGAGAAAGAATCGATCAAATTCAAAAGGGGAAGCAACTTTAAACCCAAAAACGAAGCGCAGTTGCTGAAAAGGGCGACAAGTCAGATAAAAGAATTGATGGATGATGAAAAGATCCTCTCGGACAAAGATATAGCCTTGTCGACAATCTTGAAGATTCACAAAGAAGATAAAGTTCTAATACAGATCAACTTTGATCCGGCTTCATACGAAGACTTGGGTCCAAAAAACGGAAAACTAATTTCAAAAATAGCCATCTCCATTCAAAACGTCGGCCTCTTCGGAGAAGCTAAGAGTAAACCAATGCAATTATCTAGTGTTGTATTTGACAATTCTGCAAGCACAATAGGGAATTTTACAAGATTACAGGAGTTTGAATCACTTTCTCGACCAAGGACAGTGAACTACATTAGTCAGATCGGAAACATGACTAATCCTTTCCCTTCTACTTTTAAAGGTTTTATAAAATCTTTTTGGGATGATAAGAGGCTGTCCTG
>Ga0315330_10003743_pt1 | contig 10438 bp, 6 predicted proteins | sample M140m34915metaG_FD_203453 | JGI IMG/M metagenome (GOLD analysis project Ga0315330, IMG submission 203453) | Ammonia-oxidizing marine archaeal communities from Monterey Bay, California, United States - M1 40m 34915 | ecosystem: Environmental > Aquatic > Marine > Intertidal zone | place: USA... | reverse complement strand
TGATGAATTCATCAGCATGATTGACTGTAAAGAGTTGGCGACTTTCAGTTCGCTCGTTCGTCGGTTGTTCAATCTTTCTTGTGAACCTTTCGAGATTACCGTTGAAGGCGATATCACATCGCTTCACACCCTTAATCCTCTCACATCACACACACAACCAAAGAGAGATAATTGGCTCGTGAAACGCTATGTTGACGGATGGACATGGTCATACCCTACCTGCAATGGTGATCGGTTTGTTAGTCGTGTTAATGAGTGGCGGTTGCTTGCTGATGAAGTTGTGGAGTAGACAGGGCAGAGGCCAGAGAAAAGCAAAGCCAACGACTTAAAAAAGGCCAAGTCAACCGCCAAACATCCAAAGAAAAAAGACAGACAAGCTTGAAAATACTCCAATTACAATATGGTATTTACCTTTAGCAGTTGAAGCAGGGCTGAGTGTGAAACACGAAAGCCCAAAAATCAATGCTACGAATGCGAGGGGAAACGCGGAAAACATAACCCCAGCAAACACAAATACCGAGAGCATATTAGGGAAAGTATCAGGATCAGCATTACCTAACAGGTAAAAAGGAACTAAAAGGCAAGTTATTGAGCTTATTCCCAAATAACATGATGCCTTCGCTTCAAATGGAATTGCAGTATTTGCCAGATGCGATGAATCAGTGGCTTTGGATAGGTTGGATTCCATTAGTTATTCCTTGCAAGAGAGTTGGGTTCATTTTATCGCGGGCACATCGAACGTAGCAAGCTAATCACGTCTGACGTAAGTAAAGAAAAATGCTGCTCAACAAATTTGACGTCAAAATTCGGGCGTAGTCGACTACCACTTCCAACCCCTTATCCGCGTTCCAGCAAAATCTGTTTCCCCGTTTTATCTTGGTTTTTACCGTGTTTGCCGAAGTAGCTGGAAGGCACGAACTGGCTTAGTAAAGCTGTGCTTTATCCCTTGAGCAACGGTGGCGTACGATTCTTGCGGCTAGCAAAAACTTTGGAATGCTTTCCAGCCCCTATCTAGCAAAGCATGAACTGGCCTTTGCTTTTTGGATGAGCTCGATGTTAAGAAAATTCTGGATGATGTCTTCTAACACTATTTGAACAAACTACCATTTAGGGGCACTCTGGGTTTAGTAAAGAGTGTTTTCTGCTAGTCCTTTGTAAATTTTCATGGCTGGATAGACATCCATAAAAATTGAAATTGGGACGTAGCCGTTTCGACAAACCCCGGCGTTTGATTCATCAAACTTCGATCACCAATAAATTGAAAGCAACACGTGACCTAAACTTATCTCATCTTCCGCAGGCTCGTTGTGGTTCCGATGGCGTTATCTCTTGTTAACTTTAGCCAATTGGTTGGCGGTGAAAATCGCCTAGCTGGTAAGCAGGGAAACGTCTCCAAGGTGACGAAAATTTATCGGAACCGGCCATCGAAGTGATCTGTGTGTTTCCTTGACTCGCCCTGATCGCTGATCATAGCCTTCGCACTGAAGTTGGAATTGGTACCGTGATGCTATGGGACAATCGCCTCTTGGTCGTTACCTAAGTTGCCCATAGGGAAAAGAGTTGGGCAGGAACCGGTTTATACTGTGTCGATGCGTCCATGAAACTGCGCAAGCACCCAGGAAGTTTGGTTGGGAATCTGTTATCAAATTTCGAACGCGTAATGGTAGAAATTGCTTCTGTTAGCAAAACGTTTTCTGGGTCTTAATAGGGGCAGAGCAACCGCACACGTCTATTTTTCAGTTCCATTTGATCGATCTGCTCTTTACTTAGCTCGCTCTTAAGGAGAAAAACGTACTGGAGTTTTTTTAGATCTGCCAATGGATTCAGATCACTCACCTGCGTATCCCTTAGCTTAAGGGATCTTAGGTTTTGCAGCCCTGTCAGTGGAGATAGGTCGCTTACCTTTGTCTGGGAGAGATTAAGTTTTTTAAGCTTTACCAACCCCGTCAGTGGAGATAGGTCGTTTACCTTTGTCTGGGAGAGATTAAGTATTTCAAGCTTTACCAACCCCGTCAGTGGAGATAGGTCGTTTACCTTTGTCTGGGAGAGATCAAGTGTTTCAAGGTGTTTCAGCTTTGCCAATGCCGAGATGTCACTTACGTTGGCACCGGTCAGCCGCAGCCGACTGAGGTTCTTAAGTTCTGCCAGCGGAGGTAGAGCCTCATCAAGAGGACCCTCCAGCGTCAGAGTTTCCAGGTTCTTTAGCTTGACCAGGGGGGAAAGATCGCTTGCCTTTGAAACTGAACCTAGGTGGAGGCGAGTTAGGTTCTGCAGTACCGCTAGAGGGGCTAGGTCACTCACCTGAATGAAACGGAGCGAAAGCGTTTTGAGGTTCTTCATTCCCGCCAGAGGAGATAGGTCACTCACCTCTTTGTTGGTGGAGATTTCTAGATCTTCGAGTTTTTTCGAATCGGTTAGAGAAGATAGGTCGCCACCCAGTGTGCCCCCTATCCTAAGGGATGTTAGGTTCTTCAGCCCTGCCAGTTGAGATAGTTCTCCTATCGAGGATTTTGGAGAGAAGTTGAACGGCTGAGGATAGAAGTCAATCGTTTCGAGGTTGGGAATACCCGTCAGAGTCGGGAGTTCACTTAACATCGGCGCATCCAAGACCGAAAGCATTTTGAGGTTTTCCAGACCTTCCAGAGGCGGCAGCTTACTTAACAGTTCCGTATATTTGATCTCTAACGTCTGAAGGTTGTTCAAATCTGCCAGAGTCGGGAGTTCACTTAACAAAGGCACGTCTTCGATCCGAAGCGTTTCGAGGTTCTTTAAACCTGCCAGAGGCGGGAGTTCACTTAGCAGCGGCGCATGAAGGATCTCAATCGTTTTGAGGTTGTTCAGACCCGCCAGATTAGGAATTTTGTTTAACAGCACCGCTCTATCAATCTGAAGCGTTTCGAGCTTCTTCAGACCCGCTAGGGGCGGGAGTTCTTTTAGCTGCCGCGTATCTTTGATCTGAAGCGTTTCGAGGTTGTTTAGACCCGCCGGGTTAGCAATTTTACTTAACAGCTCCGCACCATCGATTTGAAGCGTTTTAAGGTTCTTAAAACCTGCCAGATTGGGGATTTCACTTAGCAGCAACATATCTTCGATTCGGAGCGTTTCGAGGTTCTCTAGATCTGCCAAAGGCGACAAATCACTCACTTTGGTTCCGCTGATGTCGAGGTATTCAAGGTTCTCTAGACCTGCCAAAGGAGAGAGGTCACTGACTTGCGCTTGACGCCTGATTGTTAGGAATTTCAGATTCTTCAAATGTGTCAGCGGTGAGAGGTCTGATAGCTCCGGATTGGACTGCACTTTGCCGAAATTTCCAAACTCCAAAGAGCGCACGCTGTCACCAAACAAACCGTCTTCAATACTTTCCCACCAATTTCGTGACCCCTCAACGCGTGTTCTAAATTCGGCTCGCCCTTCAATGGGTGTGCTGAAAGAGCAATAGCAGTTGTTTGCTTCTGCCCACGCAATCGCCAGGACCTCTCCTCGTCGTTGTTCCAGTTCAAAAACGACCCAGCCGATCGTGACAGATGCGAGCATGAAAATCACGAGCAAAGTCCGCAGACGGAGTTGAAACCAACGGCGTCTACGTTTAATTAGTTGCTTTTTGTCTAAAGACATTTTCATCCAATTCATTTCAAGGTTTCGCCATGAATAAAAGCCTTCTTCAACTCACGGACGTTCAGCTGTCGCATGGCTTACAATGTTTAATCGGTTCAGTCCTATCGGCTCGGCCGTTTGTTTTCCTTGTACTTGGATTTACGGGTGTGAGCTAAGGCCTCCGTCACGGCGCCTTGGTCTCCCTGCGATTCCATCCAGGCATCGAGGCGTGTGGACAGATCGCCCTTGAGCTCGGCGAGCCTTGGGTCATCAATCAAATTATTGAGGCAATGGGGATCATTTTCTACATCGTAGAGTTCTTCGGCAGCACGGTGTTGGTATTTCTCTGTCATGGCAAGAGCATGGGGATCGCCGGCCTTTGCTTTTTCGATCCAGGACATCCAGAAATCGGCTTTGTCACCACCCGGTCGTGTAACGAAGTTCTGGAACGTTTCGGTGGGGTTGAGGTTGCGAATATAACGGTGCGTTTTGGTACCAGCTGTCCGTATGCCGAAGTTCTCCGATCCTTGCCCAATACCGCGGGTCGTTTGCAGACCAAAAGTGTATTGCTTGTGTTCCGCTCTTTCACCTGTCAGCACGGGCAAGAACGAGCGTCCGTCCATCGTGTTGGGAGTTTCAATCCCTGCCGCATCGAGGAAGGTCGGGGTGACGTCGACATATTCTACTAGGGCGTTTGACTTAGCGCCCGCCGCTACGGTGCCGGGCCAACGTACTATCATGCCGGAGGTGAGCCCCAGCTCAAAACAGGTCCACTTCGCAAAGGGAAATCCGGAGCCTTGTTCAGAGACGACCATGACGAGAGTGTTTTTGGCCAAGTCGTGCTTATCGATCAATTTAAGAAGAGCTGCGCATTGGGCGTCGAAGTAGGTAATCTCCGCGAGATACTTGGCGTATTGCTGCCGGGTATTGGGAGTATCCACAAAAGTCGGCGGTAGCGTGAGCTTGGCTGGATCGTAGGCTGAGACGTCACCCTTGTCGTAGGGCGTATGCGGTTCGTTGGAACAGGCAAATAAGCAAAACGGCTTGCCGCTCGTTTTGGAATCGGTAAAGAGTTTTTCGAGTGTTGGATAGGGATCGTCCGCGGAGGGATTGGCGGACCGAAACTCTTTGGAATATTCGAACGGAAAGGAAGTTCTGGGCCCGATATGAGTTTTGCCGGACAAAGCCACTCGGTAGCCAGCCTCGCCTAGATAATGCGCTATCGATTTAGTGCCTGGGTAGACTCGAGTGTGGTTGGGCCAGGCACCGGATTTAACGGGGTAGATACCAGTATAAATATTGTGCCGAGTGGGTGAGCACATTGGCGCGGCCTGAAAACAACGTGAGAATTGCATTCCCTCGGTGGCGAGCTTGTTGAGCGTGGGTGTTTGGGCCTGCCCACCGTACACGCCCATGTCGAGGAAGGTGCAGTCGTCCGCGATGATGAAGACTAGGTTCGGTCTTTCCGCGGCAGAGGAGGAGGCCTGCGCGACTGCCATCAAGAGGGCGAACAGCGGTAGGAATTTCATCATCATAATCAATTTTTCAGTTTAGAAGTAAAGTGCGAACGTATCAAAATTGGCAGTGGTTGAGCAATTATTTTCGTGAAACCTCAGGCTGAGTCAGTTGGTATTGCTTGCGGGAAGATCACGCCTTCCTTCGCAAGTTTATCCAAATTGGGTGTTTTGATCTGAGTCGAACCCGTATAGCCGAGATCTCCGTAGCCCAAGTCGTCTGAAAAAATGAAAATTATGTTCGGTTTTTCACCGCGCTGCCTGACAACTGCGTCTTGTTCCCGGACTTCGCCGGCGTGGACCAAAGACGATAGGGCGAACGTAGTGAAGGCGAGCGCGGAAAGGAATTTTTCCATTGCTAATCTAATCTCATGTCATTGTGATTCAGTATTTCTTTTGACCCTTTGCCTGCAGAAGAACCGGTGCCGAGAGCTTGTGTATTCTTGTTATTTTCAGATCAGCTCAACCCCGTCAACGTCCCTTTGCTGGTCCCAAATCGGTCGGCCTTGATGCCCATCTTCTGGAGCATGCTGACGAAGATATCACACATCGGCCTGTTGTTATGTTGGTTAAACGCTAGGTGCTGCCCATGGTTAAATCCACCACCGGCAAGAATGATCGGAAGGTTCTTGTTGTTGTGAATGTTGGCATCGCCCATATGGCAGCCATAGAGAACCATCGTGTTGTCCAGTAGGCTGCCATCGGTCTCTTTGACGTCCTCGAGATTGCGAAGAAGCTCCCCAAACAATTCCATCTGCACGGTTTCAATCTCTTCCAACTGCTTCAACTTTAACTCATCTTTGCCGTGATGGGAGAGGTTATGGTAACCGCCAATCGCTCGGCCATTCTCTAACTTCACTCCCGGCGTCCGTACCCCTCCCAAAAAGAGTGTAATCACTCGGGTGGAATCTGTCTGAAACGCAAGCCGGGACATCTCGTTCATCATCCGCACCATTTCAAAAAACTGCTTTTTGTCGCTTGGATAGTCTGGCATAGCTTCATCCACCGTGGGCTTGGGGAAAGTTTCCCACGCTTGCGCCTCGGTGAGCCGCTGCTCCAGGCTTCGGACAGCCGTTTGGTACTGATCGATCCGCTCTCGATCTGACGCGCTTACGCGTTTGCTCAGGTCCGAGCTCTGCCCCATCACAACATCCAGAATACTCCCCTTTCTTCGCAGCCGCACAAGCTGCTCCTCCATCGCTTTGCGATCGCCCTGCAGAAACATCTTTTTGTAGAGGTTCGCTGCGTTTTGAATCGTGGGAATCTCGACTCCCGCCTGCGTGTAGGACAGACTTCTCGCATCATTGATTCCAAGGGAAAGCGATCGGAAACGCGTCTCATGGCCGATGTCGTTTGCCATCACTTGGTCGAGGGAAATACTGTTTCGAAAACTCGCTCGACCAGGATGCGGAGCACCGGTTAAAAATGTTTTATCGGCTCGGTGGCCCCCGTCGACACCAGGGTGAGAGAGGCCACTGAACACAGTGAACTGCTCCCGGTGCGCTGCGATCTTTTCAAGATAGGGGGACAACGCATAGTTCTTTCCCGAAGTCTTAGGAAAAAAGAGTTTGGGAATGAAGCCCAAGTCTTGATCGATGGCGATCATTCGTTTGGGAGAACCCTTCCCAGGAGCGTGCCCGAGGGATTCGAGCAAGGGCAAACTCAAGCCAACACCAGCAGCTCGAAGGAAGGTTCGACGGGTTGTTTTCATGAAGTTATTTCCGAAGGAACAATGGGCTTTGAATCAATTCGTGAATGAGCGAGCGAACACCAAACTGCGACGAACGGCTTTTTTCGAGAATCGCTAAAACTTCTTGACGATCCGCGAAACCAATCGGTGCTCCCGTCGCATACACAAGGAGCTGCTCGGTCAAATTGCGTGCGATGGCCTCTTCATCCTGTAGTAGGAGTTTCTTAAACTCGAGAATGTCTTCGAACTTCTCTCCGTTGGGCGTCTTTCCCGATGCATCGACTTCCTGGGCGACGAAGTGAACAAAGTCGTTGCCACTCCGACCTACGCCGGCAATGCGATCGGATCCTTGACCCAGCGATCGGTAGTTTTTCCTCCAACGGCCCATGACATCGAAGCTCTCCAACGCAAAGCCTGGAGGATCGATTTTCTGATGGCAACTCGCACAAGACGCATCCGCTCGATGCTTCTTTAGTAATTCACGAATCGTCGCCGCTCCACGGATATCCGGTTCTACGGCGGGGACGGACGGTGGTGGCGGCGCAGGAGGGTCACCTAGAAGTCTTTCCAGTACGTAAACTCCACGTAGGACCGGCGACGTGACGGTTCCATTTGCGGTGACCTTAAGAACGGCCGCTTGTGTGAGAATCCCGCCATAGGGGCTGTTCTTTGGAAGCGACACGCGCTGGAACGATGGGCCAGAAATTCCGGGAACTCCATAATGCCGCGCCAGGCGTTCATCAAGAAATGTATAATTCGCGGCGATGACATTCCGAGCGGGCCGGTTGCTCGCGATTAAGTCGGCGAAATAGAGCTGCGACTCCTTAACCATCGAATTCACAAGCCACCAGTCTCCAGCGTACTCTGGGTAGAGTTCGCGATCGGGATCGGTGTCGTTAATCTCGTCTAGTTTGAGCCAGGATTTTAGAAATTCGTTCACGAAACGGCTCGCTTCGGGTTTGCCTAATAGGCGATCCACCTCCGCTCGAAGAATTTTGGGTTCACGGAGTTTTCCCCGCTGGGCCAACGCTCGGAGTTGTTCGTCCGGCATGGATTCGCTAAGTAAAAATGAGAGACGTTCGGCTAGAGCGAAGTCATCCAGTTCGCCAGGTTGGGCGCGTTGGAAGAGAAACTCGGGAGAGGCCAACACCGCCGAATATGTTGCGATCATCGCCTCTGTAAAGGTGTTGTCTTGCTTCAGAAGCTCCTTTGTATATCGATAGAAGCGATCGAATTCAGCCGTCGCAACCGGCCGCCGGTAAGCTCGAGCCATGAACCTCGTCAACAGCTTTCTGGCATCGCTCAACGGTTGGTCTGATACCGCTACGACATGGCGCCCCATTTGCTTATAGGGAACATCCCCGAAGAGCTCGCGATAGGAGGCGGGTGGCCACTGTTCGATGATTGGACCCTCGACCTCCAGCCAATGAAAGGCGACCCCTGGATACCCATCAGGATCACTTTTCTGGATCGTATGTGGCATTGCTGGAACCATCGGGCTGGGCAGTCGCATGCAATCGAGCTTCACCATGGCACCCTTCTCCAAAAAGGACTCCAATTCAAAAATTTCGGGCGCTTCGGGCGGCGCTACGAAGGTTCCGATCGGTAACATATTCTGCGTATTCGGTTCGTCTTGGGTTGACGAATAGACTTTGACGGGCTCACCGCGCTTCCCGGAAAGGACTCGATCATTGACGGGAGTTGGGAAACGTCGCGTGGCATCAAGCACAAGGTTTGGATAGAAACGAGGTTTCTTTTCCCCTTCCCAAGCGACGTAGTCGGTCTGACGCAGCACCGATCGAGCCTTTAGGCGTAAGCGGTAGTCGCCTCGAACCGGGGCCTTGAACTTTTCAAATCCGTAATAGAACGGGGTGTATGCACCTCGAAAAATGGCGGTGGACGCCTTCTCCAAGTACGGGAAATTCTCGCCCTCTTTTTCTAAGTCATCGATGTGCACGAACTGGACGGCATCCGCAATGACGTATCCCTTGGCGTTCTTGTCAGTTAGTGATACCTCCGCCAATGCTGGCTCGGATTCAGGATCGCCGGAGTTTGCCCCAAAATTGAAACGTCCAATGGGAAACCAAAGGTTTTGAATGGTCGGTTCAACGCTTTGATCGATGGTCAGGCGGGTTTCACCCTCCGCGTGGCGAACCAAGTAGGGGACTGTCTTGGCCAAACCATTCCCCCCAGTGAAGCTTACCCGCACCTCGTAGGTCCCAGGTTTCGGCAATGTGGCTTTCCACTTGATCGAGTAGGGACCCTTGTCCTTATCGGTGGCCAGGTAGTTAGCCCCGATGTGGTTGGGGCGACGGGTGGACTCACGCCACGGCCCGGTGCGTTCCGCCCCAGTCTCGTCAACGACTACTCCTACGGATTGGTGCCGTTTGCCTTTCAAGACTGGGTCAAACCCCTTTTCACTGAAGGAATATTTATCATTGATTTCCAACCCCTCCAAGGCAAGTGAAAATCGCGTCCAGCCGGCATTCCCTTTACCGCTCCACATTCTGCCTTGTTCGCGGGCGTAGTAGCGCTCGATGGTGGATTTTGGTTTTGCTGCAGGAAATTCAAGTGCCCGACGGAGCGCAAGTTCAGCCACATCGAGGTAGGCGTCGATCTGCACATGAGAAACATCGAGAGCGCTCCCAACTTTTGCAAAACCATGGACCTCCCCGTCCAAGGGCAGCTGGTCTGCGATCTTGAGATAGGGATCGTGTAGTAGATCGCGAAGGATGTTTTCGTATTCGAAACGATTCACTCTCCGCGAAACTGAGCGGCCAGATTGAACGTAACTCTGCTGTTGAAACCTAACAATACGACTTGCCAAATCTTTCACCACCGCGTCTCGTTCGTCATCACCTAAGCGACTGTTCTCTTTGGGTGGCATTTCCCCAGACGCAAGCCGATCATGGATCCTGGCCCAGATGCTCGTGGTGTATGGATTCTCAAGATTCCATTTCAGCGACAAAAGATCCAACCCACCTTGGGCTTCCGTGCCATCGTGACAATCCAGACAGTGATTCTCAATAGCAGCGGCCAGTAATTTAGGTACCTGACTTTCATCCGCACAGGTGGCGAAAGGGGGCGCCACGAAGAGAACGATCAGTGCAATCGCACTTCGCGTGAAATTGCAACGAACGAACGAGGTAGGGGGCGGTGGTTTCATCGCTGTTCGTTACCTTTCGTAGATCTCGCACCTAAAGGCGACCAGACCTTTCCTGGAGGCAAAAAAGGGGACGAGATTCAGTCCAACTAAACTCTTTAATTCCTGCTTAGCCTTGGTTGCCGTTTTCATTCGTTGTTTTTTTGGGCCCACTAGTTTTCAGCGTGAACGCAGATCGTCTTTCTTAATAGCCTATTCCGTTTCGATTCTCGGCATCCGTTTTTAATCAATTTCGAATTCGCACCCTAGCAGTGTACTTCTCGGATGGGTTGGCCGCCACAGTTGCCAGTGGGCTTTTCAGGGCCGGCTATGTTTATTTGCTCAACAATGTCACCTGGCAAGTTCACGAGCTGCAAAGCGAGTGGGCGATCATCCAAGGAAATCTTTTCGCGGGGTCGCTAACCCTTGCGGTATTCGCGGTTGAACTCCCGTATTTCTTCGGAAACGCTAGTGGTTCGCATTTGTGCTGTATCTCAA
>Ga0315330_10003739_pt1 | contig 10443 bp, 16 predicted proteins | sample M140m34915metaG_FD_203453 | JGI IMG/M metagenome (GOLD analysis project Ga0315330, IMG submission 203453) | Ammonia-oxidizing marine archaeal communities from Monterey Bay, California, United States - M1 40m 34915 | ecosystem: Environmental > Aquatic > Marine > Intertidal zone | place: USA... | reverse complement strand
GTTAATAGCACCTAATCCTATTCTTTGGAGTGTTTTTCGTTGGAGCTTAGAGTAAGCTCTAAGTGGGCCTTCGTCATTTTTGTTGGTCCTTTGCTGAGCTAGGACAGCTGCGTTGATGCGCTTATCCACCTCTTCTAGTTGTTTTTTTGCATTTGCATGCTCTTTTTGTAGTGCTTTGAAAGAATCCTCGGCTCTTCGCCTTGCTCTTTTTGCTTCCTCTAGCTGAGTATTCATCAAGCTAAAGTCGACACTTGTGCCACCCTCTCCTGGCTTTGCTTTAACAGGAGGATTACCCATCGGGGGTGTTGGAAGGCTAGGTGCAGTACTGTACACAAGACCACCTCAGATACGGCGTGTCCACTTTAGTGCAAAATATCCAGCTAAGATTGCGAGAACAGTTCCACCGCTACCAGCAAGGTATTGTGGGAAGTGTGATGGGTGTTCTTCTTCACCGTCTGCATTACCGAAGGTAGTAATTGAAGTCATAATTCCTCCTTCTTTGCGGTTCATCTCTCGGTCATCTCCGAAGTAAGCCATGTAAGCGGGTCCACTACCTAAGTTGCTTGAACCTGCATTGGAAGTTTGCCATGCGCTCTTGTATGCGTCGTATGCATTTTGGCGACCTGTTGCCTCGCTTTCACTACGAGGAGCTGGGTTGCCTGCATCCCACTCTTGGTAGGTTAGAAGTGGTTTGCCTACCAAAGTTGAATCAGCTTCTCCACCAATTAGTGGGTTATCAGCATCAAACAAGTCTGCTCGTGCAGGGATAGCGTAAGAACGCGCTGCGGTCTGCTGCGCTGCTTGAGGGGTCATACCTGGTGTTGGTGCAAAGAAGTTATCGTCGAGGTTATCGCCTCTTGCGACTAGTGAAGTGTTTAATGCACTACTTCGCCTATCATAGATTTTCCTTGCTTTGATGGCCTTTGGTACTCCACCAAATGTATTGATTTTTGAAAATATTCCGTTCTCATAGGAATCGCCAAAGATGGCAATATTCCCAAGACTGTGGGCTTTAAGTCGGGCTAATTGGTGGTTTGTTCTCATAGTATTCACTTCACATACTGGTCAAATAGGTATTTACCTAGTACTCCACTAGCAAAAGCTAAACCTACTACTCCCCAAAACTCACCGCTCTTCATATCGAGCTGGCCCATTCTGCGGGACTTAATAGGTGCAACGCGTGTTGCTGGAGATGGCATGCTAGGACTAGTGGAAACAGAAGGTCCGCTACCTAAGTTGAATTCTTTCTTTACTGATGGGGAGTTGACTATATTCATAGCAGAATCGTTTGTCTTAAACGACTTCATATCGCTGTTACCTAGGTTATCAACTAGTTTTCCTTGGTCACTATTGGACATGGTTTGTACGAAGATTGGACCATCATCATCAGGGTTAGACATAACTCCCATGAATGGTCTATGTTTCATTATCTTCTCCCTCCTAACAGTCCAAGGTTTCTAGCCCATACAATTGGTCGCGGAGTTAACGCGCCTAAACCGCCCGAAGAACTACTACCAAATGAAGTAGTCGGTCCGCCTGAAAGACCAGCAATCTGTCGTTGAACTACTGGAACCCTACTAGTGCTTGGGTCTGCTACAAGTGGATAGACTTGACTAATCTTTACTGATTTTCCTAGTTTGAAAGTAGGGAAAATTAGTTCGCATGGAATCCAATTTGTGCCAAATTCCTTAGTAGGTGCAGTAGTGCGGGTAATTAGCATTACATGGTTAAACACACCATCAGCATTTGAGTCAACTATTAGTGCTCCAGTAGGATATCCAATAGAACCTAATAATGCTCCTGCTACTATTACAAAGTCATCACAGTCAGCAGCGCTTCTTCCCTGTTCAACATCTTTCAGGATTCTTCTAGCCGTCATGAAATACTCCACATCTATGGGGTCTTTTCGGTACACGACATTGTTTTGTACCCATTTAACGATAGCACGAATCTCTCCTAGCTCATCATGTCCTTTGACTCCAGCTCTATCAACGATACTAACTGCCTTGCGTCGGACATACTCATCTCTTAGACCATCTTCAATTAGCTCTTTGAGATACTTTACTACTGACTTGAATCTAGCTTCAGGTGCTACATTGTCTCCGTATCTAATGCGCAAGATACGGTCGGCCATAACAATGCGATACCACCACCTGTCTTAATTGTGTCCCAAGACTTAAGGTCAGAGTGAAAAGTCACTAGTCATGGTTAAGTTTCTTTTGAGCCTACCAGCGGAACCTATCGCTCAAGGTAGGCCTAGGCTAAGTAGTAGGGGAGGGTTTGCTCGTGCTTATGACCCACCTAAGAGTCGTACTTGGAAGGCATTTGTAGCTGATTATGCAGAAAAGGCGATGAAGAAGCAGGGGTTAACCAAGCCACTAGATGGTCCTTTAATGGTTAAGATTAGATTTGGGTTTCCTTTACCTAAAAGTCAGTACAGAAAAACCCCTAAACCAATGATGTGGCATATGAAGCGCCCTGACTTAGATAACTTGTACAAGGGAGTTATTGACGCTATGGAGGGTATAGTCTATCACCGAGACTCCGAGATAGTCAAAGTAGTAATGGATAAGGTAATTGTCCCGCAAGGAGATGCGCCTTATGTTAACCTCGTCGTAGTGAAAGTCGAGGCTTTGAATCCCTAGTTAGTTTCTTTTCCCTCTTTAGCCTTGGTTGTGGCTTTGGGATGTTTACTGTTCTTACAGGTTCTTCTTCACCCATCAGTGTATAATCCGCAGAATTATCAGGAGTTGCATAATCAACCCAATCTAAGTCTTCTTCTTCCTCAGGTAAATCTATTTCCTGTTCTCTCTTTATTTTAATTTGAGATGTGTCAAGTTTAGTTGGGCCTGAGATTGTGTTTTCACTTCTTGCTTGAATGAATCCCATTATTTCTTCTGCGGCGCCGAGTAATTGCTTCCAGTCAATACGCTTTGCCTGGTCAATATATCCTGTTACATCGACATTTTTGAGATTATCAAGTACTTCTCCCAATCCTTCTCGGTTTTCTTTGAGTTTCTCGACAACATCGGCTACACTATCTAAGTCTAACTCGGTTAAGTCGACGCCAACCTTACGGAATATGTCTTTGGCTTCTTCTAAGTCTGCGGTGAAACCAGTGACTTTCATATTTGCTTCCTCTAGTGTATCTTCTAACTTATCCATCTGTTTGTTAACAAACTCAAGATGTTGTAATGATTCACTGCTTTTATCGTCTAACTTGATAGTAATGTAGGCGATAACAGAATTTATCGAACCATTCATTACTGCTAGGGCTACTATCCCTGAGAAAAGAGCGTCGAGTTGTATGGCTAGGTACATTGTGCAAAATGTCAAGATAGCGGGGATAAAAAAGAATATTGCATATAGCCACACCGGCCACTTCCCTTTACCATCAAAGTGGACCTTTGCCTCTTCAATCGTCATCTCTTCCATTTCCCAACTCATAGACTCACCTACTGTCCATGGATTTCTTCAATAATCTTAGTACAGAAGGCAGAAACTTCGGGGCGGCCCAAGAATTGGTAGTCAAACTTCACACCACCTGTTTCTATGAATGGGTGGATAAGTGCCATTAGCTCGGTGTAGTTGTTGTTGGAGAAAATTTCCCAAAAGACGGGGTTCTGCTTGAGTTGACTAATGATGTAACCACTAACTACTCCCTCAGGTGTTCCGTTCTGAATTTCCAATAATGCCTTCTCTAGCCCTTGGGCGATATCGCGAATAGAGCGAATGAAGGCAAGACGCTTAGAAATTTCTTCTAGCTTCTGTTCAACAGTGTAGTTGGAGTACTGAATCATTACATTATCAACTGCAATAGATACCTGTTGCTGAACAGCTTGTAACTTCTTGGGGTCTTCTAGTTCAGCACCCATCTGTTGCTTTAGTTGTTCCATGATTGCACCCTTGTACTCGTCAGCATTTGGTTGCATTTCCAAAACTTCTTCCTCTTGTACTGGGGCTTCGGTTGGTGTTTCGTCTCCAAAGAACATGTCAGGGCCAGGTGGAGCTGCTGATGGTTCATCATATGGTGGTAGTGGTTGCGCTATCTCTTGTGGGATAGGTTGCATTGGTACTTGTGGTACTTGCTGTACTGGTGTACCTGCGTATGGGTCGTAGTTTGGACTATCATAACCTGCTGGTCTTACTGGTGCGTTCTTTGATAGTGCTGCACTTGCCCCGCTTGCAACTGCACCTAGTACTTCCGGCTGTAATAGTCGACCAGCTACTCTTTCAAGTGCGCTCTCGCTGCTACCGCCGCCGTCCAATAGGTTCTCAACCATCTTTTGCTTGAAAATACCTTTCATATCTGAGTCGAAGAAGCCATCATTGTCCTTTGTGCGTAGCATTTCTCTCATGAAACTCATTTGCTGCATAGAAAATTGTTGGTCGCGAGACTGTTGTTCTCTTCGTAGCTCCGACTCTCTTTGCTGGTCAAGCCTTCTTTGTTCCATTTGCATCATTTGTGCTTGATGTTGTTGTCGTGCAGCGATTTGTTGTTGCATCATCATAAACTGCATCATGGCACTCATTGAGTTAGATACTGAATCTCCCCCTGGTGGTGTAGGCATTCCTTGTACTGAATACATCCCATTATCGAGGCTAGGGTCAGAAAATGCTTCGCTTTCCATTTTAGCCATTTGCTGCTTGTAAGCATTCGATGGCTCCACGGTTACTGACGAGGGAAGTGGTGCGACTACTGGGGTTACATCTGAAAATGCATTTGTTTTTGGTGCGTTTCGCAATCCTTCAGAAATTTGGTCTTTAGTGAAGCCTTTAGCTTGTAGCCAGGCAGCATAGTACATCTTAATGTCATCAGTGCCACATCCTAACTTGGATGAAATCTCTCCAAGTGCAGGGTGATACTGTCCACCTTCGTGATAGGGTGGTCCGTCATACCATTCACTGTCGTCAAAAACAGCCCTAAGTAATTCTTTTCGTTCTTGAGAAGATAGGCGGTCCCATTCGCTTTGGGGCCCGTCGCTCCCTCCCATGTCCATGTCTATTTCATCCATGTTCATTCCTCCTCGTCTTCGGGTCCAATGATAGTAGCAACATCTTCTAGGTTCTGCTTTACTAGGTCAACTTCTTGGAGAAGTAACTCTAAGTTGTCACTTGCACCTTGAATCTGCGTTTCCATTTGCTCTTTCATTTGTAACAATTGGTCTAGGCGGTTTTTGTAACCATCTCTTAGATTCTTCATGTGCTTTACTACTAGGTCGTCATGTTCAGTCATTATCTTCATCTCCATCTTCTAGTGGGAAGCCGTTTTCGTCGCAGACAACTTCGTTACCATCTTCGTCAATAAAGAAAAGCTCCCCACTTTCTTCATCTTCGTAAACGATGATTTGCTCCGCGTCTTGCGGGATGCCTGCTTTTTGCTTAGAAATGCTGTCCTTAACATCTCTAAAGAATGAAACTCCTTTTGCTACTGCGTTAGAACCGAGCATTGACGCTGATTCGGCAGCGGCCTCTTGTAATACATCAGTAAGTGTGCGTTCTTTTTTTGGCACTGCTACTGGTATGTTAGCTTCCATTAGGGTAACAAGTGTAGCGACTATTTCTTTACGCATAGTGTTAATGTGTTCATCAGCACGATAGGGGTTGCCTTTCAGAGCTATGAATGCTAACTCCATGTTCTTTTGGTGCGTACTCAACGAACCATCTAAGTCAGGAGGGATTATGTCTTGAATATCCACTTAATCACCTCAGTTTGAGTATGGGTTTACATTAGGGTCGTCACTGTCGGCTGGTTCTGCTGGGGTTTCTTCGACTTTTGGTGCTGGTTTCGCAGTTGGAGTTGGTGCTTCCTCTTCATAGTCCTCATCCCACTCATCTTCGAATGCGTCAGCGATTAATTCTGCTAATGCTTCCTCCCAAATTGACTCTCGTGCCTTTAGGTCAGTCCACTTCATGTATAGTACATTTTCCCAAACATACATCTCAACGCTTTCTTCATTCTTAACGAACAAACCAAGGTTACCCATCAGGGTAGTTACATTGTTGAAAGTCTTTGGTTCGCCATCGGGCCCTCGCACAGTTACGGTGTCGGTTGTCGCCTGCATGATTGTAGCAGGGTTTCACCATGAACATAAAGAAAATGACTGATTAGCTTCATCACACTTACTTCAAATCTATGTAAAATGCAGTTGAACTACTACACTTTGTAGCCTGAAGCATAAAGTCAAGAAACACAATTTGTACAATATGTTTAATTTCGTCGTGGAATCGTACTACCAAATACAAATGTCATTATGACACATGGTAGGATGCACATGAAAAAGAAACGCGGGGGACAGCGAAAGTTTCGCAAACTATTCACTGGGGACAATAATGAAGAAGAAGATGACATTTTAGACTTAGAAGAAGAAAGTGAAGATAAGAAAACAAAGACTTGGAAGCGTATTCGTTCTGCACAGTTTCTAGAGATATTCCAGGACATGTACGGTGATGTGACAGAAGAACATCCTGACCGAGAAAGATTCAAACCAAGAGCAGTTAGACTGACGGGTTCAACAGTTGGTTATGTCGAGGCGTTACGCAGAATGCAGAAGATGGGTTTGTTTGCAGATATACCGGCAGATGTAGTACTTCAAATGGAAAGTGAAGTAAGAGGTATGTACATTTTCAACCACAAAGACGCGGATATGCTAAATTATCCTCTTATGGTACACATAGCAGTTAGATTTCTTTACTGGTATTTGCTCGGTGCTAACAAAGCAACAGCATCAACGCTCAAGTACATGACTAAGATGAATAATGAATCATTCAAACTAAAGACACAACGACTCAAGGTTGACCAAGGTTACATCTTGGAACAGGAAGCTTTGCTAAAGCAGGGGTTAGTTGAAGAAGTCGAAGTGACAGAAGAAATTGAAGAAGCCGAAGTTGATGACTTTGACTTTGAAGGTATAGATGACCTATTCTAAGGTAGCTAGTTTCCAAATACTATGAGGGAAGTTACCATCTGAATAAGTACCGTTCCATTCGCCCTTGTAACCTGTCATTCCTACTTTTTCGAATTCAGGGTACTTGCTTAAGACATTAGAAAGGCGAGGACTGGTTACACCATTCCTAAGATGAGTGTTGAGGTACTCTTTGATTTTGGGGAAGGGTGCTTCACCTACTTCTTCTAAGAATTTGACTATCCGGTTGCATGTACGAGCCTGTCCTTTTTTCCATCTTTTGTGCATAATATCGCCTGGGTTCTTCCGTACCCGAAGGCGGCTAATATACCTTACGAGGTGAGATGGATTTCAATTAACTCCAAAGAGGGTGGTCTGTCCATTTTTGAAAAGCGGTCTTGATTGACCTTGTAGTAATTCTTGGTCCATGCTAGTGCTTCGACTTCGGAAGAAAACGCAGCTACAACGCCTAGTGGGTGTTGGGCTTTGTCCGGTCCTTTGTCAATGATGACTTTAGTTTCAATAACTTCATCGGAGTTTTCTAAGTCTTCGACTTGCCCATCTTCTGTTAGTCCCTGGGCGTCAGAAGCTTTGACTTTTAGTGTCTCGACTTCTAGCTTTCGCCCTAAGTTAGGACAGGAGGATTTAGGACACCAAATTTTAACGAAAGTGGGGTCATGGACTACCCAAAAGGAAGGTAGTTTCTTGGTTGGTTTGTTAGCTGCTTCTAATGCAGTAAGTCTTGCGATTAAATCTTCTTGCTCCAAGGTGTTCACCTCAGGCAATTGGCGCATCATTCATGTTCTTACTAAATTTGACTTCTGTACCTGGGATTGGGTAGCGGATAAAGAGTTTATTTTGCCGCTGGAACTTTTCCTTGACCTTGATAACTTGCGACTGCTCTTCAAATACTTGGGTGTCGACACGGACTGCGCCAGTTCCAAACATCTGCCACCAGGCACGAGTAATAGTGAAAGCGACATGTTGAGTATAATTTTCTAAGATTGCGTTATTGGTCGGGCCCAACCAAAGAGTCCACCCATCAGTAATGTTAGCGGAGTAACCTAGGAATGGGCTTGTAGCTTCCAAGAGTTCATTTAGAGTGTTTTTAGCGAGTCTTCGCTCATCTTCACTAACAACCTTTCCACCGTGAACAATGTTGTAAGCTTCGTTGAATTCTTCGAATGGGTCGGAATCACTAGACTCTTTAGGCTTGTAAGTACCTTCTTTGTACTGAGTCCAAAGGTCAGATACCTCGTTTTGTTTCATGCCTTTGTGCGCTCGTCGGAATTGGCTCCATGTTAGGTCCATGAAACCAGTAGGGTATCACGGCGAAGATAATACTTCTCATTGTGGTAGGTACTCTTTGAGTATCTCTTTGTATTGTTTAATTTTGGGAGAGAGTGAGGTACGAGAGACTCCTGTCATCTCGGAAGCTACCTGTTGTGTGACTCTTTGCTGGAAGAAGCCAGCATAAGCCACCATGAAAGCCACGACCTTGTGTTGTGTAACTCCTCGTGGGTGATTTATGGTTAGCCAAGTTTCTTTCATTGGTTCGACGAAACTTTCGGGTAGTCTTAACGCAGGGGCATATATCTCAATTAGGTATGCGCCTTCTTGATATTCTTCACCCTTGTATGTCTTGATGAATGAGAGTGCCTTATTGATTAGATTACTTTCCGAAGGATAGCCAGTTACAGTAGCTAGTAGTTTGAAGCGAGTATCACCTCTCTCTATCATCATATATGCAGCTGCTACCTCTAAGATTTTTCTTTTCTTGTTTGGTATTTGCTCAAAGACATGGAAAGGTCCGTGTTTAGTGAATAGCATATAGAAGGAGACTATTTCATCAAACTTCTCAATGAAGAACCCAGTATATACATCGGTTTCCCCCTCTCCTTCGTTGAGCTCTTCTATTATTTCTCTAAATTGCACTTGAGTATTTCTTACCATTTTCTCTTCGGGAGTGTCCTGTACATCAAGAGCATCAACAGGTGCAGTATCTCCTGTATCTTGGTTTCCATCGTCTTCGTTGTTTTCACCCGTCTGCTCGCCTGGCTGGAAATCGCTATCGGTGTCTGACTCGATATCAGTCTCCGTATGTAAGATTAAACCACATACTACGCAGGTAAAGTTGATATTCGCCTGGAAGACCAAATTGTTTTTGTCACCACATTGACTATCGTCAAACCCAGCAGGGCAACTATCTTTCTCCAAAAAATTGCCCGGCACCAGCAACCCCCCTGTACGCCTTTCCATTGACACATAATACAGGAGTTTTCTTAGTACCTGTAACTGAAAACATTACATCATACCCCATCAGTGTAGCATCAGGCTCAATTAATTCGTAGTCAATTTCTGCTTCTTCTAGCATAGACATTACTTGTTTACTGTCCACTTCGTCACTTACTGCGAACAGCTTGACTGGCATGGTTGGCGCTAGGGCTTGACTCGGATAACCTTTTTCCTCACTACTAAGCGTGGAGGGTTCATGGAAGACATTGGTAAGATATTCCGAAACCTCGGACACAACTTTGGTGGGAGTCCACAAAAAGAAGAACAAAACAGTGGGCTGGAAGCCAAGATGAATGATATTCAGTCTGAGCTTTATGGTACTATCGAGGCTTTGGTCGCTAGAGTTAGAGCCTTAGAGTTACAAGTAGCAGAATTGAAAGACGAAGTAGCGGAAGCTCCGGGCAAAGGATATACTAATGCCTTTGACCTTATGAGTCCTGAGGAATTACTTGGTAGGGCTCCTCAACCAATAGAGCCACTGCTGGATGAAGAGGTAATCAGCGTCAAGGGATTTGTAGCTCCACCTCCTGTAACAACCGAAGTTGAGGAAATTGAACCAGTTGAGGAAGTGGAACTAGACTTGCCCGAAGACGAACCCCTAGGTGAGGTGGAAACTATTGATGTTGATATGTACGAACTTCTTGGTGACGATGACCCTAACCACTTGGATGCTAGTGAAATTATCACCTACATTGAATCCTATGGTGGGGTATTGAATCAGGAAATGAAGAAGAAGGAGTTACTCCGAGAGGGTATTAGTGATACTGACCGCAAGAAAGTCTATGCTCTCTTAGAGAAGTGCGGAATCAAAACCTACAAGGCTAACAAGTTTAGAACATTCTTTTACATTGGCAAGGAATCTGATGGCAAAGAAAAATACGAAACTTACATGGCAAAATAGTCACATGTCATAGTTGATGAAAACCTATTCTAGAAATATTCTTTCGCGCACACGCACACGCAAGGCAATCGGTGTAAAACTACTTTACACCCTTTTTTACTTTAGACTAGTACAACGATTAGTCTTCATACATACCCCTAAAAGAGTGTAATTAGTCATTTTACACCCTTTGGGTTTTTGTTTTTTTAGGCTCCCAGTATAGCGTTTATTTTTTACACCCTTTTTTACACCCTTTTTCAGAAGGGTGTAATGAAATATTTTACACCCTTTTGCTAGGATTTTAGGTAGGGGGGTATATTTTCTGTAAAAATAGCTGTTTCTTTATATACTCTCAGCAAAATT
>Ga0315330_10003737_pt1 | contig 10444 bp, 9 predicted proteins | sample M140m34915metaG_FD_203453 | JGI IMG/M metagenome (GOLD analysis project Ga0315330, IMG submission 203453) | Ammonia-oxidizing marine archaeal communities from Monterey Bay, California, United States - M1 40m 34915 | ecosystem: Environmental > Aquatic > Marine > Intertidal zone | place: USA... | reverse complement strand
AGAGATTCCAGATCTCGAAAATCTGGCACCGAGGATTAGGAGCCCCAGCATCGTTGGAGGGAATAAGGCAAGAACAAGCGATACGGAGGTGCGCTGGATTGTAAACGAACTTCGGATTTCAAACAGGCAGGTTGCAATTGCATTTTGAAGGATGCTTCCCATCACAGTCCCCTTTGCATTAATTCGCCCCGATGAAGTTTCATCAGCATCGAAAAGAGTGTGTTAAGTGAATCATCGGTCGACCGAATTTCGGTAATCGTAATCTTGTGTTGTTGAATGATTTCTGGAATGACTTTAAAGAGTTGGGATGCTGAGCGGGTGGAGAATAAGATCTCGGTTTTGGAGGTAAATTTAAGCGATTCGATGTCACAGTGCTCGATCAGCAATGTCGCCAGTTGTTTGGGGTTTGAGGTGCGCATTGTCAGTTCGTAGGGGGTGTCGGCGAGAATGTTTCGAACTTCTGCAGGTGATCCTGAAGCGAGCAATCGCCCTCCAGAGATTAGTAGGAATGAGGGGTTGATGGCCTCGATTTCATGCAGGATATGGCTTGCAAGAATCAAGCCTTTGCCTTGAGAGGCCCATGTTTTCAGAAAGGCTGACATTTCGTGACGGCCAATCGGGTCGAGACCATTAAATGGCTCGTCAAGGATTAGTAGGTCGGGGTTGTGTGCAATTGCCTGCCCTATTTTTGCTCGCTGTCGCATGCCGAGTGAATAATTTCTCATCGGTCGATTCATAGCATGGCTAAGTCCGACGAAGTCCAGGGACTCTTTCGCTTTTTTTTGCGCTTGCATAAAACGAAAACCATGCAACTGAACCATGTAGGTGACCCATTCTAGGCCTGTGGCTCGTGGGTAATTTATCTCGACGGACGGACAGAGGCCAATGCGGCGCAACAGCTTACTTTTCTTCCAAGGATTAACGCCAAAAAGTGTTACCGAGCCGATAGTTGGTTTGAGTTGTCCAAGAATTAGATTGATCAACGTAGTCTTGCCAGAACCGTTCGGCCCCAGTAAGCCATAAGTGCCTGCCTGCAGGTTCAAGCAGATGTCGTTTACCCCGATAACATCTTTGTAAAGTTTCGTTGTGTTTTTTAATTCAATCATGATGGTCTTGCTGCATCACCAGTTGGTTTAGTCTCTAGGTCGTCCAGCCAATTACACGGGCGATGATACTCTGCGATAGAGGATCGTCATGGAAAAGGCCGTGATGCCAAAAAGTGAGATGATTCCTCTCCAAGACTCAGTGAAAGTTGAAAATCCAAATATATAGGACTGTAGGCTGCCAAGACTGTTATATAGCGAAATTGCGGACCAGTTTGTCACGATATCACTTTGCATGACGGCGGGATCAAACAAGGGACGCCCCATTTGCAGAGAGGTCGCCAGAGCGATGGTCAACCAAGCTCCATGTCCGAGGCCCCAGATTGCGAACCAGGAAAAGTTAGCAAACCGGGTTTCCTGAGTTAGGGATGAGAGCATCAGTGCGACTGCCGATGTGGGGAGCACCAGGCCAAAAGTTGCAATGATAATGCGGACCGGGATATCCCAGGTCTGAGGTAGCGTCGAAATGTCGGGAGACATTAGCAACGCGATGCTGTAGAGGCATAACGCTGGCAGCGTCGTGACCAAAATTATAAAAATGGAAGGGACACAGAGCTTGCCCCAGATGTATTCAAATCTGGAGATCGGACGAGAGAAGTAGAGTAAAAGTGCTCGCGATCGAATATCCTGGGAGATTAGCGACGGGGCAATGAAGCCAACCAGAAACAAAATTATAATTGCCTGTGGATATCTGAAAAACGTCATAAGCATCCATCGCCAAGCTGTGTTGCGAATTTCAGGGATGTCGCCAGTTTGGAAAACTTCTTGAAGATCATTGACACCCGGGAAAATCCAAAATCGGTTAGTCATTGATTCCGTCAGTGCGAGCATGGAAAATTGGTCGAAGCTGCTCCCCTCTCCCATGGCCCTAAGTTGATCGGCCATGATAGCTTTCTCGACAAAGAAGAAACCTCCCGCCCAATAGGTAACCGGAAGCCACGCGGAGAGCATGAGTCGTTTAACCCATTTGGATTTCAATGCGAGTTGCACCCCGATTCGGCAGATTGCAAGCCAACGGAAAAGCGACGAATTATTTTCGTTTTTTAATCTTCTGTAACCAACATCATGGATAGGCATTAGGTGTTCTCCTCGGTACTAGGAGAATCGGTTACGGTTGAGAGAAAGACCTCTTCGAGCGAATTTCGAGCTGGAATAAGTGATTGAATGCTGACCCCTGACTGGAAGGCTGCGTTCCAGATGATTTCCGGCAATTCTGATGATTGGCTGGCGACGGTTAAAGTCCCATCAGGATTTTTAATCACTTCGACATTGTCTTTTTCCAACGCCATTGCAAGTTGATCAATGTTCTCAAGGGCTCGAATGCAAAACGAGGGGGCTGTTGTGCGATTAAGATTTACTAATGGTTCGCAGAGCCTGACCTTGCCGTGGGCCAGAATCACAACGTCGTCACAGATTGCTTGAACATCTGGCAGGATGTGAGTAGAAATCAATACGGACTTTCCCATTTGAGAAGCCAGTAAATTAATTCTTTTTAAGAGAGTTTCACGCTCTTCGGGATCTAGGCCAGAGGTTGGTTCATCGAGAATCAGGAATTCGGGATCGTGCACGATCGCAGAGGCAAATTTGATTTTTTGACGCATTCCGGTGGAATAGGTGTCGACCATTCGGTAGCGTTCCTGCTTCATGTCACAAAAGTCTAGGATTTCGTGAGCGCGACGGAGTGCTTCGGTTTTGGGGATGCCAGATAGGCAACCGGAAAATTGGACGGCGTTGACGCCGGAGAGCCCGGAAATGTAACAGTCGTCTTCGGGCATGTATCCGATCCTACTGCGGATTTGGCGTCCTTGTTTTCGCACGTCGAAACCGAGAAAGGATGCCGTACCACTGGTTGGTTGGACTAACCCAAGCAGCAGCTTTATGAGCGTCGATTTGCCCGCTCCGTTGGGCCCAAGCAGTCCAGTGATACCTGCTCGAACTTCGAGATCAATGCCATCGAGGGCACGCATTGATTTGAAGGACTTGGTGATTTGTTTTAATGAAATCAGGCTCGTCATGGCTGAAACTAGAGTTGAGATTTCAGGATAGGAAATCGTTTATAGACGGCTTTCGTGGAAATGCCCAATTGCTGCAAGGAATCTCGGCGTGAGATTACCGGGCAAGGCAAATCAGCAAATGAAAATATTTTTGTCAGACGTGATGCCAAATGGTGCTGCGAATCGACGGTGCGTTTTTATTCTCTAAATCGTCCGATGATTGAATCGCCCAGTTGGGTTGGAGAAAGAGCCAAGTGCCGCCGAGCAATTTGGCTACCAACCCATAACCATGTTTGATTCAATAGAAATTCGAGCTTGCTCGAGGTCCGTTCCAGTTTCTTGCATGTACAACCGAATCGCGTGCACTTTATCTCCAGCCGCTTTGGCAAGGCAATCGCGGGCAATGCCGCAAGGGTCGGATTCGGCGGTAATGCCAAGCACGCCTTTTGAGATGACCCAGCTGTTTCGTGGCCGTTTGGTCAGCCGGACGATGTTTTCTCCAGGGTAACAATCAGCGGCTACCGTGGTTGCAGCTCCCTCATCGTCCGCCCAAGTGATGATGATGTGTGCGTCTGTTTCAACTTCAAAAAGCGGCATGGTTGTTATTCCTGCGATATAATTTCAGTGTTCAATGAATGGATCAATGGCAACCATGTCAGTTCGTCGACTGATGTGATTTAGTACGACCGCAAGCACGTCTCTCGATATGGCTTCGAGGTCAGAGATCTATTTTGACACCGGACTGAAAAATATTCCAGTGTCGGCAACTAAATAAAAATTGTTGAATGTGGGAATAAACGCAATCGCATTCCCGGTGAGGTGTTTTTAGGCCGTGGAATCTGCTTTTTGGAGGGATCCACTGTAGATGACCTCAATTTGATTTTTTGTTTTAATTCTCAATCCTCCATCCGGAGTGATTCCCTGGCAGATTCCTTCCAGCGTCGCCCCTGATGGAGAGCTGATGAAAACCGCTTGTTCCCGCCACAATAGTACTTGGTTGAATCGATCGACTATTTCAAGTGGGGCTTTATTGACGATTGAGATTTGTTTTTCTAGTTCGATGAGGATTGCGATGAGCGTGTCTGAGAGAGAGTTAGCGCGTCCAGATACTTGAGCAAGACTAGTGGCTGTCGTTGTTTCGGGGGATTCCCGCTGGTCGTCCATGTCCTGCAGTGTTGGCATGTTGGCATTGTTGATATTTGCACCGATCCCAATAACTGAAAATAGGTTCCGATCAGTGGAAACCGATTCGACCAAAATGCCAGCAATTTTTCTTTGGTTTAACATCACGTCATTAGGCCATTTGATCTCAAAGTTTAAAGTCGGATTGATCGACTTGAAAGCGTCAGAGACCGCCAGTGCGGAGGCCAGTGAGATCAGACCTGACGGTGTTGAAGGGCGGCTTTCTGTTTCATCTTTTTCAAGGAAAGTAACATACGAGAACGTTAAACTTCCAGTGCCGGACCACCATTTTCGACTGCGCTGGCCACGTCCCCTCGTTTGGGACTCTGCAATAATTACCGCTGGTGAATTGAGATTCGACTGACGTATCAGCTCAATTGCTCGGTCGTTGGTAGAGTCGATTCGAGAATGAACTTCGATGTGTGCGTCAGGAACCCCGTTGCGAATTTTTTCTTCATCGAAGGTGGTCATGCTACCCAAGGGCGAAATCAAATGAGTTTGACAATCTGCGGTTTTCGATAAGATACCTAATCTTACTTGGGTAGTAGCTTTTTTGTGCTCCCCGGAGCATACGAGCTGTTGCCAGATAGAATCGAGGGTGGAAGGTCAACTTCGTTACTCGTGTTTCGAACTGCTGATTTACTTTCGAAGCTGTCGATGGATGGTGGGATTTGCTGCGCTTTAGGGAGTTTAAATGCTTGAGGCGGAGACGATTTGCCATTGGATCCCAGTGATTTGTCGAGGGTGTTGGGGGGAAGTGATAAACCCTGCGATTTCTGCTGAACTGGTTTTTGGGCAAATGAATCAAAGTCAGTGGAAGGATAGTTTAAATTGGGCGTCAATTTTGGACTGTTCGGCTTCACGAACGATTGGCTCGGGTTTTTAATTCCTAGATTCGTGGACGAGTCTTGAGATAGTTTTTGTTGATTTGGATTGCGAATGAGGTTTTTGTTTTGGAGAGCTCTCAATTGTTCCTGGGCTATTAATAACTCAGATTTTTTTTGAGTTGCCAGGGGTTGAGTTGCCGGGGTTGAACTAGATTCTATCCCAGGTTGCGTAGTTTTGCTTTTGCCGCCGTTAAATTGAAAGGCAGGGTTCTGGCTGAGTGAGCCTCCAAAGGGAAGCATGTTTTGATTTGCTACTGGTGCTTTGGGTGTGGGAGCCTTAAATCCAGGGTTCGGCTGTAGTCTGTTTTTGGATGAGTTTTGACTCGAAGCAAAGTCGTTATTGTTTTTAAATTGCCCCGCAAACCCGTCGGTCTTAACTTGGGGTAAATCTCTGCCAGCGAAGCTGTCCAGTGATTCGTTCGGACTGGTTGGTGTAGCGTTTGATGAACCAGTCAGTTGATAGGGCTTGCGGATTGGGTTGGCGGTGTTTTCTGAGACCTCAGTGACTTCTCGGCGCAAATCATTGATGTTACCCATCGGTTGTCCTAATCCCGCGGGTGGCGATTTCAGATCCATCACGATGTCCTCTTGCGTTGGGTCGAGGGGACTGGGCGAAAAATGGCGTGCCGGTGGCGGTGGTGTTTTCGAGTCTTCACTGGCGCTAAGTTTATCTTCAGTTTCCCAGAACTTGAAGTTTCTTGATTGAGGTTGGGTCAAAGACGTCTTGTTGGAAGGGAATCCAAGTTTGCAGCCTGTTGAAATTGACAACGTGCCAGCAATGATGCAGCACATCAGCAAATTAGATTTTGTAGTTTGAAAGGGATTCATATCACTCAACTCAAAATTACTCGTTCAGAAACTTGCAAAACGGGTTTTTGCGTGGCGAATCTTAGAGAGGGTGACAATTTCCGTCAATGTCGACGCAGTTCAAATGGCGGGAAGCGTCGCAGGTGGTTTAAGGTCGGGAAAATTCAGCACGAGTGACGGCCGTTGATTGCTAGCATGAAAAAAAGGGCCGTGCAATTGCAGGCCCTTTTTACTTAATCAATGGCACTCAAATGCCTGGCTGAACCGTGAGGTTATTTTGCAGCCGCGTATCTTGCTGCGACAGCGTTCCAATCGATGACGTTAAAAAACGCACCAACGTAGTCGGGCCGTCGGTTTTGATAGTTGAGGTAATACGCGTGCTCCCAGACGTCGAGGCCGAGAATAGGCGTTCGCCCTTCCATTAATGGATTGTCTTGGTTGGGTGTACTCTCGACAACGAGTTTTCCGTTGTCAACGCTAAGCCAAGCCCAACCGCTTCCAAACCGAGTTCCCGCTGCGGCAGCGAATTTTTCCTTGAAGCCGTCAAAGCTTCCAAACTCAGCGTTAATTGCGTCTGCCAATTCGCCCGTCGGCTCTCCACCACCATCAGCGCTCATGACTGACCAAAAAAGGGAGTGGTTAGCATGGCCGCCGCCGTTATTTCGAACGGCACCGCGTGTCGCTTCGGGAACACTGTTGAGGTCAGCGATCAAATCTTCGATAGATTTTTCGCCCAGATCACAACCCTCGAGCGCTGCGTTCACTTTTGTGACGTAACCGTTGTGATGTTTGCCGTGATGGATCTCCATTGTTCTTGCGTCAATGTGTGGTTCCAAAGCATCGTATGCGTATGGTAATTCCGGGAGTGAGTAAGCCATGTTTTCCTCTGTGCAAATATTTGAACGTCAAATGTTTTTGTTAGTCTCGCGTTTGGACAGAATAGCCAATGCTCTCTAGATTGACAATACACTGGCCGCCGGTGCAACTCAGTCGCGGATCACTGGGAATACACTGGGGTCTAGGTCTGCCGGAACGGTTGTTTGTAAAAAACCAGACAAATCCCAGCGGCGTGATAACCGCACTTGATTTTGACGGATAACGCGTGGGCGAGAAAGAGTTTTGATGTTCGGGGCGAGGGCGGGTTATCACCGACACACTGGTCACTAACGGCTCGATTATTTACCTGTGATTGACCGGCAAGGCTCGCGGATTCAATGGTTAGGCCATTGAAAGAAGGGGCGCCGTCCCAATGGGGGTGTTTGGGAATTAGCGCCGTTCTTCGGAGATGCCAACGGGTTTTGGCTTAAGGGTCAAATCGACTTCGGTGATCATTAAATGTCTGCGAAGTTCTGCGATGACATCGGGGGCTAGGTCGTTTGCGTTTGCTGAGAACCATCCCTTCTTTTGTTCGCGAATGTTGACTCGGATCAGTGTTTGCGTTTCGCGTCGTTTTGTTTCTTTGTCGAGGTGGATGATTTTTTCATTAAATTCGATTTCGAGGACAAAGCGTCCCTTTCTTCCCCGTTTTTGAGGGTCAAAGCGTTCGACGTTCAGCGAGGCAAAATCTGATTCAACCGAGCGGATTTCAGTTTCCGTCTCGATAATGTAACCGCGGAGTTTTTCGATGATCAGCGAAAGAGGCGTCGCGGTTGTGTATTCTTCACAGATGAGTGTGCCGTTAAGAATTTTCCGCCAGGACATGCTTCCGGTTCCGCTATCGACTTTTTTCATATCTGGCCTGCCAGGTATGATGGAAGCCTGGGCCGCGACGACTCGGTTGCGTCCCATTTCTTTTGCTTCGAGCAGGGCAGTGTCGGCTCGCACAAATAGGTCAGTCGCGGTGTCGTTGTCTTCAACCTCTGCGACGCCGAAACTGGCGGTGATGCACTTGCCACCGAGCATGGGTTGCGGGCTTTCGGTCAACTCGATGCGGATTTCTTCGGCTCGTTGAGACGCTGCTTCCAGATCACAGTCCGCACAAATAATTACAAATTCTTCGCCTCCGTATCGAGCTACTACGTCTTCGGTGCGGACAAATTTCCGCAATAAGTCTGCAAAGGCAACGAGAGCAAGGTCACCGATATGGTGGTTGAAATTGTCGTTGATTTTTTTGAAGAAATCGATGTCGGTTACGATCAAGCTGCATTTCAGTCCCGATGCATGTCGCGACCTCACGAATTCCTCCATCGCTTTTTCAAATTCGAGACGGTTCGAAACCTGAGTCAACGGATCCAGCATCGAAAATCGATATAAATCTTTCAGCTGTCGCTGGAGATCCAGTTTGATCGACGCGTCATGGATCAAGACAACGCCACCGTGAATTTGCCCGCGGGCATCGATGACGGGGTTAAATGACATTTCAACTTTGTGTTGTCGACCACTGCGGCCAACAAGGCGATACTCACCTTGAATGGAGGTGCCAGTTTTAATCGTCTTGATGAGTGGATTGTTCGAGTCGAGGATTGTCGTGCCATCGGAGGCTGAAAATCCGACTAGTTGTGGGGTCATTTTCAGCCCCTCTACCTTGCCCCAGCTGATTCCAGTCATCAATTCGAGTTTTTTATTCCAGCTAATTACATTCAGCCGCTTGTCCACAAAAATGACACCGTCATCAAGGTTGTTGAGCAAAGACTGTTGGAATAATTTCACGATAGTTGCCCCGTTGGCGGAGGGGGCGTTCACCGCAAGCGATTGCTGGAGCGAGGTGTTGTCCGGGGATGGTGAGGTGGGCATGGGTTAGGCGAGGTCGTTGGATAGTAGTTTTAGCAGTAAAATACTCGGGGGACCCGGTGAAGGAAGAACCGGCGTTAAATCGTAGGTTGCCGGAGGTAATGATTGCCGATTCAGCTTTGAGAATTCGATTCAACTTTTCATTAAGTGAAATGCAATCCTAATTCTGTCGGTTATAAGTATATTGAGGATTGAGGTGTGACTTGGCATTGAAACTTGAAGGTTCAAAAAAATGAAACTAGCATCGGTTACCTATCAGCAACAGCGACGAATTGGGATCGTCCGGCAAAACGAACGCTGCTTCGTGCTAGAGCCAGGGGCAGATGGCATCCCCGACTCAATCGAAGCGTATTTGGCTTCCGAGCATGCTCAGAAGGCGCTTGCAGAACTGGAGTCAAATGGTTTTGAGGGGGTGGATGAAGTAGCGTTATCCGATGTTCATCTCAATCCGCCCTTAAAAAACGTAAATAAAGTAATTTGTATTGGTAAAAATTACGCTGACCACGCTCGCGAGATGGGGGGCGAGCCACCTAAGATTCCTGTCGTTTTCAGCATGTTTCCTTCGGCTATTGTTGGTCCCGGAGAGAGTGTCGTTTTGCCAGGTATTAGCCATCAGGTTGATTATGAAGCAGAGTTAGTCGTTGTGATTGGGAAGTCGGGGCGACACATCTCACGAGATCAGGCAATGGATCACGTCTTTGGGTATTGTTGCGGCAACGATATCTCTGCCCGAGATTGGCAAAAGGGAAAGCCCGGGGGACAGTGGTTACTCGGTAAAACGTTTGATACTTTTGCCCCTCTGGGGCCTTTTTTGGTGACAAAAAATGAAGTCGATGACCCTCATCAACTGAAGATTTGTTGCCGGTTGAATGGGGAAGTCATGCAGTCGTCAAGCACTTCTTCGTTCATCTTTCAGATTGACTTCCTGATCAGTCATCTCTCACAGTTCATGACGCTAGCACCTGGGGATTTGATTTTCACAGGAACGCCGCCAGGAGTAGGCGCAGGCCGGAAGCCGCCGCTTTTTCTAAGCCCGGGTGATACGGTCGAGGTCGAAATTGAAAGCGTCGGCGCTCTCACTAACCCCATCGTTGCAGAGGTTTGAGTATTTTGCGGATTCAGCCTGCTTGTGTCGCCTTTATTAACCTTAGAGCTCGGTAGTTGCCGAAAAGCATTAGAGGACATGCTGTTTTGGGGTACTTTTCTATGTCATTCAGGCGAAATGATGCGCGACGACGCAGGTTGGCGATCGATCCGGTTGTACCGGTCGGAGTTGATCATTGCGTTGACCCAGAATCGGCTGAAGTTGATCAACCCGCGAAGAGTCCGTCGCGTCACTACGCGTTTGGCGCCAACCGGCGATGTCAGGCAAAAACTACTGATTTAATACCGAAACGAATTTGTGCTTACTTGCTAGTCGTTCTTGGTTTGTTGGCGGTACTTTGGCTAATCACATTTTTGGCAGGCCAGAGTCGTCAGTGGTCAGTCTATCTTGGCGATTCAGGGACGCGATTACTCTCGATTCGTGGGCAGGGTAGCCTGGCGAGTTGGTTCTCCTCCTTCTTGTTAATCATTACTGGAATGGCGAGTCTCCAGATTTACGCGCTACGCAAACATCGTTGCGATGACTACCGCGGAGCCTATCGGCTTTGGGGGTGGATGGCGGTAATTTTAATCCTCGCCAGTATCAATTGTGTTTCGGATTTGACCGGGGTCCTTGGAAATTTGACTAGCCGAATGT
>Ga0315330_10003735_pt1 | contig 10445 bp, 8 predicted proteins | sample M140m34915metaG_FD_203453 | JGI IMG/M metagenome (GOLD analysis project Ga0315330, IMG submission 203453) | Ammonia-oxidizing marine archaeal communities from Monterey Bay, California, United States - M1 40m 34915 | ecosystem: Environmental > Aquatic > Marine > Intertidal zone | place: USA... | reverse complement strand
ATCTATTTTCTGCATTCCAAATTGATTGCCCATGGCGGATAAGAATAAGTTTAGCCATATTCAAACACCTCAGACTTGTTGTTGATGTTGCCTTTTACGAGGCTCATGGAATACTAGATTATTTTCCCCTGCCCTACTTCTGGCCATGAGCAGTATATCTTCTGTAAATTCCCTTTGTGTCTTTGCAGAAGATATACAATAGAAATTAGTTGCAACAATTACCTTTGAAGGAGCAAAGGACTTCACTCTAACCCACGAGTCTTCACTTTTTGTCGATCTTGGATCATTGATTACTTGTTCGCATAATGAGTCACAAAACTTCTTTAATGAACTTTCATCACTATCTGCTTCAAAATCAAAGGTAGGCAGTATTCTACGAAATCTTCTTTGACTAAAATTCTCTACAGAAGAATTTGTAATATTTGAATTAGGCACTGTAATCATTGTATCAGAAGAAGATCTAACTTGCGTTGTTCTTAGTCCAATGGAAATTACTTCTCCTTCTACACCATCAACAATTATCCAATCTCCAACATTAAAGGGTTGATCAATTAGTATTGAGATAGCTCCAAACATATTTGCAACAGAATCTTTTGCAGCTAAAGCAATTACTAAACCAGTTACTCCCAATCCTGCTACAAATGAATTAGCATCAACTCCTATCAGTCCTGCAATAATGAAGAATCCTAATACAACTACAACAACTCTTCCAATAGATTCTGCTACACTAGCTAAAGATCTTCTGGCTGCCATGTCGTCTCCTTCAACCACAATTAAAACATCTATGTAGTCAACCAATCTAAAGGCTGCAAGCAACATTAGAATGACAAATCCAGCATAGAATATATCTGAAATGATTTTCATCCCTTCATCATTCCATACTGGTTCTCCATTTGCAGAAATCCAATTCAATGACATACTCATTACTATACAACCAACCATCCAACCTAGAGATTTAGGAGCAAATAAGTCTCTGCCATCTATTCTTTCAGTTTTTGCTATAAAATCCATTAACTTAGGAAATAAAACTCTTCTTGATAAGATTCCTGAGCCACCAGCAATAAAGCCACAAAGAAACACGATTATCAGAGTATTCTGTGAGAAATCTAAAAATTTCGGCTCTCCTGCCAAGAAATCAATTAATTCATCCATATTTATCCGACAACTTATCATTCATAAAGAACTCTCTACTATTAACACTGGAATACGTGGGTTTCAAGACCAAACCGTGTTTCGCCATAATAACATATGAACTCTATTAGACTAGACGGAAGCAAGAAATACGGGCAAAGATTGCCTGTGATTGCATTAATATTGCCACTTCTTCTTTCTCTTGGTGCACCAATTGCATTAGCTCCTACTGCAGAAGCTCAAGAGTCTAATGAAGTAATGCCGAGCGATATTTGGTCTGAGGATTATGTGAATCAATATTTTCCATGGGGGGGAGACGATAGGTTACAATTTCGAGAGTATCATGATTATTTTTCCATGAAAGATAGAATGCAATATCTAGCTGATCGTAATCCTGATATCATGAGTTTTCATGAAGGATTAATTGGAGGAGTAAACCAACGAGGAGACCAAATGTCTCTTGATGATTACAAAGGTTGGTATTACAATCATCCTAGTCCTTGGATTAAAATCACAGGAGGTGGAGAATCCAGAGAAGGAGTCACTGGAGGAGATTGTAACACCTTTGTGGGAGATTGTGGAAATTATGCCGAATTACCAGATATAATGCTAGCTGGAAATTTTCATGCAAGAGAATGGATGTCATATGAAGTTCCTATGTTATTTTTGGAAACTGTAGCATACTATTACGGAATGTCCGGAGTAGATAATGATGGTGATGGATTAATCGATGAAGACGGCTGGGATGGAATAGACAATGATGGTGACTGCTCTAGATTGAATGCATCTGCACAAGATAGTAATGGTGACGGAATACCATGTGGGCCAGGTGATTTGGGAGTTGATGAAGACTTCTCAGAACAATTCATCACAGACATGGTGGATACTAGAGAAATATATCTTATTCCTATGGTGAACGTAGATGGAAACAGGTATGATAGAGAAGTATATTGTGGAGAGACTGCATGGGAAAATTGCTATCAATCAGGTTGGAGAAAAAATCTACGAGATAATACTGCAACTGGAGTTACGCCAATTCCAGATATCGACGAGGAAGTTGATCCAGCATGCGATGGAGTAGATTTGAATCGTAATTTCCAATACGAATGGGGCGCCCCGCTGGGGGCAACCGGTCCTCTTTTCCCAGGTGCATGTTATGCAGGTGACGCAGGCCCAAATAATGACGTCTATAATGGACCAGTGAATTATGAAGATAATGATGGTGATGGATTAATTAATGAAGATCATGTTGATGGAAAAGATGACGATGCAGACGGACAAGTGGACGAAGACTGGTTAGGAGGAAATAGCGAACCTGAGACAAAATTCATCCAAGATATGACAGAAATGAATGACGATAATGGAGACGGTTCTTCTGAATTCAAGGCAACATTATCATGGCATTCATTTTCTGAACTAGTTCTATGGCCATGGGGGCATTGTACAAATTGTTATTCTCCAGATGACGAATATCTTGTATATCATGGAACAGTCATGGGTCAAATGACTGAATATGCTGCAATGCAATCATCCGACTTATATCCCACAACAGGCGATTTTTGTGATTGGCATTATGGAGTTCATGATTCATATTGCTACACTATGGAAATAGGTAATGCATTCCATGAATACCCAGAAGACATTGCCCATATAGCAGTAAGAAATTTGGGTATACCGTTTTACATGACGGAAATTGCTGATGATCCGCGATATAGGGCAATAGTGGGAATAGAAAATACTACTTCCAATCAAGTTTTACAAAGCCCTGAAGATATCGTGATACCAAATTCAGGCGATATTCCTGTGAATATGTGTCTTGATCCTACATTCCCATTCACTTCTAATATGACCAGTACTCATTTAATGTGGAGATTTGTTGAACCTACAAGATTACAGGATGATTATGGTCCTACAGAATGGAATTTTATGCCTTGGGAAATGTCTCCTTTCACTGAATTAAATCAGCAGTGTCAGCTCAAAGATGGAACGAATGGTACTTTGATATCTGCTGATATACCGCTTCCTGATACTGTAGTAGGTGAAATTCACTATAAAGCAATGCTTGGAACTACAAATGGAGCATTCCCCTTCCGATACCCTACTCTTGAAGAAGGACAAGGAGATTATTACGCTCTTTCATTAGCTTATAGGGCAGATTTCGGTTCAAAAGTACTTGCAACGCTAATGTTCCTTTTTATTGCTACATTTGTTTGGGGAGGTCTGGGTTTTACTTTGCGAGAAATGTTCTCAGATGATGAAGAAATCCTGGGTCTTCCACGCGAACTAAAACCTCAGATTACAAGTAAAGCACCAACAAAAAAATCCTAATCTAAAATTCGGAGAATGATGATATGAGCACTGACACTGGAGCGAAATCCGATCAGTTTAGTGGTAGATTAGGTTTAATTTTTGCAACTATAGGGGCTGCAATAGGCACAGGAAATATTTGGCGTTTCCCTAGAATGGTTGGAGCTAATGGAGGAGGATCCTTTCTCATACCTTGGTTAATTTTCTTATTCTTATGGTCAGTTCCATTGATTATTGCAGAATTCGCTTTAGGTAAGAGAAGTCGAACAGGTACTGTTGGAACTTTCCGAATTTTTGCTGGTAATAAATTTGCATGGATGGGCCTCTGGACTGCATGGATATCGACCGCAATAGGATTTTACTATGCAGTTGTGACAGGGTGGTGTTTAAATTACTTCCAAACAGCAATAAGAGGGGGCTTAGGTTCTGAGGTCGATACTGCAGAAGTATGGAATTCTTTTCTACAAGATCGTACTGAGGTGATAGCATTCCAATTCCTGGCTGTAGTAATAACAATGGCAGCTATATGGAAAGGTGCAAAAGCTATAGAAAAAGTCAATGTCACTCTGATGGTTTCACTATTTATTTTACTCTTCTCAGCATTGTTCCTTTCATTCGTAATGGACCTAAAAGATGGTACACTGGATGGCTTTGTCTACATGTTTAGTATGCAACCCGGTTATCTTAGTCAACCGGAAACATGGATCAATGGGTTATCTCAATCAGCATGGTCATGTTCTGCAGGAATGGGTATGGCAATTACTTATTCAGTATACATGCGTAAAGATGAGGACACTACTCTAAATGCTGCAACCATGTGTCTCGCAAATAATAGCATTTCAATAATAGCAGGATTAACTGTAATGATGGCTGTCTTTTCAGTATCCGATGATCCACTGAGTGCTGTTAGTGGCGGTAGTAGTGCAATCACATTTTTGGTTCTTCCAGAAGTATTTGCACAAGCACCGGGCGGTCCAATAATCCAACTAGCAATGGTTGCAATGTTTTTCTTAGCTCTTTCCTTTGCAGCATTAACATCTATGATTTCAACTGTTGAATTGTGTGTTAGAAACTTTGTTGATCATGGCATTGAACGCCAGAAAGCCGTTGGTTTCACTACTATCGCAATATTCCTTTTTGGATTGCCAAGTGCCGCGGTATGGATAAAAATGGATGAAGACACAGGTGTGGCTTTTCCTCAATTTTTGGAAGTTCAAGATCATATTTGGGGATATGGACTAATGTTTAGTGGACTATTTATAGCATACTCAATTTGGAAGTATGGTTGGAATCAGTATCGTGAATGGCAATATGATAATGATATAGCAGGATTTAATTTTCGTGAATACTTAGATCATGGAGTATCTCCATTCCGGGATGATTTCATTAACACTGGAGATAATGATTGGTGGATTGGGAGATGGTGGGATTACATAATGTATCTTGGGTTCCCGATAATGTTTTCAGTTCTCATATTATCATACTTTAGTGATATGTTACTGAATGTCGATGATCCATGGAATCCATCCAATCCAAATGGAATATCTATAATTCTATTATTTTGGGGAGTAACTGCAGGGTTGTTTATTGGGATGAACAAATATGTACTTGTTAACAGACTTGTTCCTACAACCGCACCTGAGTGGAAACCATCCGGATTTATGCAAATCCTTTATTTCCCTTATGCATTATTTTATTGGATAATAACATTCTTATCTGGAAATTATGAATTAGAGCCAAGGCCACTATACAGGAATGTTCCAGAAGGTGCTGAAGCACCAATCGATAAATTACCTGGTGGAAAGGATCCTTACATTGTACAAATAGGGTCTCCAATTCCTCCTACATTTGTAAATGAATATGGTGAAACAGTTGTTCATACGCTTTCTAATGTGGAAGCTGAAATAGCGTGAATATTATGGTAAATCTTGTTTCAGATGAATATCCTTGGTCAAAATTATTCAGAGAATATTTGATGTATTGTGCTGTTGGTTGTGTCAATGTTACAATATTTTTTATCCTTTACTGGATATTTGCAAACTATAATACATGGACAGGTTATGTCGAAACAATTGCTTGGGCAATTTCTTTTTTGCTTAGTTCTATTCAAGCATTTGTTCTCCACAGATGGCTTACATTCGAATCTGATTCAAATATACGCTCCAGTTTCTACAGGATGATGTTGGTTTATGGTGTTCTATGGTTAGTCTCAACTATAACTTTTGGAATAATGGTTGAAGTATTGTTAATGGATCAATGGATATCATGGGCAATAAATACAACTGCCTTCGGATTCCTTACTTTTTTGGGGTTAAGGTTGTATGCTTTTCCTATTATGGATGGCCGTGTTACACGTAAAGAAAGGCTAGATGCGTTCCTTGAACAACGTAGGGCTTGAAGTTAACCTATTTCTTGGAAGGACTGTGACACAGGGCGTCCGCGGAACTCGTGACTTCTATCCAGAAGATATGAGAATACGAAATTGGCTATTTGATAACTTTACTGATGCAGCACTTTTACATGGTTTTGATGAGTATGACGCTCCAGTTCTTGAGCATGAAGAATTATACACAAGAAAACAAGGAGAAGAAATAACTCAACAATTATACAATTTTGAAGATAAAGGAGATCGTAAAGTCGCACTCCGTCCAGAGATGACTCCTTCACTTGCAAGAATGGTAATGGCTCGCGCAGGAGGATTACCGATGCCAATCAAATGGTTTTCAATTCCTCAATGTTGGAGATATGAAAGAACTCAACGTGGAAGAGGTAGGGAGCATTATCAATGGAATGTAGATATTTGGGGTACAAATGAGATTTCTGCAGATGCGGAATTAATATCGATATTAGTAACATTTTTCGAAGGAGTTGGACTAACTGCTAAAGATATAGTCATCAAAATCAGCAGCCGTAAAGTTCTCGAAGAAGTCTTAGGTTCATTGGAAATCAGTGAAGAAATTTTTTCAAAGACGTGTATCATTGTAGATAAAATGGATAAACTACCTACGGATATAATAGAAGAACAACTAACTGAATTGGGGCATAATTCAGATGCAATATCAAAGATACAGTCAATATTGAGTATCAAGAATATGGATGAATTAGATAATTCATTAGGAAAAGAAAGTTCAGCCGTACGTGAATTAAATTCACTTTTCAGTTCTATAGACTCATATGGTATTTTAGAATGGGTTGAATTTGATGCATCTATTGTTAGAGGGCTTGCGTATTATACAGGTCCAGTTTTCGAGGCACATGATCGAGAGGGTAAATTTAGAGCGATTTGTGGAGGAGGAAGATATGACAAATTACTATCAACATTAGGAGGTAAAGATTTACCAGCAACTGGATTTGGTTTTGGAGATATGGTCATTATGGAATTATTAGGAGAAAAGAATTTAATTCCAGAATTAATTAGTGGAATTGAGGACATTGTAATTCCCTTAAATCCAGAATTAAGGAGTGCATCAGTAATGGTTGCCGCTGCATTAAGAGATACAGGAAGAACTGTTGATTTAATATTGGAAGATAAAAAATTGAAATGGGCATTCAAACACGCGGAAAGGATTGGTGCAGATAGACTTGTAATGGTTATGCCTGAAGAATGGAAATCAGGAAAAGTTAGAATAAAAGATTTAGAATCAGGTCAAGAAACAGATGTTTCAATAGAAGAATTATGATTAAATCATTCTTCCTTATTACGAGAAACAGCCACTGCTGCCATAGCTAGAGCACTTACTCCGGCCATTAATCCAAACCCTGGGAGTCCACTATCGCTAGCCCCTCCAGTCATACTATCTCCGTTTCCAGGACTGTTCGGATCTGTTGTATTGGCAATGGGGAATTCCATTATTCCAGTATTATTTCCAACAGTATAGTAATACATTCTAAAATAACCATCACAGTCAAAAACTAATCCACAACCAATACCCGAAAAACCTGGTGCAGAGTATTCAAATTCAATAAAAGGTTCTTGACTACTTTTATTCCATGTATTGGTCATTTCATCTACTGTGATTTCCATTTCTAAATTAACATCATTCCCAGAATTAACTTGCTCAACCGGCCATTCTTGAATTTTAACTATCTGCTGACCTTTGGACACTGTTACAGTTAAATTAGTACAATCACTGTTATCTGTACAATCAGCAGAATAAATATTTACAGTAAAGTCAAAAACAATCGATCCATTTTTTAAATACATATGCTCTAAAAATGATTTTTCCAGTTGGCAGTTATACATTATATTTACTTGCGAACCCTGAGAAAACCCTTTTTCACCATAACCTTGTTCTGCAGACCCAGATGTGTCATTTACATCAAAATGAGTGAAGCAATTTGCTAAATCTTGTGTTCCAAGAATTACCATCGTGTTATTTGTTTCAGAGGGTTGTTTTGGGTCATCTACCATTTGAGCAGTTGATGGTGCTACCAAAGTGGACAGTGATAATATAGTTGCGAGAACAATTGAGAGTGCGACACGCCCTGCTTCCATGTTATTACACTCCCAACTGCTCTCGTTTGATACTTACCCTCACATGTTCACATTCAATCAAATCTTTGAAAGTCACTTTCTGACCTATTTCGTACCTTTTTTGCAATATTTAGGGCTTCGCCAAGCATATCTGCATCCAACATCTCACTCTTCAGTCTTTCACTGATTACTCCCGTAATTATTGACATCACTTTGATGGTATCTCCAAAGGCCGGATCTTGCCTCGCTCCAAAAATTACAGTAGCATTTGGCGAAAGTCTAGCAGTCATTAATTCAACTACTTGATTTGCTTGTTCCAATGTCATATATGGTCCCCCAGTTACATGAATCAAAGCTCCTGTGGCTCCATCAATTTCTATATCTAATAGTGGATGATTAAGTGATTCATGAACTACCTCTTCTGGGCCTCTATCACTTTCGCCATATAACATCATAGTTACTCCACCACCTTTCATAATCGTTCTAACATCTGCAAAATCTAAATTAATCAAACTAGGTAGAGTAATTGTTTCTACAACACCTTTTACTATTTCTGCAATTAGTTGATCCATAATACTGAAAGCCTCTTCCATTGGTAGATTTGGAACATAATGCAATAATCTATTATTATCTAAAACAAGTACAGCATCAGCAGTTTCTCGTACCATGTTTAAACCCTCCAAAGCCCTCTTCATTCTCATTTTACGTTCCACAGAAAATGGAGTGGTAACTACTGCCACTACTAATGCTCCAGCTTTCTTCGCCTCTTCAGCAACTATTGGTGCAATACCAGTTCCTGTTCCGCCTCCTAATCCAGCAGTAACAAATACTAAATCTGCTCCTGCAACAATATTGCCAATCACATCTCTTCCCGCTTCGGCACATCTTCTTCCCATTGCAGGATCTCCACCTGCACCAAGACCTCTCGTAATGTGTCTTCCAACTAGTAATTTCTGCATTGCACGAGTATTATCGAGATGTTGTTTATCCGTATTGATTGCTACGGTAATTGCCCCTTCAACTCCAATATGAGTTATTCTATTCATTGTATTATTTCCAGATCCGCCGCACCCACAAACTAATATTCTTGGATCAGCAGGCCCATAATCTTCTAATTCTCTATCTGTTAGAGCAGTAGGGATCCTTCTAGGGGATTTTTGATGATTTTCTGGATCAATAGATCTCATAGGTGCCTCTACCATATTTCTCCCCGTGCATCCCCGGCATTGCTGCCTTACAATACATCAGAGTTATCTTTCCCTTCTTAATAGTTGAGGGAGATTCAATATGCGAGAGGTCGTTTTTATGACTCAATTTTTTTAACCGATTAATGTACTTATTAGTCAATCAGATATTATTTTCATTTATTTTCCGGATAACACCGGAAAGCAACATAAAGCAAAGGGCCCTCGTCTAAGGTATCCGAGCTTAGCTCAGTTGGCTAGAGCACCTGACTGTAGACTGGAAATAACAACTTAGGTTGTTGGCCAAATGGCCATCAGGGGGTCCCCGGTTCAAGTCCGGGAGCTCGGACCACTTGTCATCACCTTCATTCCAGGCAGATAATTTTGTAGAAACCTAAATAGATACTAAAAGACAAATTTAGGCGTATCTCTATTACCTGGCTTGGATCCATTTTTTGATTGGGTGAGTTCTCAATAATACAAACGAAGATAAGTATCTGAAGTCTTAGTTTATACATCACGTAGTTTTTCTAGCGGAATTGATAGACTGGGTATTTCAAAATCAAAAGAATGTTTGCTAGTTTTTGGAGGAAAAACATTTTCCGATAAACCCATTTCTATCACTTCTTCTTTTGTTATGGAATCTTTATCACATTCTGGCCATACATCTACCTGGACACCTGAATCATTGAAGTAATCAACAAATATTGTGGGTACTTTGGAGAGTCCAAACTCTTTAGCTGCATTCCATTTGTGGTGTCCATCTAAAATAACATTAGTCTGATTATCTGCTATTATTGGCTTATAGAAACCTCTCTTTTTGATTTTTTTTATCCTAATATTCAAATTGTTTTCTATTATTTCTTCATGCTCTTTCAAAGCCTTGAGTTCAGCGAGAATAACTACTCTACTCTCTACTGCCATGACTTCTTCTAATGCAAGTAGGCTCATAAAGGAGTGTAAAGTCGGCGAGTCGCTAGGAGGCCTACAAATGAGTCTAAATCAATATGTTAGGAATGTATGGAAGCAACCCAAAGCAAACATACCAAGCCGTTACAGAATAGACAGAATGGCTTCTTGGAGGAGAGAACCAGTCTTTCAGAGAATAGATAAACCAACTAGAATAGATGCTGCTCGAAGAGTTGGATACAAAGCTAAACAAGGAGTAGTTCTAGTTCGAACTAGAATACGCCGTGGAGGACTTAGGAAAGGTAAAATACATATGAAGCGTAAACCTTCAAAGTCCGGTATTACCAAGATAACAATGGCCAAATCTACTCAAAGAATTGCTGAAGAGAGAGCAAGTAAAAGATATCCTAATCTTGAAGTTTTAAATTCATATTGGGTTG
>Ga0315330_10003732_pt1 | contig 10448 bp, 8 predicted proteins | sample M140m34915metaG_FD_203453 | JGI IMG/M metagenome (GOLD analysis project Ga0315330, IMG submission 203453) | Ammonia-oxidizing marine archaeal communities from Monterey Bay, California, United States - M1 40m 34915 | ecosystem: Environmental > Aquatic > Marine > Intertidal zone | place: USA... | reverse complement strand
GGAACTGGCTCGCGTACTAGATCTAGAAATTCTTCAAAAACGCGAACGTCTAGTGCGGATGCGGCTTCGTTTTCTGGATGGAATTGAGTTCCAATCGCAATCCAGTCTTCTCTTTCGCTCTCAATTGCCTCGATTACGCCATCAGGGCATCTGGCAGTGACCTGAAATCCAGGGGCAACTTCATCAACGGCCATGTGATGACGACTGCTGACGCGAATTTCTCCATCACCATAAACACGCTCCATCAACGAGCCCGGCTGAATTTCAAGGCTGTGGCGGTGACCAGGATCCTGTGGGTCACGATGAGGGATCGCTGTTGGTAGGTCTTCAGGAATATGAAGGAAAAGATTTCCACCCATTGTGACATTGATCAATTGCATACCAACGCCAATTCCAAATACAGGCATTCTTCGATCAGCAATCAACTGCATTAGCTTACGATCAAACGCTTCCCGCCGTCGGTCCATTGGGCGAACCGTAGGATGCAACATAAAACCATCCCGTCGAGGATCTAAATCAGCTCCGCCAATGAATACAAATCCGTCTAAACTGTCCAAAACCGCATTGATATCATCTTCTTCTTCCATCGGTGGGATGATGACTGGCACCCCTCCAGCTCGCAAAATACTGTCGTAATAACCCGCGGTTACTACCGAAAATGATGGCTGGTTACCTTGAGCGGTTCTAAAGTCCGCGTTGATCCCAATTAACGGTTTTGCTTGCATCCTGTTATCTCCTGAAGTTAGGTAAAGAACTCGTCATGAGTTCGGTCTGTTCAGATTCAGTCAAGTTGTCGATCAACTGAATCCGGTTAAGCAGAAACTGTTAGCGTCAGCGAGTCAGACTTCGAAACTAGCTTAGGAGATAGAAATCAAAAACGATGGTTCAAGAATGACCAATTTGCGTTCCGTTCTGGGTCGAGCACCATCTGTAGAGGCGAATTAAATCTGGAGCAGCAACTTTCACATTACCCAGATTCGTTTTCACCGACGTCTTGCCCATCCTAAGCTTGCGTCGGAAGTTCCTTTCCGTTTTAACCAACTGCCGCAGGTCGTCTGCGACATGGGTGCTATTCTGAGGTGGTCAAAAAAATGGTCAAGCAAGTCGCCGGATTTTGGGATTGCCCGCCCGCAATCGCCAAGATATTGTGCAAGCAGCAGGGCTTTGCTAGCACAACTGGTATTGCGTATGATTTACCACAACTGACTAGCGGGGTACTCGACGCAGCGACACCACCTGCAAAAATCGTGATATCACCCACCAAAACCCTGTTTTTCCTACGTTTCAACTCAACAACGCAAAAATCATGCAATATACCGACGTCTGCATTGAGTCATTTGGCTATACAATTCCCGAAGAAATTTGGGATTCAGCCACTTTAGAAGCGAAACTGGAGCCCATTTACAAGCGTCTGAGACTTCCCGAAGGACGGCTGGAATTAATGACGGGGATCCAGGAAAGGCGATTCTGGCCCCGCGAAACAAAACCAAGTGAATTGAGTCAAAACAGTGCTCGTTTGGCTCTTGAAGCCGCTGATTTCGACCCGTCACGGGTCGGCAGCCTCATTCACGGATCCGTTTGCAGGGATTTCCTCGAACCAGCTACCGCGTGTACTGTTCACAACCAACTCGAACTTCCCCGTAAATGCTTGATTTTTGATGTTTCTAATGCGTGCCTTGGAATTCTCACCGGCGTTGTGCAAGCGGCTAACATGATCCAACTCGGACAGATCGAAGCGGCTCTCGTGGTCGGCTCTGAAGGTGGGCGCCAATTAGTGGAAACCACGATCAATACTTTAAATCGCGACACTTCCCTAACACGTAAATCGATTAAATCTGCCGTTGCCAGCCTCACCATTGGATCGGCAAGCTGTGCCGTGCTTCTTACCCACGCTTCGATCAGCCAAACTCAAAATCGCCTTGTCGCGGCAGCCGTCAATGCAAATACCCAATTCCACGACCTTTGCCAAAGCCACAACGATCAGGCTGGCGTTGAAATGCAGCCCTTGATGAAAACTGATTCTGAAAAATTAATGCATCACGGTGTAGAGACCGGTGTCGCGACGCTGCCCGATTTCCTCGAACAAAGTCAATGGAGTATTCCAGATATCGATCGCGTCATTTGTCATCAAGTTGGCGTGGCTCATCAGAAACTGATGCTGCAATCTCTCGGAATCAACCCAGACCTCGATTACTCTACATTCCCATGGCTCGGAAACACTGGCGCCGCAGCTTTGCCAATTACGATGGCCGTCGCCTGCGAGAAAGAGTTCATAACCCCCGGTCACCGCGTTGCCATGCTTGGCATCGGATCCGGTATCAATTGCATGATGCTTGGCGTTGAATGGAATAAAACATGCGTTCGTTCGAGCATATTCAAACCTCAGTAAATCACGGAAAACAAGCAAGTTTGAATTAACGCGTTCGGCCAACGCCAAGCCAACAATCGCAATTGAAATCATATGAATCAACAGGCTTTTTCAGCAGCCAACGCTCGCCACAGTTGCCGCCCCCGGCAAGCCTGAGCTAACTCTTCGTGCTATTCACTTTGCAATAATCGCTTTACGCTATTTTCTTCGGACCTACTTCAGTTTGATAAAGTCTTTCGATTTCAGCTTCTCACCACCGTCGGTTGTGATCACGGCTGATATCAAATCGTCATCTTTTCGCACGACTCTTACGGAAAACCGGCCGTCAATAAACATGACGCCATTTTCACCCGACCGACCGAACCGATTGGGGCTAATTTCAGCCAATGTCAGTGGGCCGGGTTTCGTCCATTGCACGGCATCCCCAGCGGCACATTCAATCACGACCGAGGTCCAAATGGCTTTGTCAGAGATATCCTCCAAGACAGGTGGTTCATCACTTTTATAAACGCCTAACTTTCCACCAATCACCCTCAGGTTAGTAGTCGTTCCCTTCGCTCCGTCATCACCATCAAGCGATGAAGCCCCTGCAAAGACGGCCGGCATTTTCTGAGCGACCTTTTGATTGTCTGGCGCATCCCATGGAAGTGAAAAATCGAACTGGTCATACAATTCCTGTTCACCCAACTCCGGAAGCAAACCGACTCGCCAATTAAACTGCGGCCTCGCCTTTCCTTCTGAATTGGAAACCCAGCCCGCTGGCGGAAGAAAACCATTCTCTGAATGATAAGTTTTGAGTGCTGCTGCAATTGTCTCGAGGCTCTGCTGACGGTTGGACAGTTCCGATTGCTTCACACCATCCTCGACAATTGCTTTGATCAATTGATTTAGATTTTTTGGTCGTTTCATTTTTAAAGTCAACTGATCGGATGCCATCGCCAACGACACCAAATCAGAATCGCTGATTTCCGCGGCAACGGTAGCCATTGGTTCCATCATTGTCGGCACGAGCATCGGCTCGCCATCTCTTCCCGGAAAGCCACCCAAACGCCCAATCGTTGAACCACCTTTAGAACCGCTTCCCTGATTGGCTGAAAGCATCTGCTCCAATTGGTCGTTAAGAATCACTGCGATTTCCTGGACAAATTCCTCGTCCTCAAACGCGGCGGTAAGCTCCACCATTTCTTCTCCGGAAATGGAGGCAGACAACTCAATTTTCCGAAGCTCTTCAGGCAAACGAGCTATCGGACCAAGACTTGGCGCGCCAAACGCGTTCGCCATCCCTGTCACCATTTCGAACATGCTCCGGTAAGCGGTAACATCCACGATTCCCTGAATGTCATTACTGGAATCCATCGCCTCCAACTCGGTCGCTACCAGAGACCGATTTTGCTTTCCATTAAATTTCCCAACAAGCGCTGAACTACCAATGGCAATCCGGTTCGCATCGATCGCCTTGACGACGATATCAGGTGCACCGTCTCGAGGCGGTTTTTCACCATTGTTAGCTTCAGAAAAATTCGGCTCCGCCACCGCAAGCTCGAATTTGTCTGGGATGGCAGACAGTTCCGGCGGTTGGATAAATTCCAGAACGACAACCAAGGGTAAGCCTCCGCCTGAATCACCCCCGAGGAACGGCAACTCTTTGTCGAGAAAAACCCAAAGGTAACGCAAATTCTTAAGGTCTGCGTTTCGCTCGCCAACGACCGAGCCAAGCTCCTTTTGCACGGAATCCCAAGGTAATTCCGCCAAGGCTGGATCAAGAAGAACCCCCGCCGCGTTTACTCTTAGTAGACCGCTAAAGTTCGCCGGAATAAAAGCCAATTCCTTGCCTATTTCCGACCGAGGTTCTGTGTCGCCACGGCCAACATTGAACTTCGCAGGATTGGAATTCCCCCGAGGGACTCCTTCAACGACATCGGGGCCACCACAACCATTCATCATCAAAACCATTGAGAAAATGATCATCGTTTTTGCCAGATCAGCAAAGTTGTCTGTCTTATTAATCATTACGCCCTAACGAACTTTTCAATTTTTTTAATGTACTAGCAACTCATACCCCGACGCCGCCCAACCTGTTTTACCAATTTAGTGTTTTTCTCGCACCGGCTAAGCCATCAAATCCCTTGCATTCTCAAATTTCTCGTGTCAAAAAACGTCGGAAAGATTTTTCTCTAAGTTCAAAAAACTGCAGATAAACGAAGTAATCCAAGTTTAAAAACCACCCTGTTTCCACCCGGTCGATTTACCTTTTCCAACGACTGCCCCACCGACCAGAAATTGGCTGGTATCTGGCGCACGCGGAAACGCCCAATTTCCTATACCGAATAAATTCAACAGGTTCATCCGTCCCCTTTTTTCGCTATCAAACGTTGCCCAATTCGCTAGCGGACACTGCATTGCCAGTACCAAACTGAAATCAAAAAAGCGATATTGAATATCGAGGTAAATTGCTCAAAAACACGCTTTTTACCGAACAGTATCAATCTAGGCAGTATTTTTTCGATCTGCTACTCTTTAGTTCTGCGATCGACAAGCGAGTACCTGATTCGTTTTGAAGATCGAGGTTCCGAAGTGCACAAAGACGTGCCAAGAAGCCGATGATTAAAACACGGTTTCGGTGCGTGGTTGTTCAATTTGGTTACCTGAAGAACGTAGCGGTCGACCAAATCGCTAGGAAATGGATAGGAAGCCAACCACAAACTGAAGAACAGGGCAGTTGTTCAGTTATGACAAAGGACGTCAGTTGATGGATTCGAATAATAATTTTGAGATAAACGTGCATATCCGCTGGATGATCCGAAGGGATATGCCAGAAGTCCTAAGCATTGAGAAAGCAAGCTTCGAGTTCCCGTGGTCTGAAGAAGATTTCATCCGCTGCCTACGACAACGAAACTGCATCGGTATGGTGGCTGAATACGACGAACGCGTCGTCGGCTTTATGATTTACGAGTTACACAAAGATCAGCTGCACGTGCTTAATTTTTCAGTTCGTCCCGACATTCGGCGACGAGGAGTTGGCATGCAAATGGTCAACAAGCTTGTTGGAAAATTATCCCAACAGCGCAGAAACCGAATCATTCTTGAGATCCGAGAAACAAATCTCGCGGCTCAAATGTTCTTCAAAAATCTCGACTTCCGAGCAATCTCGCTATTGCGAGATTATTATGACGACACGGTCGAAGACGCTTACGTCATGCAGTATCGTTTCAAAAGCGAAACTTCGCAGCCACTCGAACCCGTCAATCGAATTCGACGAATGGCTGGCTAAGGCAGCGCTGAATCAAATTACTCAAGAAAGCTGTCCCTATGGACAGCTTTTTTTATTGCTCCGACCCCAATTGCAATAATGTCTGGCGAATCCTCTTTGTTGCTAATTTGAGAATATCTACCACACGGCGGGAGTCTTGCTGGACGAGAATTGTGCAGATCGGCTGCCCTGGTCTAATTAACTCTCCTTCGTTCGGAATATCAGCCAAACCAATTTGACCAGGCTCCAGCTCGCCAATTAAACGCCATTGAAAAACCAGCTGCCGATGGACAGCCTCGGTGATTCGGACGGGATCATCTCCATCATAAAACACAATCGACTTGCCAAAACAAGCATCGCTTTCTAATCCAGTCAAATCAGTTGACCGCCTCAGACGCTGCATATCCAGGTTCCCAAGACAGGCGAGTACGTGGAGATCGACAACACTACTGTACGGGGTACCGGTGTCCCGGTTGCCACCATCAATAATTTCCATCGATGCGGTTAAGCGAATATTTAAATCAACCGGCCAGGCGGTGTTGCCATCGACTAAAAAATCTATTCCCCAGGCACCGACAATTCCGTATTGCTCTGCGATCGCGCCGCCAATCGTCTCTATTTTTGCTTTTAGACTTTCCTGAATTCGCAAAGGACCAATCGAACCACAATACCGAAACTCGCCAGCGCCACACCATTGCTCATTAACCAGCTGGCGAGTCCAGCCCACAAGTGCTGTACCTCCATCCTTTCCCGTCTGAGGCATGGAAATGAAGACCCCGGAAAAGTTTTCGCCCTGAACTTCTTTCTGAAAGTAGTGTGATCGACCTTCCGAACCGACATCCTCCTCGGTAGCGCGTTGGATGCCTAAACCACTTGACGATCGGAACGATTTTTTTAACCAATCCCTTGGAAAGGCCTCCGCCCCTAATTGACAGCTCGACTCTGGGACCTGGTATCCCATTGCCTTCAACCAAGCGAGAACTTTGACTGTGTCACTCAACCGAGCCAGCTGACTTGCATCTGGCCCCAGTACGGGCACGTGAGATGCGAGGGACTCGATAATGGAGGGCTTATTTTCCAGTCCTCCCGCAAAAATCGCAAAGTCGCAGCCGGAAATTAAATCTAAATTTTCTTGCAGCAGCAGATCTTCGAAATCCCTTAGGCGAACGACAGTCCTTTTCGGAACCTGTCTCGATCTTACCTGAGAAGAACGATCGCACGACTTCCCATCACCTTGGGAATCCCAATCACTGAAAAAATCAAACGCCGTTACGTCGAATCCCGCGATTTCTGCGCTGTGAATCCATGGACGTGCACTGGCAGCGACAATTAGTAGTCGAAATTTTTGGGGATTATCCATCAGTTTTAGCTACATTACGTACGGAAAATGTTCGCAAATTACATTATCTATTTTTAACAGGTCTTGCATTGGCTAGTTGGCAACGGGCGTGCCGTTTGATAACTTATTGGACTCGAAACGTTCATCGACGTCGTCTTTGGTACGCTCGGACATCAGATCACAATAACTCAAAATTTGAACAGGAGAATCCCATGTCGATGCACATTGGTGAAGCACTCGCGGGAGCAGATAACGAAATTGCACATATCGATTTGATGATCGGTAGCAAATCAGGTCCCGTGGGCATCGCGTTTGCAAACGCACTGTCAACACAAAGCGAAGGTCATAATAACCTTCTAGCAGTTTTGACACCCAACGTGGCAGTCAAGCCATCGACCGTTATGGTCACCAAAGTCACCATCAAAGGCATGAAGCAAGCAGTCCAAATGTTCGGCCCTGCACAAGCGGCTGTCGCTAAGGCTGTTGCCGACAGTGTCGCAGACGGCGTCATTCCAAAAGACCAGTGCGAAGATCTTGTTTGTGTTTGCGGCGTATTCATTCACCCGCAAGCGGAAGACGATAAAAAGATTTATGACTACAACTACGAAGCCACCAAAATGGCAATCGCAAACGCCATGAATAACTCGCCTTCAGCGGACGAAATGGTAGCTCAAAAAGAAGAAGCTGCTCATCCATACCGCGGATTCTAAGCGGCACTGCCGAAACAGAGCCCGCATGATCTCGTGCGGGCTTTTTTTATGGATTGGCGGAAGTTAATCCGCAAAACATCTACCTCCAAATTTAATCCCAGCTAGTTCAACCATGAGTCAGAAATCAAAGATCCTAATCCAGTTCGATTCAGATCGACACGCAAGTGTGTTTGATTCTGTCGTTGCCATTGATTCGGGAATTGACCACCTTCTGCCCCATGCAAATGTTAAACCGGAGGACATCGAATCTCTCGTTCATGGCGCGATGTTTACTCGCGGTTCTAAAGACCTTTGCCATACGGCCTTATTTTTTGGCGGCAATAATGTAGCTGCAACAGAAGAACTAGTCAGGGCAACCAAAAAGTGTTTTTTTGGAAACCTAAGAGTATCACTTCTTTCAGATCCCAACGGCAGCAATACGACTGCAGCGGCTGCCGTTCTGTGTGCACAAAATGAAACGGACTTAGGTGGCAAGAACATCACCATCCTCGGAGGCACGGGCCCCGTTGGGCAACGGATCGCACGACTCATCGGCGGAGTTGCCTCGGCAGCAAACCCACCCGCTTCCATCCGGCTTGGATCGCGATCGCTAAAAAAATCAAAAGGCGTCTGTGACTCGTTGGCCGAACTCACAGGATTTAAATTTTCTCCCTCCGAAACCAGTTCCGACGAATTGACTCGCGAGTCAATCCAGAATGCCGATGTTGTCTTCGCTGCTGGAGCGGCAGGAATAGAATTGATGACCGAGGGCTGGATCTCAAACGCCTCGACACCGGCGGTCGCGATCGATCTAAATGCCGTTCCGCCCGCAGGAATATTTGGCGTCTCCGTTACCGACCAGGGAGAAAAACGAAACAATACCGTTTGCTATGGCGCGATTGGTGTCGGAGGCCTGAAAATGAAAATTCATAAACAGGCCATCAAAAATCTATTTCATACCAACGATCTAACCCTCGAGACCGAGGAAACCTACCGCTTGGGCGTTGAGTTAATTAAGTAGCCATCTGAAACGAAAACCGGACCGAGAGTACCGCTATTTCAATTTTCAATTGAGCAATAGGATGCGTTAACTCGAACGGATTTCCCGAATTCTAGGCAGCTCGGCGGTCAACGTCGTCGTCTACAGAATTCGCTTCCGATTCTCGCTCGATGGCAGAATAGTGGATAGCATCGGGATCCCATTGCGGCACTCCGTGATTGATTGCCCACAACCTCGCTTGCTTATTAAACGTATAGAATGCAGCGATCCAAGCCGTCTGGACCCCCGCTTTGCCATCCAAAATTGAACCCTGAAAAATATACTCCCGGATGAACCGAAGCATCGGGCGCACCATCAATTTAAAATAAGTTGTGTCTTTCCCTTCCTCGCTCCACTGCTCGGCCTGAAGGGTCGTGTAACGCTGAATCTTCCCATACAGTTGATCGTAATCCCAAACTGAATAATGGGTCATCTTCTCACGCAGCTTGCCAACCTTCTTACTCGAGATCTGCACTTCGCCATGATCGCTCGGCCCCGTGTAACGTCCCCGGTCCCGGCGAAACAACCTGATCACAGCATCCGATTTTGCATCCCCAAAATGGAGACGCTTACCCATGAAGTGATTCTCTCGATAAATCCAGTAACCGTCGAAAGCCGGACCCCGACTCAACTCCATCACGATTTCATCGCCTAGCTCGGGCTTAATTCTTTCGTCTGCATCGACGATCAACACCCACTCGTGCGCAGCTTGAGGAATCGCCCAATTCTTGAAATCACCTGACGTGATATAAGCTCGCTCAATGATGCGAACCTTGTCAAATTCGCTCGCAATTTTCATTGTGTCATCAGTCGAACCCGAATCCGCAATGATGATCTCATCTGCGATCGAGTAAAAACTTTCGATGCACGCCCGAATGTTCAACTGCTCGTTTTTGCAGGGAACGATTACTGATAGCGGTTGTTTCATCAGTCTGTCTGTTGTCTTTCTCGCCGAATCTGCGCTGGTGCAACTGGCGATGTAGATTGAAATATTCGACTCCGCGGATCCATCCGACCTGTCCGAACCGTGCAAGCTAAAACATTAACAAAAATAAGTCAACGCGATTCAAAGTCGGCTTTGACGACTGCTCTTTAAGCTCGATTCCTAAACTACTTCAAGAACCGATTAGCCCTTAATTAATGGGTTTCCAGTGATTTTCGCGGGACCGAATCGCGTCCAACCACCCAAGGAACTGCTAGCACAATTAGCGGCAATAGTGAGCTCTTGAATGATACACATTTGTGCGCTTTGAACAGTTACTGAAACGCCAGCGGCCTTCCTCAGCAAGAAGTATCTCAGGGATAAATTTGGGAAGCCACGCTTTTCAAACATTAGAATTATTTCCGTCAGTTTTCTAAGCTTCAACCTGGTTTAATCTCGACCAGATCGAAACTTGCGGATTTACCAAGCCCTTTATCAAACAGAATTGTACGGCCGAGTTCTCGTCAACTTTTTTGCCAGGAAGCAAAGATTAAGATTCCCGGACCAAACGTCTCGGGAGTTTTTATGTCAATGCCGAGCAGATTGGCCACCGTGCCCATTTAAGTAGCTTTACGTCGACCGAATCTTAAGCGAATATGAATCACCCAAAAACGATAACTCCATAAACGCGCAATTGAAATTTCGCCGACTCGAGCGCGGGAAAAATGCTAATCCTAAGTACCGAGTCCTGTCATCAACTCGTCTTCCTCCGAATGAATTTGAGCTCACCAGCACCATAATTGGACGAGCGGTTTGTGCCTATTTGTGTTGTAAGGAACTC
>Ga0315330_10003730_pt1 | contig 10455 bp, 10 predicted proteins | sample M140m34915metaG_FD_203453 | JGI IMG/M metagenome (GOLD analysis project Ga0315330, IMG submission 203453) | Ammonia-oxidizing marine archaeal communities from Monterey Bay, California, United States - M1 40m 34915 | ecosystem: Environmental > Aquatic > Marine > Intertidal zone | place: USA... | reverse complement strand
ACCTTTCCACCGAACCTCCGACACCCGTCGATACGGTCTTGCGGACTGAAAACACCGAGGAAGTCCCCTTTGTCGACTTGGCAGGGAATCTTCCTTCAGAAGAAGAATGAACCGCGCGTCGCGTTCATAAGGGTGAGGTCGCTGGCCAAGACCGGTCCACATGGCAACGAAGAAGAAAAACGATGGCAGCGGCATTCAGCAAGCTGCAGGTTTGATTCGATATTTCGATGAGGAATCCGAGGAATCGTGGAAGATCACCCCGGCGCAAGTTTACCTCGCCTGTATCCTCTTGGGTGGTTTCTTTTACCTCGTCAACCAAGGCGTTGTCCAAGCCATCTGGAACCTCTTCTGAGTTCAGAGGGTTTGAATCAGCACCACTCGCTGATCGTTTTCCGCCATGCAACGCGCCACTTCCAACGCCGTCGAGAGGTCTTCGGTGACGCCAAGCACTTCCTCGCCTTGGGCCGTTTGAAGAACCAAACGGTGCGTCAGTTCATGAAGCGTTGAAGCCTCAATGCGCTCAAAAATCCAGTGTTCGTTTTCAATACGAACCAAAGCAGGAACTTCGGTCAAGGGGCCCATTTGTTCACCTACACGCTCCGTTCGCGAGGTGAGCGAAGCAAGGTCTCGTACGGGTCGCCACAATCTGTGTCGCAACGGCATTCTCAATTTTCTTGTTGGTTCAACGCCTGCGCGAAATGCTCGTGCCATAAGGGTCCCATCCCTGAAATCCGAAGATTTCAGTTGCCGCTTCGAACTTGCACACTTAAAGAACGCGACGCTTGTAAGGACGATAGTCCCCTTTATTGAGGGAACGCCCTCTTGTCACGTCGAAGCCAGACGCCACCCGCAGCGCTGACCAAAACAAGCGCCAGAAGAGAGGATTGGAGTTTCTGGACCGGCTCGGCCGCGGCGATGGTAAGGAAACAGCACACCACCCAACAAACGAGACCGAACAGGAAAGTCGGTTCCGTTCCTGATGAGCGCCCGTCGATAAGTCCCATGTAAACCAGAGGAAAGGCCCCCCCGGTCAAGAGAAGAGCAGGGTGCAGCAGCCAGCCGGCATCTGATACCAACACACCAAGAGGAAGGAACATCATCACGGTGATTCGGAACCACCACGCTTCCGGGTGATGGGCGGCATCAAATCCAACCGTCGGGAGGATCATGGAGGCGGCGCCAACGAACATGAGAACAGCAACCCCTCTCCAACCGGTGATGAAGGCATCAAAACCCTCGCCATAGACCTCAACCGCATCCGCTGTGCTCCCGGACAATACGAGGGAAACGAGGACGGTTAATCCCAAACAGCAAGCAAGTGAGATGGCTTGAGAAGAGGACGGTCCTTGAAGACCCTCAGCCACCGTCGAGAAGGCGTGTGGCAGGGCCGCCCAAGTCGCATACACAGCAATGACCAACGCCATAGCGAGTCGTTCGTTTTGCAAAGGCCGATCCCACCAAGCATCCGTGTACACCTCGGTTTGGAACAGGCAAGCCCAGGCCACCGTGCCTGCGAACAAGATTTTGATGATGGCTCGCTGAAACAAAAGAGAGGTTTCGCCACTTGAGGCCATGTGGGCCGTTGCGGTGAGCACCTCCCCCGACATCATCAGGAGAAGCGTGAAGAGAACCACGGTAACAAACGTCGCCCACCCCATCAATTCAACGGTCGGTGACACAGGCACGGTGTCTGCTGACGCATACATGTCTTGTTGGAAGAGGACCATGAGGAGCACCAACGCCCACACGCCGGCATGGGTCATCATACGGGAGCGAATAAAATCCGATGTGTCTGGGGAAGACCCTCGCAAGCTCGGCAAGAATGGGGCGAAAAGAGAAAAACTGAGGAAGGCAAAGAGCGCCCCTTCGAGAACGCCTTGGCCGGTGAACAACAATTGCAGTTGTTCGGCCATGGACGCGTTCTGGTCGAGGACATAAGCCACTTCGGGGTTCGTCGAGGAGAGCGAAAAAATGTCAGCAGCCCTTGAAATCACCAATCCGGCCACCATGAGAGGAGGTGCCCACCGATACAGGCGCTGAAGCAACGGGCGATGGTTCAACGCCTCATCGAGGTAAAAGGCGAAGGCCCAACCAAGGCAGGAGAGAAAGAGCACTGGCAGGTACCATGGCACCGAGGAGGCCAGCATGAAACCTATCACAGCGAGGCCCCTTTTGATGATGGCGGAAGACCAAAGGACAAGACGCTCAAGCACCGAGCGTGCGAGGACCGACCGACGCCGAGGAAGAGCGGCGCGCCTACGCCGAACAATCATCCCTAACGGCCCTGGTTGGCCACCTCGGGCGTGATGTGAATTCGTGGCTTGAGAAAGCCCTGGAACCGCTCCCAGAAACGTTTCGAATATCCTTGCATCGCAGCGATCGACAGTGGACCGTTGAGCAAGTCAAGGCGCTTGGAGCGGAACCCATTCCGTGGATGCCGGATGAAACGGCCTTCGTCATGCCCTTTGCCAGAGGCAGAGCACCGGAAGGTCTGGCGCAACGAATGATGGCGTTGCTGCACGAAACCGGGCGCATCACACGTCAGGAAGCCGCAAGCATGCTGCCTGTTCGCCTGCTCAATCATGAGAAAGACATGCTCGCATTGGACATGTGCGCCGCTCCAGGTTCGAAAACCACCCAACTCGGTGAATCGCTCCACCCCAACGGCGTGGTGGTCGCCAACGAACCGGTCTCAGGGCGCCTGAACATGCTCGTCAGCAATCGGAGCAGGTTGGGGTTGACCAACATCGTGGTCACCCAACACGACGGCCGGCACTTCGCTCGCTTACCGCCTCCGGGCTTTGATGCGGTCATTGCCGATGTCCCGTGCACAGGAACGGGAACCACCCGGAAGAACAGAGATGTCTGGTGGGACTGGACCCCAAAGGAGAGCCGACGCATGTTCAAGATGCAGGTTGAAATTACGATGCGAGGCGCCTCCCTCCTGGTCCCGGGCGGTCACTTGCTGTATTCCACATGCAGCGTTGACCCCGTCGAAAACGAGGCCGTGGTGGCGGAAGTCTTGCGTCGTTGCCCCTACCTTGAGCTCGTCCCCGTAGCCCTCGATGGATGCACCCTTCACCCGGGTAGGCAGCGTTGGCCTGTCCTGGATGAAACGGGCGCCTGCGTGTCTTCGGAAAACGTTGAGGCGTTGCCGTTTTTTGTTCCAGCCCATCTCGACCCTGCCTCTCGTATTGAGAGAGGTGAGGGTGAAGAAGAACTGGAAAGGGAAATTCTCCACCAACTTCCGAGGTGTTTGAGGCTCTGGCACGACGATAACAACACCGGTGGCTTTTTTGTTGCGCAATTCCGACACAAACCGGAGGCTTCACCCGAACACATCGCCCAGGCCTTCAGGTCCCGACGAGCAACCCGCAAAGCCGAAGGTTGGACGCCAACGGTCAAAACACCACCAAAACCCACCTCAAATTCCGTGGTCGTCGCCGATGATAAGGTGGTGAGCCACCTCGAAGGGCTCTACGGCATGGCCCTGGACGGCTATTCCCTCTGGCAGCGTGGAAAGCGACTCAACCTCGCACCGCCTTTGGTGTACGAACGCCTGTACAAGCCACCTTCACCCACCAACAAAGGCGACGTTTGGGGCGGGGATTCGTTTCATCCCATGCGGGTCGTCCACGCTGGACTACCGGCTTTCACGCTGAAGAAAAATTCATGGCGCAGCAGACAGGAGGCACTCTACGCCTTTGCCGACCGTTTCGAACGCAATGTCTTGAGAATCGATGAGGTGTTGTTCGTTCGTTTGCTGCGCGGTTGGGCGCCTTTGCTTGAGGATTTTTACGAGCAAGCCGAAGTGGATGCGTTACCCAATGGGGCGTTCCTTCTGAGGAGTACGCTTCCCTGGGGCGAGGAAACCATCTCGGTTTGGGTCGGTGCGCGCATCACGCTGATGATCGATACCAACGAGCAGAACATTTTGCGTCATAAATTGGACCTGCCGTGGCGTGATGAGGAGGAATGAGGCTTGCGAACCCTGCTCGTGACGTTGGTCTTTGCCTTGATCCTCGTTCCGTCCCTCCCAGCCGAGGAGGACGCATGGGCTCTTCACGCCCAGTCGGACCTTTCAAACGATGGAAAAACTGGTCTTTCCGAGGTTTACCTCCCGCTGGGCTTGGAGCAGCCCCCTTCTGTGCCTGAACATCACGTGCAGTGGACGTGGTGGCCATGGAGCGCTGAGACCGGCTCTGATTGGCCGGACGATGATGCCCTTTATCGAGCCTCAATCCGCAACGTTTCGTTGAATTCAACCCTCAACGAAGTCGTTGTTGAAAACCATGTTCTTCCCGAGGTGGAGGCCGTCGCCCTTTCGGGAAAGGTGAAGGTTGTTTCAGCCGAAGACCGGGTGCGTATGGTCGCTTTTGACATCTCCATCACGCCGTTGGAAAACCTCAGCAACCATACGATTCTTTACGTGGTGTTGACTGAGAATGTGGCAGAAGACCAGCATCGGAGGCAAGCGAAAAACCTCGTCCGTGAGATGAGGCCTGAAGTGGCCTTTTCCGTGAAGGCCAACAACACCACCGACTTGGTGTCAATGCTGCCTGCCGACCATCTTGATGCGGCGGGCGTACACTTGGAGGAAACCCCGACAGGATGGTCCTATTCTGTAGCCGTTTTTGGTAGCGAAGAAGAGAACGATACCCACCCTCGCCTGTTGGCTCTTGCCCACGGTGATTTGCCCTCACCTTCCATTCATGCGGGTCTGGACCAAGCCTGGACGCCTTTGCTGCTCTCGGCCATAACAGCGGTCATCGTTGTCTCCATCGTTGTCGCTGTACGACAACGAGAACAAGCCATTCCGAAACTCAAAGCCACTTGGAGCGGGGGACATGCAACCTCGGCCACCATCACCATACAAGCCGGCCTCCATGATTTTAGCATCACAAAATGGCACGTCAGTCCTCCTTGGCAATTCAAAGGCCGGCCTCCAAGGCAAAGCCTTTCTGCGGGTGGTTCGAAAACCATTGAAGTTGAATTCCGAAAGCCATCGGAACAAGATTGCCACATTGAGGTCGCCATTGAAATCGAAGACTACGGTGCGTGGAAACAGCACCTCTGGCTCAAGGCCGCTGGAAACGAGAAGCGAGTCCATCAAGAAGAAGAGTAAGGGTTGAAGTGAGGCAGCCACTGCCCGAGGTGACCGACATGAACCTCGACGAGACCGACCGTGCCTTGCTCCAACTGTTGGGTGAAGATGCGCGGGTCAGTCATCGCCAACTCGCTCGAGAGCTTGGTATTGCTCAAGGAACGGTCACCAACCGGGTTCGACGGCTTGAGCAAGAAGGCGTGATCGAGGGTTATCGTGTGGCCCTGAACGCTGGCCAACTGGGCTGGACCATGACCATCATGGCGGGTCTGCGTATTCAGAAAGGTCGGATGATCGATGTTCAGCAAAAAATTGCCGCTGACCCGAGGGTGTTTGCCGTTTACGACGTCACTGGTGATTGGGATTCCATCGTTCTGGCGAGGGTCAAGGACCGTGCAGATTTGGATAATTTGACGAAGACCGTCTTCACGCTGGATGGCGTTTCTCGCTCCTACACCCACGTCGTACTGAACACGGTGAAAGAAGAGGCGTTTCCTTCCTTTTCAGGAGACCAATGAGGTCTCATCGTACATTTCAACGAGCGGTCGCAACACATCAACGAGCCCGGACAACCCCTCAACCACGCGGGTTTCTGGTTTGAGGCAACGCATCAACGTGGACCGAAGGCGCTCGTCTAGCCGGATGTCAAGTGACTCCAAATTTCGACGGATGGTGCTTTGCAACCGACCCCCCGTACGGTCCCAATCCATGAGAACGATGATGCTCGGACCACCGTCGACATCGCTCTTGCGTCCGTAAGATTCCACCAGGTGTACAAGCACATCATCGACAGGCCAACCTCGATTCAAAACTTCGATCGGACCTGTGAAACCGAGTCGCTCGAGGGCGATGCGGTCGCGACGGCCCTCGACCAGAATCGCAGCCCCAGCGTCTCGATTTCGCTGCCGTTCGTGCGCCAAAGATTGCGCAGCCTTGTGCCAGCGTTCTTCGGCGTTTGAAGAGCCTCGGCCGATGCCATGGAACGCATCATCTGAAACAGAGAGACCCCCGGAGGTTGAGGCGTACTTCGACCACAGACACCTCTTGGAGCCGAACATCATCAAGGTTCGTCTTGATGGCACCGGTTTGGATGAACAAAGGGTTTCGCCAGCGATGGGGTCAGCCCCGTTTCAAACAACAACCGGTTGAACGCTTCAGAATGAGATGTTTTGGCCCTTACAAATATCCTGCGCCGCGGCGGGTTCAAGTAGCATCGCCGGGATGGTTTTCCTGAGGCAAAAAATGGTCCGCAAACCGTTCAATTTCAACCCAAAAAAATCGCGAAAAAAACGCACACAGGCTCCCCATGTAGCCTTGGAAACAAATGCAGGTTCTAACCCCCCTCAAGCAACGCTTAAGGAGGGGCTACACGGCCGGTTAAACAGGGTGGTTGCATGGTAGCAGAAGACACGGTGTTCGCTGTTCTCTATGATAAGTTCATGTTTTGGTCCATTCTGGTCGGCATCTTCACGTTCGGCTGGATGTTTTTGGCCATGCTTCGATACCGAGACGGCGTCGAACCGGACACCACCCATATCGACCATATCGAAGTGGGTTCGTTCCCCGTCGACCGGCACCACACCACACTTGAGGTGTTCTTCTACGTCTTGCCGACCATCATCGTGGCTTGGCTGGTCGTCCTTGCGCTTTCGTCCAACACGGCCGTTTGGGTCATCCCGGACGAGGCCGACGCCCACGACATGGAGATCACCGGCAAGCAGTGGTTTTGGGAATACAAATACCTCGACAGCCTCACCTGGGAAGACGACCCGTCCTTGAGCGGCATTGATGTCGACTGGACCGGAACCACGTTAACGGTCTCCAGCACCCCGGGCTTGGCCACCAACGTTTCCATCGTCAAGGGAGCCGATACCCTCGACCCTGTGTCGATTGACCAACTCACGGGAGACGCCGCCGCTGCTGTCACCTTCGACCCGTACAAGCACGCCATGGTCGAGGTCACCGATGCTGATGGCACCGTCCTCCACACGTGGATGCACATCCCACGCGAACATGTGTTTTCTTCAGCCCTCGGCGAAGACATGATTCTGCCTTGTGATGAAGCCGTCGTGTTCGAGATGCACTCGAAGCCATCGGACGATTCCAACCCCAACTACATCGGTGTGCAGCATTCCTTCTGGCTCCCTGAATGGGGCGTCAAGGAAGACCTGGTCCCCGGCATTGAGGGTGGCACCTACATGACCATCACCGCCGACGACCCCGGCACCTTCGACATCCGCTGTGCAGAATACTGTGGAAACCAACACTCCATGATGTACGGTAAAGTCAAGATCGTCGCCGCTGAAGGCACCGACTGCTCGGTTGATACCGGCGTGAAGAAGAGTGGCGAGTCGCCACCTGCTGGAGGTGCGTACTGATGCGAGGTCGTGTCACGCTCCTTCTTGGCGTGCTGTTGGTCGCATTGATGGCCGCCCCCCAATTCACGGCTGCCCCGGGCGGCATTGGCTCGGCGGGTGACCAAGGTTGTACCTGTCACGGTGGAGCCTCTCCCGATACCACCGTCTTGGTCGACGGCCTCCCCGAGACCTACAACGCCAGCGAAACCTACACCTTCACCGTGACCGTTCAGAACGACGTGATGGAAATCAACGATGTCGACTGGAACGGTCGGGCCGGTGGATTCCGTATTCTTGCCTCCCACGGTGACATCACAGCGGTTCCAGAATCGTACAGTCAAATGATGGACGGCGGCCTTACCCACACGAGCGAAGCCAACACGGTTCGCTCGTGGACCTTTGAATGGACCGCCCCCGCCGCCGACGACCTCAACGTTGAGATGACCGTTTACGGAAACGCAGTCAACGGCGGCAATGGAGCTGGTGGAGACTACTGGAACGTCGCAACCGAATCCATTGCTGGCATCAACGCCGGTGCCCTTGCACCAAGTGCCAGTGCCCTGGTCATCTTCCTGACGTCGATTGGACTCGCTGCAGGCCTCATCTTCACGGGCGTCTTGTGGGTGTTCTACCGACGCTCGCCTGAGACCTTTACGATGGAACGCTTCTGGGGCTTCCTGAAGCCTTGGTTGACCACCACCGACCACAAAGAAGTCGGTATCATGTACTTCCTGTTTGGCTTCTTCTTCTTCCTCGTCGGCGGCCTTCTGGCTTTGCTGTTCCGTCTCCAGTTGGCCCTGCCCGAGAACGACTTCCTGACCTACGACGAGTACAACTCCTTCTTCACCTTGCACGGAACGACGATGATTTTCTTGGCCGCCATGCCCATGATCGCTGGTTTCATGAATTACGTTCTTCCGCTTCAAATCGGAGCCAAGGACTTGGCCTTCCCTCGCATCAACGCCATGGGATTGTGGTTGCTCGTGTTCTCCGCACCCCTCATCTTCACCGGTATTTGGTCCGGCGAGGGTGCTGACATCACCTGGGTCATGTACCCGCCTTACTCTTCGCTGACCGAATCGAACCTCGGGTCGACCTTGGCAGACTACGGCTCGAACCCAGGAACGACGGCGTTCATCTCTGGCATGCTCATGCTCGGTGCATCCTCAACGCTGGGTGGTGTGAACTTCATCACGACCGTCTTCACCATGCGAGCACCCGGTGTGACGTGGATGAAGATGCCTCTGTTCACCTGGTCGGTCTTCATCAGCGTGTTCATGCTGTTCATGTCGCTCCCTGCCCTCATCATCGGTGTGGCCTTCTTGTTGTTCGACCACACGATTGGAACACAATTCTTCGTGGCCGGCGGCGACCCGCTGCTCTTCCAGCACCTGTTCTGGTTCTTCGGGCATCCAGAAGTCTACGTCGTCATCGTACCTGCTTTCGGCATCGTCTCGGAAGTCTTGGCCACCTCGGCACGGCGTTCCATCTTCGGCTACAAGTCGATGGTGTTCGCCATGGCTGGCATTGGTATCGTCGGCTTCATCGTGTGGGGACACCACATGTTGACCTCGGGAATGGACCCCTTCTGGCGTGCGCTGTTCATGATCACGACCATGTTGGTTGCCATCCCAACGGGTGCGAAAATCTTCAACTGGCTGGCCACCCTTTGGGGCGGTTCTTTGGTCATGAAAACCCACACCTTGTGGTCGCTTGGGTTCCTTGTGACTTTCACGCTTGGTGGTATCTCAGGAATGTTCTTCCCCGTTGCTGGCCTTGACATCCACTTCCACGATTCCTACTTCGTCGTGGCTCACTTCCACTACGTGTTCATCGGCGGTACGGTCTTTGCACTCTTCTCTGCCGTTTACTATTGGTACCCCAAGGCCACTGGACGCAAACTCAACGAAACCCTCGGACTTTGGCACTTCCTCATCGGCTTCGCCTCTTACAACGCTGCCTTCTGGCCCATGCACGCTCTGGGAATCATGGGGATGCCTCGACGCACCCACACCTACACCATCGAGTCCGGCTTTGCAGAATACAACATGGCGGTCTCAACCTTTGCCTTCATCTTTGGAATCAGCCAACTCCTCTTGGTTTGGAACATCATCTACTCCGCACGCCGCGGAGAGCCCGTGGGCAAGGACCCGTGGGGCGGTTGGTCCCTCGAGTGGTCCACCACCTCACCACCGCCAACGCCTTCGTTCCACGACATCCCCACTCAAGGCGACATGAACATCGAATACGGCCATCACAAGGATGAGCCATCGCTGATGGACAGGCTGGTGAAAGCCGAACCGAAAGGCATCGTTGTCGGTCAATTGGAGGGAGAAGAATGAGCGGTGGAGAAGCCCACGTCGAAAACAGCATTTGGATGCGCGCCGTCCTGATCGGTGGCGTGTTCCTTGCCATCGGTTTGCTCGCCTTCGCCACGATGGGCGTTGGTGTCGCCAACGTCAAGCACCACACGTACGAGGACGCCATTCTCGAATACGAGGACGCAAAGTACGCCTACGAAGACGCCAAGGCAACCAACGCCAGCGCATCGGAAATCAGTGCCCTCAAAGAAGTCAAAGAAGAGGCGCACCACCACGAGATTGAGGCGCATCTCTCCTACCTTACGTGGAGAACAGCGGGCATCACCATTCTGCTGATGTGCATCACCTATGCTTCCTTCATCGGCCTTGGTGGTTTCTTGAACTCCATCTATCCGGACGAAGCAGCTCACGATGACCACGGCTACGGCGGCGATGACCACGAACATCACGGCTCAGGCTCACCCATCGTGTTCTCATTCGGTATCATGCTCTTCCTGATGGGCTTCCCTTCTTTCCAAGGGGCCCTTGGAAACATGCTGTCGGGCGTGGACGCCAACCTGGGCGATCTCGGACTCAGCATGCTCGGATTGACCATCGTGACCGCTGGTGTTGCCAACTGGTGGCGAGAGGACTTACCCTTCATCGGCAACCACGAACAAATTGCAACCTCTGC
>Ga0315330_10003726_pt1 | contig 10459 bp, 13 predicted proteins | sample M140m34915metaG_FD_203453 | JGI IMG/M metagenome (GOLD analysis project Ga0315330, IMG submission 203453) | Ammonia-oxidizing marine archaeal communities from Monterey Bay, California, United States - M1 40m 34915 | ecosystem: Environmental > Aquatic > Marine > Intertidal zone | place: USA... | reverse complement strand
CGAGGCAGCCTTTGACACCATGACCATGGCAGGCCGTAAAAGCCGGTCTTTGAGCAGGTAACCTTTTTGCATCACGGCGATGACCGTATTTGGTTCAACATCTGGGTTTTCGATCATGCTCATAGCTTGCGCAACTTGCGGATCAAAGGGCTCCCCGTGTGGATCGACCGGGGTTATGCCGTTTTTGGACAGCACATCAACCAAACTCTTCAGCGTCAGCTCAACACCTTCAACAACCGCAGAAAGACCGTCACCCTCTGAGCCCGATGAAGCCTCAAGAGCCCGCTCGAGATTGTCGACGACGGGAAGCAAATCTTGCGCGAATCGCTCGAGCGCAAACTTGCGTGCTTTCTCGACTTCCATCTCTGCTCGACGCTGGGCGTTGATGGCATCAGCCTGTGCTCTGAGGACAGCATCTTTGGCCATAGCCACTTCCTCTTGAAGCGCCTCTACCTCCGACAGCTCGTCGATCTCAACATCGGCCGTATCAACCTCAGCCGACTCGACCTCCGCCTGGGATTCCATCGCTTCCTTGTTGTCTTGAATGTCGTTGTTCTCGCTCGACATGCAACGTCTCCTGCTAGTGAATTCTCTCAATACGGGGTAGATGGGGCGTTGAATTAAGTTTTCAAGGTAAAAACCCTCAACTTTTGGGGATATTTACATTTTGAGTCCAAGGACAACGCAGTCAGAGATCGTGATGGACGAAAATCCGCTCAAATAACAACTGCTGCAGGCTTCTGAGCGAGGGGCTAAACGCACGCGCATAGCCGGCGGAAAAACAGTTGAGGAAACAAAAAGCGAAGCGGCGGATTCGCCACCCCGGCCTAGGAAAAACACGTCACGGTAACGGCGTGCTCGCCACGTGTCATTCAAAAGCCTGAGGGAGCCAGATAGCTAAGCTCGGCTCGAGCTCACTAGCGCATTCGCACTGCCGCAGCCAAAGTCCGCGCGCTCAACGCGACAGTGCGGCGGTAAGAAGTCGGGCGGTAATATCGACGAGTGGGATGACGCGCTCGTAAGCCATGCGCGTTGGCCCAATGACACCCAGCACGCCTACGGGCTGCGTGCCCTGTGCATAGGGCGCCGTGATCACGCTGTAGTCGCCCAGCACCTCGTAGCCCGCCTCTTCACCAATAAAGATCTGAACACCGTCAGCGCGGGAGCACCGATCTAAAAGTTCGAGTAGGTCGCGCTTGCGCTCGAAGGCATCGAAGAGCTCTCGCAGCTTATCCATATCACCGGCGGACGCCTGCTGAAGCAATCGGCGCTCACCCGCGACGACATACTCATCTTTTGCGTCCTCTACATCCATCGCGTCCTTGGCCAGCTGCAATGCGGCCTCAAGATGCTCATCAATGCGCGAGCGCGCCTCCGCCATCTCAGCGACCAGTAACTGTTTCACACTGGCTAAATCGTTGCCCGCGTAACGCCTGTTTATCCGATCGGCAGCCGAACGAAGCTGCTCCTCCGAAAGGGGCTTCGACAACTCAATGACACGGTTCTGCACTTCCTTTTCGTTCACGACCAAAATGACGAGCACACGAGAATCCGAAAGCGGCAGGAATTCAATTTGACGAAGCTGTGATGCCTTTTGTTTTGGAACGGTCACAATTCCCGCCTGAGACGTCACTTGCGTCAGGAGGTTAGAGGCAGAAGCGATGAGCTCCGATGATGGGCGAGAGGGGTTTAACTCACTCTTGAGCGCTTGAATGGCGTTTTCGTCGATGGGACTCATTTGCAGAAGACTGTCGACGAACAGACGGTATCCCTGCGCCGTAGGGATTCTTCCTGCAGAGGTGTGCGGCGACAACAAGAACCCGCGATCCTCAAGGTCTGACATGACATTTCTTATCGTTGCCGGGCTCACCGACATACCACTCTCGACGTGCAGCGCTTTGGAGCCCACCGGCTGTCCTTCGCGGATATGCATATCGACGAGCGTCCGTAGTAAGGACTCTGCTCGCGGTGATAAACCTTCAAATGCCATGTTTTATTCTCCTCCATGGGTTTTAGCACACCGAACCTGACTCGAAAAGAACGAATAGGATCTGCAGGTTTGCTTCACTTGCTGTTCCGAAATTTCTGCGGCTGGGCTATAACGTCACTAACAAATAAAAACGCTGGTTATTTACGACGCGGGCTTATGCCCAAAAAACACTGACAGCCTATGCTTACTGACCTTTCCATACGCGACTACGCCATTGTGCAGCGACTCGATATCGAGTTGCACGATGGCATGACATGCGTGACAGGCGAGACAGGCGCCGGTAAGTCCATCATGTTGGACGCGCTGGGCTTGTGCATTGGCGACCGTGCCGACGCTCGCGCTGTTCGAGCTGGGGCAGACCGAGCAGAAATATCGGCCTTGTTCTCAGTCGAGCATTTACCCCTAGCTCAAACATGGCTCGAGCGAGCGGCTTTGCTTGAAGGTCATGAGTGCCTCATTCGCCGCACCGTAACGTCAGATGGCAGATCAAGGGCCTTTATAAACGGCTCGCCCGCAACGCTCGCACAGTGCTCTGAGCTCGGAGAGCTACTCGTAGATATTCACAGTCAACACGCGCATCAATCGCTACTGCGTCGTGCCGTCCAGCGTGAATTACTCGATGAATTTTCCGAAATAGGTGACGAAGCAAGCGGCGTCGCCGCCGAGGCCGAGGCCATTCGCGCACTCAAGCAAGAGCTCATCGCCTTGGCATCCTCTAGCAAAGAGCTTGAAGAGCGAAGAGACCTTCTCAATTATCAGATCGAGGAGCTTCTCGAACTTAACTTCTCCGAAGGTGAGCTCGAGTCTCTGGAGTCCGAACAGACGCTGCTTAGCAATGCAAACTGGATTAGAGAGACCGTTCATGAGGTGTCCGAGCACTGCGCTCAACTAGGCGATCAGTTGCGCTCCTCCGTTACGGCACTCAGCGACGAGCGTTTAGGGGCAAAAATCGACGAGAGCCGTGAAATGGTCGCGTCCTCACAGATACAACTTGAGGAAGCCGCCTCAGAGTTACGGCGCTACCTTGACCGAATCGAGCTTGACCCGCAGAAACTTCAAGAAGTCGAGAAGCGCCTGGACGCTGCCTACACGCTTGCGAGAAAGCATCGAATTAAGGCCGAGGCACTCGCTAGCCATCTCACCGTTTTGAGCGACGAACTTGAGGGGCTAGAGCAAGGAAATCAGCGGCTTGACGAGCTAGAGCTTGAAATCGGCGAACGAGAGCTAGCATGGCTAAAAGCAGCTCAAGCTCTGAGTAAAAAGAGAGCTGCAGGCGCCCAGGCATTAGCCGAACGAGCAATGGAACTGCTAGCCCAGCTCGCGATGGAGCGCTGCACTTTAGAGGTGGGTTTCATACCCATTGAACCTGATAAGCTCGATCCGCGCGGCCTTGAGGAAATAGAAATCTGGATTGCTACCAATCCGGGTAGTAAACCCGGCCCACTCAACAAAGTGGCGTCCGGGGGTGAGCTCTCGCGTATTTCGCTGGCCCTGCAAGTGGCGGTCTCTGACATGGCAACAGCACCAACCATGATTTTCGACGAAGTCGATGTCGGCGTCGGCGGCGCCGTAGCTGACGTCGTTGGAAAATTACTGAGAAGACTGTCCAGTAATGTTCAGGTGTTGTGCGTCACCCACCTGCCACAGGTTGCCGCAAAAGGTCACAGGCATATTCAGGTGAGTAAAGCAGGTAATGAGGTGGTCACAACAAGCCTGAGCTACCTGTCGGGAGATGCACGCGTGGAGGAGCTCAGTCGAATGTTGGGCGGTGCCGTGGTCACTGAAGCTACGCGCGAGAATGCCCGCGAGTTGCTTGCAGCAGATTAACCGCTCACCCCTATCGCACGACACCTTCACAGTAAGGCGTCATAGCAAGCGAGAGCGCGCCTCTTTCTGTGACGCGTCTTGTTATCGCTTTTTACGGACGTATAACACCAGTGAGTGATCGATGATCTCGTAGCCACGCTCAGCCGCGATGGCGTGTTGCCGTGCCTCGATCTCCTCATCGACAAACTCGATCACCTCATTGTTATCAACATCGACCATATGGTCGTGGTGATCGTCGGTTGCAAGCTCAAACACCGAGTGGCCAGATTCGAAGTTGTGGCGCTCCACCAAACCCGCGGTTTCAAACTGTGTCAGCACGCGATAGACGGTTGCTAGACCCACGTCATCTCCTGCGTCACGCAGTCGTTGGTACACATCTTCCGCGCTTAAGTGAGCACCCTCACCGGCCGATTCACTCAAGATAGAGAGTATATTTAACCTAGGAAGCGTAACTTTTAGGCCGGCGCGCTTCAGGTCGACGTTTTGATTACTCACAAGATTTCCTCGAGGACGGTTAATAGAGTTATGATGCCAGCCGTTGTCTTAACAGGAAAGGCCATCGTAGTGTACCGAACGCGTCTGATCATTCTTTTATCTCTTCTCGTGCCCACCCTGGCGCTCTCAGGTTGCAATAACATTGGCTTCCCGGGCGTCTACCTGATCAATATCGATCAGGGAAACATTGTTGATCAAGAAATGGTTGATCAGCTCAAGCCTGAGATGACGCGCCGGCAGGTTCGATTTCTACTGGGCACCCCAATTGTTGAAGATACGTTCAACAACGACCGATGGGATTACATTCGTCTCGTTCGTCGCGGAAATGACACGCTTTTGCGAAGACGGCTGACGGTGGTCTTTGAAAATGACGTCCTAGTCGACGTTGAGGGTGACTTGGTTGGCGAGAACTGGCCAGAGCCTGACCCCGTTGAATCGGCCGATGGCGCATCAGAAGAACTCTCAGATAAAACGCCCGACCAAGGGGCTAACGAAAGTACTGCGCTCTAGGTCTCCGCGCGTTCCGCCTTCGCTTTTTCAGCTCTGGCGCGCCTAACCGCTTTCGGGTCAATGAGTAGGTCACGATAAATTTCGATTCGTTCGCCATCCTGCAACTCATGTGTGGCCGGAATCGCCTTCCCGAAGATCCCAAGCTTCATAGACGAAGTGTCGGGTAGTTCATCAAAGAAACGCCCAAGGTTCGCTTGCTCAACCGCCTGTAGCGCCGACGTCCCCCTCGCCACAGACAACCTCTCGATACGCTGCTTCTCTGGCAGCGCATAGGCGACTTCAACGGTGATCATTTCCGACATGCGCTAATTAGCCTTCTCTTTTTTAAGTTGATTCGCACGTAACACCATCGCGTCAACCATATCGTTGGCGACGCTTTCAAACAAACGACTGGCCGCCATCTTAAGCAGACCCGATCGCAATTGGAACGACAGATCGAGCGATACACGACAGGCATCCTCGCTCAAGGCGTCAAAGCGCCACTCCCCTCCTAGCGAGTCAAACGGACCGTCCTCAAGTACCAGAGTAATGGATGTGTGTGGGGTGTTCGTGTTGCGCGTTACAAATGACTGCGTCACGCCAGCTTTGGTCAGGTCGAGACGCGCGACCACCTCATTATCTGTTTGCTCAAGAACTTGTGCACCAGAGCAACCCGGCAAAAACTCGGGGTAGCGGGCAATGTCAGCGACAAGATCAAACATGGTCTGGGCCGAGTGTGGCAGTAGTGCCGTCTTGTTTATGGTTGTTGCCAAACTGACTCCATTAATTCGTCAATCTAAGTAGCGTGAGTATACCGAGCGTGAAACACAAAATAGGCGCCACCCAGCGAAGTAACAAAAACCAGCCATAAAATAATAGGAAGGGCTCGCGATACTTCTCCGCTCGCAAAATGGGCCTCGGAATCCGCCAGCCCGTGAACAGCGCAGTGATACCGAGCACGCAGGGAATAAGGATTGGTACTAGCCACCCGTCAATCGTCTGCCGAAGGCCATCTTCGGTAATAGCCAGTGACGCAGCTCCGTACAACAAGAGCGCAATAATGCTCATGGCAATGAAGCGGGGTATCTCCATTTCGCGCCGCAATATGGCAACCATCGGTTCGATGAGGGCAATCAGCGCCGCAAGGCTTGATAACAAGATCGACGCCATAATCAACAAGCCGTAAAGCTCGCCCGTTGGAAGATTTACGAAGGCATAGGGGAGCGATACGACAAGTAGCGCCAAGCCCTGTGTCATCTCGACATCAACTGCCGCGGTAACCGCCACAATAACGATGGCTGTGACGAGCATGACAGCGGTGTCGAGAATGCCAACGGCAACCACAGAGCGAATGAGCGGCAACCCCTGTGGCGAGCGACTGCCAAAGACAAGCCCGATGCCCACCCCAGCGCCGAGTGTTGATAACGCAGCGAGCGCCGCCGTTAGGATGCCCTGCCGAGAGAGTTGCTCTGGACGAAACTTGAAAAGCCATTCATTGGCAGCCGATAAATCACCCACATCTAAAGCAAAGCCAAGCGCCACGTAGAGCATCCCAAGTATCAGTGGCACGAGAATCCAGCCAACGATACTCAGCACAACCTGTGGCCCTGGAAGAGCAATAAAGACAACGACCCCAACAACCAGGGCTAAGATTCTGAGGTGGTCTGCCGTTTCAATTTCCGACAGCGCACTAACGATTTCTCCGGCGCTCGCTGCGCCCCACTGGCCCTGGTAGATGGCATAGGCGGCTTCAGTCCCCACAACAATAGGCACCAGCAATAACGTAGCGACCAAGAAAGCGAGTAGCGCCTGCAGGGCGCCAATCCAACGCCAACGCGTATCGCGCCCCGCAAGCGAAGCCGCCCATTGAATCGAACCCATGGGGGATGCGCGGCCTAAACTTCCCAGTGTTAACTCCGCAATGAGCAAAGGCCCCACTACGACAGCAAGTACCGCGCAGTAAACGAGTAAGAAGGCACCACCGCCTTGCTCACCGATAATGAACGGCAAACGGAGGACATTGCCCAACCCTAGGGCGACAGCAAGAAGCGCGAGGACGAGCGTGGTTTGGCCTCGCCACGGCTGTTGAACGTTGTTGTCCAATTCAATCTTCCACTAAACAATACCGATACTATAAACATCAGACAGTGCAGTCCGCCATGCGTATAATGCGGCGATGGGCAAAGGCAAAACAAAAAAACCAGCAGACAACACGATAGCGCAGAACAAACGCGCTCGGTTTGAATACCACTTGCTCGACACATTTGAAGCGGGTGTGGCCCTCATGGGGTGGGAGGTCAAGGCGCTTCGAGCCGGTCGCGTTCAGCTCACTGATTCCTTTGTTGTTATGACCAAAGGCGAGGCCTTTTTGCTCGGCGCACAGTTAAGTCCCCTCGATACGGTATCCACGCACTACGTGGTGGAGAAAGCTCGCTCACGAAAACTACTCTTGCACAAAAAAGAGCTCGCCAAGCTCAATCAGGCGATCACTCAACAGGGCCAAACCTGTGTCTGTACCGCGCTTTACTGGAAAGGCCACCTCGTGAAAGCCAAGATCGCCATAGCTCAAGGCAAGAAGCAACACGATAAGCGCGACACCGAAAGGCAGCGTGATTGGCAGCGCGATAAAGCCCGGATTGTTCGGGAGAACGTGAAGCAGTAAGGCTACTGTAAGCCTGCGTAGGTATTCCAACCACCAAGGGCTAAGGCTACCAGAAGCGCAACTGGGCGATAGGATGCGCCGCCAAATCGGCGAAAAGCGTGATGCCCTAGCAAATCACCTAAAAAGCTCAGCGGAAATGCTAAGAGCAACAGCACCATCGGCGTCGCCGTGACCATTCCGGCGACACTGAACATCATGACCGCGAGCACGTTAGAGGCGAAGAAAAATGCCATGAGAAAGGCGCGAGCCGCAGCGGGCTCGGCAATAACGGCCATGGCATAGACCACCACTGGTGGTCCGGGAATCGCAAACGCACCGTTCATTAAACCCGATGCCACACCCGTACCCGCTGTGAGAGACTTAGGGACACTCTGCTTTGTCGATGGTTTAACAAGGGCCGTAGCCAGCGTCGCCGCAATAACACTCAGACCAATCCAAAGTTGAAACTCTGAGCGAGACATACCACTTAAAAGATAAACTCCCACAGCTGTGCCCGCCAAAGAACCCGCAATCATTGGCAGGAACTGATCCACTGCAAACTTACCCCACCACTCTTTGTAGCTCGTTGAACTCACGACGACCGTCAACGTGGCAGCAAGCACCACCGCTTCGTTGGGTAAAAGAAGTAACGAGAAGACAGGCACTGCGATCATGGCAAAGCCAAAACCCGTAAATGCTCTGAGGAGCGCAGCCGCGAACGCCGTGACGCCGACAGCAGCAAGCTGAAGTGGCGACAATAAACCGAAAACAAACTCCATGAACCGCTACCCTCCTCTAAGGCGCAGTTATAGTAGGCCAACCCGACGGGTTCCTCACCCTAAATATCCGCCTGGGAGTGATTGCGCTTGCGATGAGAGGACTAATTTTTTGTCTGCGGCGCCGTTACATCGGGTTTTGGGGCGGCGTCACGCCGAGGTGGCCTAGGTCGTCCTTCACCTTTCCCCATCGCCGACTTAGCGCCCGGCGGGCGGAACAAGTACGGGGCCGCCTTGATACGCTCATCAACCTCGAGCGACAAAAGGACATCCAACCCCACCGCATGGATAACCTCGTGGTAGCGCGCGGCCGACTCCCGCATATCAGTCAACGCCTGCTGTAGACCCTCACGATTTAACGTTTCTGACTCGATAAGCTTACGCAATCGACGCTCGGACCTCCGAACATCACGTTTCACTGATATCACTTCGCGCGAATGCGCGCGTATGATCGGTCGGACCTGCTCGCGAATATTGGGCGGTATATCTCGAAGCGCCCACGCCAAAGGCTGGACAGACTTCCCCTGCCCCAAAAGCACGTGCCCGCCGATCACCCCGGCGAGTAATAAATTCAGCGCAACCGATACAACAACCAAACCAATCAATGCTCTATGACTCATATCAATACTCCTCGCCCACCATGGTGAAGCTGTATTGCTCAACTCCCGACCAGTCCTCAGTCGGCTCGTAAGCCGCGGAGCCCAACGCAATCCCTGCACTGAGTGTAATGCTCGCCGCAAATACGGGTTTCCAAGCATTTGACGACATCGACTCTGCCAAGGCTTCAAGACGCACACTGAGTCGTGCGCGCCATGTCGACTGCTGCGAGACGTGCTGCACGATTTGCCTAGCCACGCACTCTCCATCCAGAGCGGCAACAACCAAAGACCGGCTCAAGTAATCGTCCAAAATCCTCGCTTCAGACAGTTGCTGCGCTAAGTCATCATGTGCTGACAGCGCATGGTGTACATCGGCGCGATATTCGTCAGGCCAAGCACTGGGCTCGGCACCGTAGGCGGCCACAACGTCACGTGCCAGTTTGTGTGATTTATCTTCTAGGCTCATTGCTGTGCCTCCAGCTGCTTTTTCAGATTACCGCGCGCCCTCACCAACAAGGACTCTACGGCGCGAACCGAGGAATTCATAATCTCTGCAACTTCACGGTTCGATAAGTTTTGATAATAAGTGAGCACCAGCGCCGTGCGCTGGCTCTCAGGTAATCGTCTCAGCTCCGCATCAATCGAAGGCTGAGCTAGAGCACTAGGCGCCGGCGCTGATACCTCTAGCTGAGGCTCATCCGAGTCTAGGCTGACCTCGCGTTTTCGTTTTCTCAGCACATCAACACACCGATTGTGTGCGATGCGGTGCAGCCAGGTCGTAAGGCGGGCTTTGGCCGGATTAAAGTCACTCGACCGCTGCCAAAGAACCGTCATCACCTCTTGAGCAATGTCTTGTGCGAGCGCCTCATCACTGACGATGCGCTTGGCGTACACTTCAATGGAAGACAGGTGGCGCATCACCAACTCGGTGTAGGCACGCTGATCCCCCTTGCAAACAAGATCGACCAGCTTTGCCTCGTCACTGTGCACTGTAATCGGTTAACTCAAACAGAAATCGATAAAACCCTAGTTCGGCCTATCAGCGTGCGCACCTCGGTGCCCATCCTTGGGATGATGTCCGCGGCGACCGCCGCGCTCTTGCATCTTCCGCCTGCGTTCACCGCGCGCCTCTTTCAGTTCTCGCTTCGTAATGAGCCCGTCACCATCGCTGTCCATCCGATTAAATGCATTGCGGCGGCGCTCGCTTTTTGTGACAACACCATTTCCGTCCGCGTCCAGTCGGTCGAAATGGGCGAGCGCTTCTTCGGTACGCGCAGTCGCTGCCGCACTCACCTCGTCGCGACTGAGGATGCCATCACCATCGCTATCCATTCGCATCTCGGGCGTATCGCGTCCCTCAGGCGGGCGAAACTCATCGAAGCTGATCATACCGTCGCCGTTTGCATCCATCTGCTTAAGGGCCTTGACCGCCCGGTGCGGTTCGCGCGACTCGTCACCGTGATCCATTGCCACAGCGGGAAAACTCAGCGCACCAGCCATTGCTAAAACAAGTAGAGGACGTCGATTCATAGCATTCTCCTTTACGCCCACTGGCGCGTTTATTCATGACGTTACTGATACGCAGCGGTATATCAAATCCCGTCGCGGACCGGGATGATTAATTTTTCGCATTTTGCGAATT
>Ga0315330_10003721_pt1 | contig 10466 bp, 10 predicted proteins | sample M140m34915metaG_FD_203453 | JGI IMG/M metagenome (GOLD analysis project Ga0315330, IMG submission 203453) | Ammonia-oxidizing marine archaeal communities from Monterey Bay, California, United States - M1 40m 34915 | ecosystem: Environmental > Aquatic > Marine > Intertidal zone | place: USA... | reverse complement strand
TGAGTTTTTGGGAATTTATAATTAGCAGCTTTCTTTAACCAACCTTTTGGCGATCCACAGCTTCCATCCCCGCCGTCTGCTTTACGACAACCATCCGTATACTCAGGAAATTCTATAAAAGTAAATCCTTCAGCATCGGTGAAGTTAGGAGACCAATTGAAAATAATTGTACCGCGACCCTCTTTCTTAGCAGCAGCTAAATCTGCCCACAGCGCATCAGCGCCACCTGCAAATTTCACAACATAATCATCCCCTAATCCAAGCGCTTCCACTCTAACAGGCATCAAATCACCATGCCAACTTTGAGGACCTTCAAGCCAACGACCTTTGCCACCAGAATCTGGAGTAGCAAAAACTTCTTTACAATTTTTTAATGCTTCCCAATTTGGCAATCCTGGACACAAATCTTTTTCAATTACCCAGGTAGGTACGCCCATTTCTTCAAGTGTCATTGCTTCATGTGTTCCAGCGTCAATAACTCCACCTTTAGCCATCGCATTATAGAATGACTTTCCAAAGCTAGATTGCCAAACTTCATGTGAAATAGTCACGTCACCATTTCTGATAGCTTCATACACTGCTTGAGAGTCTGCTGGTACATATTCTACATTACTTCCCATACTCTCAAAGATTCCCCCAATAACATAGGCCATAACAACTTGACTAGACCAGTTATGTGTCGGGATCACAATTGGCTTACTACTATCTTCAGCCATAACGGATGCGGGCAGTGCTAACAAACCTGCAAACAATATTGACATCAATTTCTTCATTTTACTCTCCCTATTGCGATGTCTCTCGACACCTATTTCGGTACTAATTTGTGGCGTTTGCCACTCTCCCCAAGAGCGCTTCGCGCTCTCTTTCAGCTCGTTTGCAAATAGCTTTCGAGTGAATCATCAAGCGCATCTACCCACTTTGTGTGATGAGCAGGCGCCATTTTTTTCGTCATCGGGCTTTTATGTCCGCTATCTCTAAAACCCATAATATCCTTTTTCTTGTTCTTTTTCCATTCATAGAATGCTTTATCAGATGCCTCGATGTCGAAAGAAGGATAATCAGTCTCTGAAATCAATTCTTTTGTATAAGCACCTTGGTAATCTATACATCCATAATCATCCTCTAGCGCATCTTCTGCGGCTATTCTATCAATGACATCCTGTTTCATTGCTTCTAAACTTGGCAGTTCTATGCGGTCCATAATAATATCTCTGACATACCAAGCCTGAGCGTCGAACATATTAAAAGTATACCATTGATCCTGCATGCCTAGATAGAAGATTGCTGGATTATTATTCCAAACTACACCTTTATATAAATCGGCGCTGGCTAAGCGATTTGTAGTTTTGAGACGAAGGTCATCAGGTAAAAATGGAAAATGATGCTTATATCCAGTACACAATATTATCGAATCTACCCTAGTAGAGCTACCATCAATAAAATAAGCCTGATCACCATCAATTCGTTCAAGCGCTGGGACTTCTTTCCAATTATCTGGCCAATCAAAACCCATGGGAGCTGTCCGATGCGCGACAGTGATTGATTTGCAACCATATTTCCAACATTGCGAACCAATATCTTCTGCCGAATAACTAGTGCCCAAAATTAACAAATCTTGACCCTTAAATTCTAAAGCGTCACGAAAATCATGTGCGTGCAGGATTCTACCACCAAATTTCTCAAAACCTGGATAATATGGTGCATTAGGGGTCGAAAAGTGCCCAGATGCGACGATTACATTATCAAAAATTTCTCTGCTTTCAGTGTCGCTTTCATTATTCCTTGCCGTAATCTCAAATTTTTTACTTGAAGGATCAAAACGAACATCTCTAACATTTGTGTTAAAACGAATTAAATTTCTTATACCTGCTTTCTCAACACGACCCTTTATATAATCAAATAAAACTTCTCTTGGCGGAAAGCTTGCAATAGTTTCACCAAAATGCTCTTCAAATGTGTAGTCAGCAAACTCCAAACCTTCTTTAGGGCCGTTAGACCACAAGTATCTATACATTGAACCATGGCAAGGATCGCCAGCAGCGTCTGTCCCTGTTCTCCATGTGTAATTCCATAATCCACCCCAATCAGATTGCTTTTCGTAACAAACAAGCTCAGGTATCAAGGCTCCTTTTTCCTTAGCAGACTGAAATGCCCTAAGCTGTGCTAAACCCGACGGACCGGCCCCAATTATTGCAACTCTTTTCTTCATACTCATCCTTTCTAATTTCTATCACGCATATCCGTTAGGAATATCAGGTTCAGCGACTGATAATTCCCAATCCACTTCAAAGCCTAAGACCTCAGTGTCGGGATGCAAGGAATAATTAAACAACTTGTTATGCCACCATGTGGATTGATACAAATGGTGATGCTTTTCAAACCGCCAAACTTTACAATGCAATTCAAAAACTTGGGCATAAGCATTAAAACTTAAAATGCATTGATTTTCTTTATAAATTTTTTCAGCACCTAATGAATTGGGTACAAATGTTGCCGTTAAAATATCACTAAATGTTGATGGTTTTTGATAATAGGCTTCTGCAAAAAACTTTAAGGCTTCCTGTCTTACCTGCGAAGCATCATTTGTTTTTTTTGCCATATGCTTCATTTCAGGGATAACCGAATAGTCTGTCGTTTTATTAATTAATGTAATAATTTGTCCCATAGGATCAGACAATTTTGTAAATTTTAATGTTGGCATTATAGCATTATCAGGCCTCCCATCCATTTGCCTGATCGACATTTGACGAATATGACATTGCCATTTCAAAAACAAATTACGCCGAGGATGGCTTTCGATTGAAGATCCTAGTAATTTGGCAAGAGAACTCACGCAACACTCCTATAATCTCTGTTCTTTAAAGCTATTGAAAATGACCTATCATGGCTCAAGCTAGGAATTTTATTCCTTGCCTCAGCAACTTCATTTAAATTTATTTTAGCATAAACTATACCTGGCTCTGACCCACCATCAGCCATTATCTGGCCCCAAGGATTTATAATTAAAGAATGCCCATAGGCTTCGCCTCCACCCGAAACCTTACCAACAGAGCAAGGGGCAATAATAAATACACCATTTTCAATTGCCCTTGCTCTATTAAGAATATGCCAATGTGCTTCTCCAGTCTTTTTTGTAAACGCCGCTGGTACACATACTATCTCAGCTCCTGCTTGAGCCATTTTTCTATAGAGCTCTGGAAAACGTAAATCATAGCAAATAGAATGACCAATTAAGCCAAAAGGTGTTTTCATTATAGATGCTTCACTACCAGGTGAGACAAATGCACTTTCGCGAATTACTTGATCAGATGAAAGTTGAATATCAAACATATGAATCTTGTCATAACGCGATATTATTTTCCCATAGCAGTCTAATACAAAACCCCGGTTAAAAATTTTACCCCCTTGAGCAGTAACCGCAATGGAACCAATCATAATCCAAACTTTATTTTTCTTCGAAAAATCCTGCATGCTCAGTAAAAACGGATGTATTTCTTCTGGCAGCGCTGGAGGTCTTAGCTTCCCGTTTTCCGACATCAAACCGCCGCAATATTCTGGAAAAAATAAAAACTCTGCCCCTTTAGACACTGCGCTCTTTGCCAAATTTAACGCCTCTGATAAAGCATCATCAATACTACTATTAGGTTGCGTTTGAATACATGCTATGTGCAGAGATTTTGCCATATTAAAACTTCATATACGCTTTTCTTAAAGTTGATAACGGGTGTCGGTCTGACATCTGAAATTTAAGCAAAAACTCTCTAGCCATCATATCACGATCCTGCTGATTGTCTGGTAGCTCCCAATTTGATGGAACTCTTACCCAACCATTAATATTTCGATCAAAAACAGCTGCATTTCCTTCTTCATACCCCATATGAACATCTTCCAACCAATTCAAATCATCCCAGCCCATTATTTCCATATATTTAGACAAATAAGGCGTTATATGTTTGTAATCTGGTACAAGATTCACATCATAACGATATCCGATATGCTGTCCTATTTCTTGCTCTCGCTCTGACTCTAAACCTTTAGCGTCATCTATAAACTGATTAACGTCTTTAATTTCAGACCCTCGATATTGCGTTCCGGCCATGATAGTCTCCTTCTTTAAGTAATAGGGTCACCCCATTACTGAATATTACAACTTAAAGATGATGATAGTCCTCAACACCTACTGTATGATTTGTACCAGCCAATGGCACAGCGGCCATCGCAGAAGCTTCCATTGTTAATGCCGCTAAATCTTCTGGCTCCAAGCTATGAAGATGCGTTTTACCACAGGCTCTCGCAAACAATTGGGCTTCAATGGTCAGTGTATGTAAAAAATTATATACCCGTTCCGCTGCTTCATCTGGATCAAGTCTTTTTCTTAGCTCTGGATCTTGGGTAGCTACACCAACTGGACATCTACCAGTGTGGCAATTGTAACAATAACCAGGCTCTGCTCCAATCTCCTCAGGATAATTAGCTTCAGGTATATCCTTGTTACAATTCAAAGCCATCATCACTGAGTGACCTAATGCAATTGCATCAGCTCCTAAAGCAATTGCCTTCGCAACATCAGCACCATTTCGAATACCCCCAGCATAAACAAGACTTATTTCGCCTCTCTTTCCTAGATCATCGATTGCTTTTCTTGCTTGTCTAATTGCCGCCATACCAGGCACTCCAGTATCTTCAGTAGCCAAATGAGGCCCAGCGCCTGTGCCACCTTCCATTCCGTCAATATAAATACTGTCTGGATCACATTTTACAGCCATCCTCACATCATCATAAACACGAGCAGCACCTAATTTTAATTGGATCGGTATTTGCCAATCTGTTGCTTCACGAATTTCACGAATTTTTAATGAAAGGTCATCTGGCCCCAACCAGTCCGGATGCCGAGCAGGGCTACGTTGATCGATTCCAGCTGGTAAAGAACGCATTTCTGCAACCTGATCAGTTACCTTTTGACCCATTAAATGACCACCTAGACCAACCTTGCAACCCTGACCAATGAAGAATTCTACCCCATCTGCCAGAACTAAGTGATTAGGATTAAAGCCATATCGGGATTGAATGCACTGATAAAACCATTTCGAACTATATCTTCGCTCATCAGGAATCATGCCACCTTCGCCTGAACAAGTTGCAGTACCTGCCATTGTAGCTCCTCGAGCCAATGCAGTTTTAGCTTCATATGACAAAGCTCCAAAACTCATACCAGTAACATAGACTGGTATATCTAACACCAAAGGATTCTTAGCTCTTGGACCTATAATTGTCTTAGTTTCACATTTTTCACGGTAACCCTCTATTACAAATCTGGTAAGTGTACCGGGCATAAAAGTCAGATCGTCCCAATGAGGGATTTTTTTGAATAAAGAAAACCCTCGCATTCTATATCGACCAAGTTCAGACTTAATATGAATATCGTCCATAACATGTGGAGGAAAAATAAATGAATTACCTAATCTATAAGGATCTCGATCCAGTGGTTTCTTTTTTGGCATATTTCCATCGGCCATACGCACTCTCCTTGTTTATAAAATTAATTTTTTCTCAGTTGGCTCTAAATTGTCGTAGTTCCACAACATTTTTCCAGCCACAATTTTAGTGAAATGGTCCACACCATTATCAGGCATTAACCCATATTGAGTAAGTTTTCTTTTCAACCACGCGCGATCTAAATCACTCAAAGGTTCCTCAACAGCATCCACACCTAGCGATTGAATTTCTCCACCTACGTAGATGGTACCATCATACATGCTGTCACCTAAATTCTTGCCAGCATTACCACAAACGACCATTCTACCACGCTGCATCATAAAACCAGATAAAGCACCCGTATCACCTCCAACTATGATACTGCCGCCCTTCATATCAATGCCTGTTCTAGACCCAACACTTCCTTTACAAACTAAATCACCACCTCTGATTGCCGCTCCAAAAGTTGATCCAGCATTCTTTTCCACAATAACCGTGCCAGACATCATGTTTTCGCCACATGACCAGCCCACTCTTCCATTTATCCTTACATTTGGACCATCGATAAGACCAACACCAAAGTAACCAAGCGAACCTTCAAAAATTAAATTCAAACGATTTAATATACCTACTCCGAGAGAATGTTTTCCTCTTGGATCCTTGATGACTATCGTCCCATATCCCTGATCCATCAACGAGCGAATTTCAGCATTCACTTCTGTTTCAGTCATATCGCCCGTGTCAATTTCTGTTCGCTTATTATAATCGACATCTGGGGCCCATGGATATGTGAAACGTTCTTCAGCATCCTCATCGAATTCTATAAACATAGAACGCCCCGTTAATTGCTCAGTTCTCATTCCGAGAGCAGTCACTCGCTCTTCTTGAGACATGTTCCTTAGTTCAGCATCACTTACGCTTGCCATACTCTAACCTCCTCATCATATGGATCATATGTATCAATTTCTTGAGGTAAGATTGCTCTTATCGCTACTTCCTCAGAAGCCATCGCAATCATCTCATCGCTTTCATAAAGAACCAATGGTTTCGCGGCCATTGTATCCTTTGCCATTCCCAGCTGATTTTTTGTTGCAACTAGATATGTAAAAACACCATCAATTTCTTCAATTGATTTGCGTAAACTATCTTCCAAAGATACCCCATTAGACAAATCATGCGCGACATAAACAGCAAGTAATTCACTATCACAATTCGACATAAAACGATGGCCCTTTCTCTCCATCATTCGTCTCATAATCCAATAATTGGTAATTTGGCCGTTATGAACAACACTCACATCATTGTAAGGAAACGCCCAGTATGGATGAGCAGACTTAATATCTACATCAGATTCAGTCGCCATTCGGGTATGACCAATACCGTGCGTACCTTTAAAGTCATTAAGACCGTACAAATCAGATACAACGCTCGCATCACCGAGGTCTTTTATTAATTCCAAACCATTACCCATTGAAAGTATTTCAACACCCTCTGTTTCCTCGATATGCTCCGCCATCATGCCAGTATCTCCATTGTGACTTAAAACATAACGAAGAGCATAGGGTGTAATTGCTTCTTTTGATTTAACAACGGCTCCATGTTCAGCTAATATTAAATCTACTTCAGCTATTCTGTTTTCCAATATACTTGTAATACCCCGACCTTTATTCATGTCCTCGGCTTCTGCAGCCTTTAATCTCATTATATAGTCACCACTCGAAGTATCGCCATAAACAGCGTATCCCGTTGAATCAGGTCCACGATGTTTTAATGCTTGAAGCATCGAAGTCATTTCGCCTCCAACATTGGAGCTTTTACCGCGATGGATAAGTCCCGCAATTCCACACATTTTCTTGCCTTTCACTAGTTAAAATAAATAAGTGGCGTCACCGCCACATACTTAAAAATATCCTCCTTAAATTTCTTTAAGGTAGACACTCCATATAAGTGTCACTGTCCCAATCCGTCACAGTGGACATAAAGCGAGCCCACTCATCTGACTTATATTCATGATACAACCTATACATCTCACCAGGCATACCGCGCTGAACTACCTCGTCAGCCTCTAATGCCTCCAATGCCTCTCCAAGGGACATCGGAAGTTTTTTCACATCTTTACCTTCTTTTATCGCTTCATAAATATTTCGTTCTTCAGGAGCTCCTGGGTCAAGCTTATTCTCAATCCCATCATCAGCAGCTGCAAGAATTGTTGAACCCATAATATAAGGATTAACCATTGAGTCGACAGATCTGTACTCAAACCTTCCTGGAGCAGAAACTCTTAGACCTGTTGTTCTATTTTGGAATCCCCAATCTGCAAAAACAGGAGCCCAAAAACCCGTATCCCAAAGTCGCCGGTAGGAATTAACTGTTGAACAACCAATTGCTGTTAAGGCACGTAAATGATGTACAATCCCACCGATAGCGTCTAATCCGGCCTTCTGCGGCATTTGTGGATCAGAACCGTCTGGCATAAAGGTATTCTCACCTCCACCAACATACATATAGTTCTCTCTCATGCCGGGTAGGTTATCTGGATCATTTCCACATTTTACAAACCTATCCTCACCACCATGCCAAAGAGACATGTTGTGATGACAACCAGATGCTGACACACCCATAAAAGGTTTAGTCATAAAACATGCAAAGATGCCATGTTCACGAGCAACTTGTGCACAAATTTGTCTATAAGTTGTGAGGCGATCTGCGTTGCGAAGAACATCGTCATACATCCAATTTAACTCCAGTTGCCCTGGCGCATCCTCGTGATCTCCTTGAATCATATCCAAGCCCATTTTTCGGGTATATTCCATGACTTTCATTGTTACCGGTCGTAAGCTCTCAAACTGATCAATGTGATAACAATAAGGCTTAGAAAATCCATCATTTGGTTTTCCATTTTCATCGAACTTTAACCACATCATCTCTGGCTCAGTTCCAACTCTTAAGCTTAATCCGTTATGTTTAGATTTAAACTCTTCATGTAAGCGTCTCAGATTTCCTCGTCCATCAGCGGTCAAGAATCCCCCTGGATTTTCTTTTTCCTCGCGATTTCTAAATAAAGTACAATAAAATCTGCCAATTCTCTTATCCCATGGCAATTGCATAAAGGTCTCTGGCTCTGGTATACCAACTAATTCAGCAGACTCAGGACCGTAACCTAAATAGTTATCAGCTCTATCTGTAAACAAGTTTACGGTTGCTCCATAAACTAACTGAAACCCCTTTTGAGCAACATTTTCCCAATGATCTGCAGGAATGCCTTTACCCATAATCTTACCTGTGATCGATACAAATTGTAGATATAGATATTCTATACCTAACTCATCGATCATTTTCCGAACTTCTTTGATTTTCTCGCTGCGCCCTGGCGCTTCTACGAATTTTTCTAGATCTGTCTCTGCCACTGTTCTTAACTCCCTATTAATCTATTAAATCTGACAACTTTGCGTCGCGATAATTTCTTGATTTTCAGTAAATAATTCCGTGTAAATATAAAGCTCCCCAAAAAACACCATAGATCTACAACCTATCACTTGTAGATTCGCTTCACAAAAATTGTGAATTAAACTAACTAAATAATCAACCTTTTTTGTGCCAATTTGGTGAATTTAATTGACTTATAATAAATATTGGTCCAAAATTGGTTGAAAAGGGGTAAATGTTTGAATAGTAATGTAACATTTAAATACGGGGCAAATGACATTGCTGCTCAATTAAGAAGAGATATTTACAGTGGTATCCTACAAAGATTTGAAAGGCTTCCACCAGAAAGATCATTATCATTAAAATTTAATGTATCTAGAGGTACAATAAGAGCAGCAATTAATAAATTAGAAACAGAAGGTTTAGTAACGACAAAAGCTGGCAGTGGCACTTATATTTCTAAAAAAATATCAGGTGAAAATAGCAGCGTAATTCAAAATGCAAGGCCATTGGAATTAGTTGATGCCCGATTTGCATTAGAACCACATATCTGTAGGCTCGCAGTCGTTCATGGAAGAAAGAAAGATTTTGAGAAATTAAACAATTTATTAGAAGAAATGGAGAAAAATTATTATAATCCCACTATTTTTGGAGATACAGACACCTCATTTCATAGAGCATTAGCTGAAAGCACTGGAAATTCTCTCTTAATCTGGATGATAGAACAAATCACATCTGTAAGAAACCAAGATGAATGGTCCAGAATGCGACATTTAACCTTAAACGAACAAATCATAAAAGAATATAATAAACAACACAGACGAATTTTAAATGCCATCAATGCAAGAGAGCCTGAAAATGCTGCTAGCATGATGCGCGAACATCTTCAGACAGCCCGCTTATCCCTAACCCAAACAGCAGACATCTAATGCTATCTAAATCAAGACTTTACCTAGGAGAACGTTTCGCCAAAATTCGCTGAAGGGTTCGTCTATGCATATTTAACCTTCTAGCTGTTTCACTGACGTTTCGATCACACAGCTCATATACTCTCTGAATATGCTCCCACCTCACTCTATCAGCACTCATAGGGTTCTGAGGAGCAGGGGGCTTATCATCATCCTGGGCCAATAATGCCGCTGTTACGTCATTTGCATCAGCTGGTTTGGCTAGATAATCCACCGCACCAATTTTTACCGCCGCGACAGCCGTCGTTATTGCCCCATAACCCGTTAAAATGATAATCCGGCTTTCAGGCCTTTTCGATCTTATAACCTCTACGACTTCAAGACCGTTCCCATCTTCTAGCCTCAAATCAACTACTGCATACTTAGGAGGTCTAACAGTAGCAATTGCCTTACCAGCAGCTATTGATCCTGCCATTTCAACAGAAAACCCTCTTTTTTCCATTGCCCTTGCCAGACGTCTCAAAAAGGGTTCATCATCATCAACTAAAAGAATTGATGGATCGCTTCCTATTTCACGAAGTGTGCGTTCAACCATTAGATAATCCTATTTTTTCAATATGATAGTGCGGTGAATACAATCGGTCAAATAAATCATAT
>Ga0315330_10003717_pt1 | contig 10473 bp, 2 predicted proteins | sample M140m34915metaG_FD_203453 | JGI IMG/M metagenome (GOLD analysis project Ga0315330, IMG submission 203453) | Ammonia-oxidizing marine archaeal communities from Monterey Bay, California, United States - M1 40m 34915 | ecosystem: Environmental > Aquatic > Marine > Intertidal zone | place: USA... | reverse complement strand
GGATGGCGTGTCTCCTGACACTCCAAAATCATTTGATGTCGCAACGAGTCCACGCCCAAAATGATGCTGCCAAACGCGATTCACAATCACACGAGCGACCAGGGCTCCCGCGCCCAAATCAGAATCGGTCATCCAATTCGCGAGTGCTGCCCGTCGAAAACTGGTCCGTGCCCCGTCAGCTGGCTGCCGTGAAACCCATTCAGTTTGCTCAACATTGCGTGGCGTCAAAGCTTGCAAGAAACCCGCAGTCACGACTTCCTGTTTCTGCTGCACATCACCACGAGCCAGCAGATGCGTTTGCGGATAGAAATGGGGGAAGCCACGTCCATCGGCATGGTGTTTCATGTGAGGCAAACCTTCACTGGTTATCATCACCTTGGTCAATTTGGTGCCAGCGCCTTGGTTTTGTAGATCTTCGATCAGCTTATTCTTTGCCTGCCACGCGGGCACGGTGCTCGCGTACCACTGAAACGCAGTTTTCCAAGCATTGGAATTCCGATCGGGATTTTGTTTTATCTCCGCAATCGCTGCCTTTAACTGCGAACTGGTATCCTTGGTTCCAACTTCAACCGGTGCATCCGGTCGACCGGATAGAGAAAGTCGGATCCGACCGATGGCATGGCGTTGATTGGGATGGTTGAACAACAGACGGATGGACCACCGCGTCTTGCCCTTGAATCCGGCCGTCTCAGCAAATTCAAACACGGCAGCCTGGTCTTTTCCAATACCACCCTTATCCACAGCCCAGCCTGAAACTGGGTCCTGATCAATTGATGCCATTACGGAAAGATTGCCGGTATCCTGCTGATGTGTCGCAACTGCCTTCCTGATTTCAATCTTTTTATCTCCGTCGCTCATCACGACCGCCACACTGAGATCCCCCAAGGCAAAATTACCGTTATCAGCACGCCCTGGTCCGTTTCGTGGTAACGAGTCATGCGTGAGAGCTTCAATCCGCAACCGAGAAGCACTCGGCAGGTTTGATTCTGCGAGCATCACCAACTCATCTTTGGGGGGAGCCTTTCCCACAGCCAACCAGGATCCATCGTCCTGGTGCTCAAATTTGGAACCGGCTGTTGACTGGACCTCTAAAACATCCAGAGTCTGCCACGGCGAAACATCCTGCGTATCGTCATAGTTCGCTATCCACTTGGCAAACAAGCCAGCCAAAACGGTTTGTTCATAATCACGCAAGTCGTTTTTTAGCTCAACCAGCTTTCGCTTGTGATCCTGGCGACGCTGCTCATTACTGCCTGGTTCAAGATCCAGGTCAACTTCGCTACGGATCGCTGTCGTGAAAGTCGCCGCCATCCGGTAATAATCACGTGATGGAATCGGATCGAATTTGTGGTCATGACACCGCGCACAACCAACTGACAAACCAAGAAAAGCGACACCGGTCGTCGTCACCATATCATCCAACTCATCGTACCTCGCTGATTCAAACTCTGCTTCGGTGAGTTGTGTTGGAAAAACTCCAGCACCTAGAAACCCAGTGGCCATCATCGCCTGCGGATTTTCCGGATCCAATTCATCGCCAGCAAGCTGCCATTCCAGAAAACGGTTGAATGGCAGATCCTCGTTAAAAGCACGAATTAGAAAATCACGGTAATGGTAGGCGTGTGGACGATCATAATCCTGTTCATAACCATGCGACTCTGCAAACCGAGCGATATCCATCCAGTGCCTCGCCCACCTCTCTCCATAATGCGGAGAATCAAGCAAACCTTGCACCTGCTGTGACCAAGTGGCATCATCCGGGTTGTCCACCAACGCCCCAACTTGTCCAGGCGTGGCCGGCAGGCCCAGCAAGTCAAATGCGCCACGACGCATCAAAGTTCTCGGATCAACATCTGGATTGGGATGCAATCCTTTATCTTCCTGCCTTGCAAGGATGAAACGGTCAATCGGCGTTCGACACCATTCCCCGTCATTCACCTCAGGAACAGCAACATGCCGTAGCGGCAAGAACGACCAAAATTGACGGTGCGAGTCAGTCACCACCATCGGGCCTGCGACCTTGACACCTTCTACCAAAGGCTTGTCATACGGTGCGCCCAAGTCGATCCAATTCCTAATCGCGGTGATTGCATCATCAGACAGTTTTTCGGCCTTCAGTGGCATGACTGGTTCAACAGTGTGACAAATCACCTGGAACAAATGGCTGCCCTCCGCGGTGTCGTCGACGTAACCACTTTCCACGAGCGCCGCCCTTGTGGACAAATCAAAATCGGCTTTCACTGCTTCGCCCCCGTGGCATTTCAAACAGTGCGTCGTCAACAGCGATCTGACTTTTTGCTTGAACAGAAGAAGTCCTTGTTTGGAATTCTTCGCGTGATCAGCCGAAACAGCAGGTTTGGATTTTTGATTCGCTTGCGACTCCTCAGCCGCAACCGGCCCCGATATCAAACAGCACGCAATTACCGAAGACAACACGACCGTTGCATGGAAGGTTGACAACGTCTTGACTCGGTAAGGAAAACCATCATTCATGGACAAATACAAAATGGGAGGTGGGGCTGACGCCGTGACTTGCCAATACGACGATCTACCAACCGCCGAAAGTATGTTTCTTTATCGAGTCGTCAGTATACAACATCAGTCGCAGACATGAATTTCTGCTTTTCAACGGGACCCCCGACCCCCAAATTTTGCAAACAACCTATTCGCAACTAAGCGCAAACATGCACCCGGCGCAAAAAGAGCATGAGTTCAACACCAAATTTCGATAGCAACCTGAGCCTCGATCACCTATAAATGAGTGCCCTCCGTAAATCACCGACGCACATTCAATCATTGGATGTCATGTCCCTGACAGTGATCACTACACCTACTGACTGCCTGAAACTTTTTCCATGGCACTCCCCACCAGACGATTCAACCGCCGTTCAAATAGCTGCGATGAATTCACATCGTTAAATCGACGCAGTCGCCGTGCTTTGCTTCAAGCCGGTGCCCTAGGTGGGCTGGGCTTGGGGCTGCCAGATTTATGGAGTGCCGCGACCTGTGCCCATGAGGCCCGCCAGCCTACACTCACAACCGCCAGCGGACGCAAAGCAGCCAAAGCTTGCATCTTCATGTTCATGTGGGGCGGCCCAAGCCAGTTGGACACATTCGATTTGAAGCCTGATGCCCCCGATGAAATCCGAGGGTCGTTCAAGCCTGTCTCAACGAATGTGCCAGGAATTCAAATTTGCGAGCACTTCAGTCGGCTGAGCAAGCATGTTGATAAGCTTGCCATCGTGAGATCATTGAACCACAGCGACCCGGCCCACCTTTCCAGCGGGCATGCTACGGTCACCGGGCAACCTGCCCCGGTACTAAACAGCGATGCGACGCCACCCAGCGACCGTGATTCGCCGCACATCGGATCCTTGGTTTCCAAGGTTCGGCCCAGCACGAATGGCCTACCATCGTTCGTAACCCTGCCATGGAAAGCGTATCACCCCGCTGCTCCTGGGGGCGAAGCACCGGGACAACATGGAGGGTGGCTGGGCAAGTCATACGATGGCATGCTCTTAACTGGTGACCCGAATGCAGACAACTGGAAGCCATCAGGCCTCAGCTTGCTACCTGAGATCACACTAAACCGGCTGGAAGAACGCTTTCAGCTTTTACAACAGTTGAATCGACAACAACCATCCTTGAATCACACTAACTTCCTGCCACGCCCGATGGCTGATGCTGATGCACACCGAGAACGTGCCATGGACCTATTGACGTCAACTCGAGTCCGCAGCGCGTTTGACTTATCCAAGGAACCGGACTCCATTCGTGACCGATATGGTCGCAACACTCATGGCCAGTCAGTGCTGATGGCGCGCCGCTTGGTTGAGCATGGTGTACCACTGGTCACAGTAACATGGCACAACGACGGCAAGAACTTCTGGGACACACATGGGAACAACTTCAATCGCCTGAAAGACGATTTGATTCCACCGGCGGATATGGCATTGAGTACGCTGCTAGCGGACCTTGATGAGCGTGGCATGCTGGAAGAAACGCTTGTTGTCTGGGTAGGTGAATTTGGAAGAAAACCTCAAATCAACACCAAAAACTCTGGAAGGGAGCACTGGCCGTTCTGTTACTCCGGGCTTCTTGCTGGCGGTGGAATCCGAGGTGGCATGACTTATGGAACGAGCGATGCCCATGGCGCGTATCCAAATTCAAATCCTGTCACGCCAATTGATTTCGGAACAACCATCATCGATGCTCTGGGAATCCCAACTGGCAGTACCCTGCCGGACCGCGAAGGCCGTCCGCATGCAATCACTTCCGGCAAGATCATCGACGCACTGTTTGGCTAGTAACTGAATCTGAACGCTCGGCGAGGCGTTCGTTCACCTAAAGCATGCCAGCGTGAAACGCCAAGGGGAAACACCCGCATTCCATCGGCATGGTGCGTCTCCCCGCCTGCCCTCAGCAATCTCGAACAGTGTCACTCGAGAATGACGCAAATGAGAAGCAATCGCCCCCAACCGAGTGCTGTGGCGAGTGTTAGGTTGCCAAAACAGGATGCCATGGGAGCTCTGCGGCGAGTTTAACGACTGCGCACATCGTTGACGGGTCAGGCAAAAACTTCCGTTCAACGGGATAACAAGGACGATAACGGAACGGGGGTTCGATCTATCTATGTGGCCTGTTCCGACCCTTCTGGGGAATGCCGCCCCACCAAACAATACTGGGAGACAATCAAGGTTTACCATCATGCACTCACTCAAAATACGCCAATTACTATCATTCGCACTCGTGACTGCTGTTATCGGTGGTGGCGTAACGGCAGGGGCCGCGGAAATTACGCCCTTTACAGACACAATGTCGAGGGATACGACCTCAGTGGCTGGTTCACAAGAGAAACCATCTGCCCCTGCGTTTTTAGTGACTTCGACGTTCACCGAAGAAAATCCGCCAATTCCAACCCTGGCATCAATCGGCAACGAAGAGACCGGAACCGCGAGCAAGAACGTACTCGCTAGCAATCTTCAGGACATCGTTGCAGGTGAGTCACCAAGCGACCTCGAATCTGACAGCACTGAAATGCCGCTGATGACACCGCCTGTAATGCCAAGCATTGACTGCACTGCATGCGACGACTGCAATGACAATTGCCCGAAAAAACGTTCTCGAAACTTTTCGTTCCTTAACCGTCATGACTGCAACGTTGCGTTACCTTGGCTGGAATTGGACCTACTAGGATGGTGGGTCCAGCCAATGGACACTCCGGTTCTTGCGACCAGGGCACCGCGTGGATCAACCGGCGCGTTGGGCAACGCAGACACCACGATTGTGTACGGAGGCAAGGGCATTCTTGATGACATCCGCCTTGGACTTCGTGTGCGTGGTGGATTCTGGTTCGACTGCTGCAAAACGCATGGAATTGAAGCTGACTACATCGGGCTGAGCGAGGAAAATGACAAGCATGGTGCTGTATCCGGTGGGCTGGACACTTTTTCACGGCCTTATATAGACGCCATCACGAACACGAACAACGTCGAATTTGTAGCCTTCTTGCCGACCGCTCCGAATCCATTAGCCGGTTCTGGTGCAATTGCGGGTGGTCTATTGATTGGTGCCGAAAGTAATTTCAGCATGGCTGGAGCCCGGTTTGTCAGAAATTTAAGGAAGAGTTGCTGCGGGTCTCGAAGACTGGATGCGTTGGTAGGGTACCGCTACGCTAGCCTCGACGACCGCGTAACGATTCTTGAAGATCTGACAAGTATTGATCCGTCTCTGCCCGCAACTCATTTCGACATTGCCGATGACTTCCAAAGCAGCAACACTTTTCATGGTGCCGACATCGGCTTGCGACTCGAGAAAGAAATGCGACGTTGGTCATTCACCGGAATTCTCAAAATGGCATTGGGAAACACCCGACAGCAAATCGACATCAATGGCCAAACTGTAACGACTGACATGGCATCCGGTACCAGTACAACCACCGCAGGTGGTTTGCTAACTCAACCCTCGAACATTGGTTCCTACCAACGGGATCGTTTTGCGATCATTCCTGAGTGTGAATTTCAGCTAGGCTACCGAGTCAACTGCAATCTGAAAGCCAACATTGGCTACAACTTCATGTACTGGAGTGACGTTACTCGAGCAGGCACAGCGATTGATCCTGTCGTGAATACAAACTTTCTTCCGGGAGCTAGTGGGCCAACAACTCCGGCCCGGCCAGAGTTCGCCTTTGACAGCCACGGGGTTTGGCTACAAGGTCTGGACCTTGGCCTTGAATGGTGCTGGTAAACCCGCGTTTCTACAGAGGTTTGCTTGAGCAGCCCCTCTTCATCGCCCATGGCTCGGCAAACTGTTTGCCGAGCCATGTCTGCGTTTGTTCTTTACGCCCAAATTTCGACCAGAATGCATCAAGCAGATGACACATTGAAGTTCCAAACGTGGCGTGAAGAATCAACCTTGGCTTTTACTGGCTTCTAACGCCAGCAATTCCAGCAGTGCATCATCCTCGTCGTCATCCTGTTCATGATTTGCCATGAACCGGTCAGCGGATTCTTCCCACACAACTTCGCGGCTAGGATTGAACTCACCTTCCGTTTCCGTTTGCTTTGAAAGCACATTGAGAACGGACAGTGCATCACTTGTCGTAACCGCACCATCTCGATTGACATCAAGATGAGCACGTGGTGCGATTCTCGCGGCAGCTTCCCCTTCTGCGTTAATTGCTCCTGAACCACCAAGACGCTGCAGTGAGTTCAGGACTTGCAGTGCATCGAAAGCAGTGACCAAGCCATCAGCGTTCGTGTCCCCATAAACAACAGCTGCGGAAACTGGATCCTGTAGATCGTAATTGGTGAGACGTTTTGTACCGGGGATGGCGAACAGACTTCCATCCGCGTTCCCCAAGAACAATCGTTTCGACACCATGGATGGCGCGATGGACTCAGTGAAGTTGTACAACGCTCCGAACTGATCGACATCGACTACCACAGATTCAAATCGATCATTACCACCAACGGCTCCGCCAAGGTCGCCGGTGAAATCATCATTATCAACGAACTCACCCGGTTGCAATTCGACTAGTTCATAATTCCCAGGCAGCAAATCAGCAAACTCGTAGAATCCGATTGAATTGGTGGTGGTTTCGCGCACCACGTTCCCGCCGTAAATATCAACACCGGTCAACAGAATCGTCGTACCACCAATACCGAGATCTCGTTCACTAACGGATTCGCTACGGTCCATGTCAACAATGACAAATCCCGACAGGCCACCAGTACCAGTGAAGCCAAAATCCAAAGCTGTGAGGCTATCGCCGGCACTGACACTCACCAATGAAGTGTTGTCGTAGCCACCATCTTCATCAAATGTCGGCACACTCCCGAGCGGCTGGTTTGCAACGATTCGGTAGTCGCCTTCAAATAGGTTCAGGAATGAATAAGTCCCGTCCTGTTGACCATCAGGTGTCACGCCAGGTTCCGTTACCGTGAATAGGGAAATATCGTCACCGGTTCCCTCAACCCCGTCGGGACCGGGCCAGATGAGTTCGAGCTGGATTCCGTTGATTGCTGGCTCATCGGCCGTTTGCAATCCATCCCGATTCACATCATGCCAAATTCGGTCTCCAATTTCTCCAAGCCCGTAAACCCCAGCATCTACCGCCGTGACCGAACCGCCCGGCAACACGGCACGCAAGCCAGCCAGACCCGTATTGGGATCGGCGTCACTATCGACGCCTTTGTCACCCCCGACATTCGCTGCTGACAACTTCATTGCCGGCGTTGGTTCGAATTCAACGAAGTAGGGACCTGTGACTAAATCAAGAAAGGAGTAGTGTCCGGGATTGCCCGAGAGATCGTCTGCCGTGAGGGTGACAGCAACCGGAGCACCATCATCGCCACCTGGTTCTAGGATTCCATCTCCATCAAGGTCCTTGTAAAGATTAACCGTCAAGCCATTGACCTGCGGTTGGTCGGTCTCCTGCAGGCCATCGGCATCGACATCCCAGAAAATCAGTCCTGAGAGGTCACCAAGTGGAATCACCTCGGTTGTAAACTCATCGTCTTCCGAAGGGGGGTCAGCATCAGCTACACGATCGGGTGTCGAGTTTGGATCAAACTGGTCGCTTCCAGTAATCTCGACACTGTTGTCATAGACCACGCCTTCAAATGCACCTACTACTTCTGCATCAAAGGTTAGGACTTTGGATCCCCCCGCGAGAATGGCCAGAGCTGTCCAATCGACTCCACCCGCGGTCACGACCCCATTATCACTGGCATTCGTAATGGCGGTGTAGCCGTTTGGCACAACATCCGCTAGCGAAACATTGGTAGCGTCATCAGGTCCGGCATTGGTGACAGTGATCGAGAAAGTCACCGTTTCGCCGACACGCGGAGCAGCGTTGGAAATCGCCTTCGTAACGGCCAGGTCAGCAATCAAGGGTTCAGCAGAGTCATCGTCGTCGCTTCCATCACTATTATCACCAGGAATACTATCAGGATCATACTGATCACCGCTTAGAAGCTCTGCATAATTTGCATAATCTCCCGCGACTGGATCAAGGCCAGCACTGATGGAGACCCTAATATCCAGGTTAACAGTTTCGCCAACGGCTACATCACCCGCAGACCAGACCCCTGAAGCGGAATCATAATTGCCATCCCCTGAGAAAGTCAGAAAGGTGTAACCGGGATTCAACGCATCAGATACACTGACGCTCGTTGCAACATCTGGCCCCTGGTTCAACAAACTCAAACGGAAAGTAACTTCATCCCCGCCGCTGAGATTCTGGCTTCCATCGGTGTCCAAATACGTGAAAGATTTCTCCAAGCTCAAATCTGAAACGTCAAGTTCCACCGAAACAGTATCGCTTTGATCTGGCAATTCAGAACTTTCAACGGTCGCTGTATTCTCCAGCAGTCCATCACCACCGCCATATGCATCAAGGTCAACTTGCGGAACCACGTAAGAACCTACATAGGTCCAAGTCTCACCGGCATCCAAAAGAGAGTTTACTAAACCCGATTCAGCAACGGCCCCCAGAGTGCCGTGAGCACCTGCAAGCAAAGGATCACTCACCCCAACACCGGTCAGTGTCATATTACCTGTATTCGCGACAACGATTTGATAGGTCACAGTGTCTCCTATCTCATTCACCACTCCCAATGGCCCATCACCTCCAACATCAGTCACAGTCTTCAAGATGCTGTAGGCAGGGTCCTGAATCACGGGTGTGTCGGTACTGGAACCCAGTGGTGCTGGAATTTCCACGCATACCACTGTCGCTGTGTTATCGATGTCACCATCGCCACCACCATTGTCATCGACGTCAGATTGCTGAGCGATGTAAGTCCCTGTGTACGTGAATGTTTCTCCGACCTCCAAAACACTGTTGACGTTCAACGATTCGGCAGGCACCGTCTCCAGAGTACCGTTGGGACCACTTAAGAGCGCATCAGCCAAAACCACGCCGGTCAGACTTTGGTTCCCGGTATTGGTCACAACGATCGAATAACTGATCGCGTCACCAGCAGCGTCAACAACGCCACTCTCGCCATCGCCGCCAACATCGGTGACAGTTTTCACGATGGTGTAGAGGGGGTTCTGGGTGACCGGTGTGTCAGTTTCGGAAGTCTGCGGCGTTGTGATTTCAGCACTGACCACTGAGGCCACGTTGTCGACATCACCGTCTCCTCCACCGTTGTCGTCGATGTCGGATTGCTGAGCAGTGTAAGTACCCGTGTAGGTGAACGTCTCCCCAACACCGAGACTGCCATCGGTCGCAAGTGACTCACTGGGCACTGATGTCAACGTACCATTTACACCGCTAAGCAGGGCATCCGTCAGCACAACACCTGTGATCGTCTGATTGCCGGTATTGGCAACCACAATCGAGTAACTGATTACATCTCCAACAGCGTTCACAAAACCGTCTGGACCATCACCACCAACATCGGTCACTGTCTTCACAATGGTGTAAGCAGGAAGCTGGTTGATCGGGGTATCGACCTCTGATGTGATCGGCGTTGTGATTTCAGCACTGACCACCGAGGCCACGTTATCGATGTCGCCATCACCACCTCCGTTGCCATCAATGTCCGACTGCTGAACTGTGTAAGTTCCCGTATAGGTGAATGTCTCTCCTACGGCCAGAACACCGTCGGTCGACAACGATTCGACAGGAGTCGTCACCAACGTGCCGTTGGCACCGCTGAGCAACAGATCGCTCATCACTACATTGGTGATACTGAGATTGCCAGTGTTGGCGACGACGATCGAATAGCTGATCACATCGCCAGCAGCATCCACAACACCGTTCGCTCCTTCGCCGCCCACATCAGTCACGGTCTTCACGATGGTGTAAGCAGGAAGCTGGCTGACGGGAGTTTCGGTGCTGGAAACTTGCGGCGTTGTGATTTCAGCACTGACCACCGAAGCCACGTTATCGATGTCACCATCACCACCTCCGTTGTCATCAATGTCAGACTGCTGAACTGTGTAAGTTCCCGTGTAGGTGAA
>Ga0315330_10003712_pt1 | contig 10475 bp, 7 predicted proteins | sample M140m34915metaG_FD_203453 | JGI IMG/M metagenome (GOLD analysis project Ga0315330, IMG submission 203453) | Ammonia-oxidizing marine archaeal communities from Monterey Bay, California, United States - M1 40m 34915 | ecosystem: Environmental > Aquatic > Marine > Intertidal zone | place: USA... | reverse complement strand
CGACGAGCCGGACCGGCTGCGCGAACCGGAGAAATACAAGCGCTGGCAGCGGGAGTGCGAGGAACGCCAGCGCCGCCCCAAGCTCTCGCTGGCCTTCTCGGACGCCGACATCACCAGATACCACACGATTGCCTCGTGAAGCCGCGTCCCCTCTAAAGGGGAGATGATTTGGGCAGCGTGTGACCCCTAGAATTAGAAGCGTTAGTAAGAAATGTCTCAAGGAATAACACTGCTTTCAATCACGCTACGCATACTGCCCTGGGTGTGCGTACTACTGGGCGCGACACTCTTCTTTGTTGGCCTGTCATGGCGAAGCCTGACCGACTCTAACACCGCAAACGGTCCGTTCGTGGGTATCGGAATCGTTCTCGTGGCGCTCGGCCTGGCCGTCAGCTGCGCCACGGACATGCCCAAAGAGCAACAGCCGGACGACGCCACCGAGAAAGACGCGCAACCCGTTAAAAACATGGGTTCGGGTGCGGAGTTCAACCAAGTACGACTGCCATTTGTGACCGTCTCCTAGGCGCTGCTACCGCCACGCCTCGTCCTTTTGCACCAGCTCGCCTCTTCGAAGCTGCGACCGCAGGAACATCAGCCCGAGCAGGGCAAACAGTATCGTTCCAAGTGAAAAGAGGGAGATGATCCACCATATCGAGTTGTCGTAGACCGCCTCGGGGGGTGGCGAAGGCGGTGGGGGAGGGACCAGCGGTGGTGGAGGGGGATGGGGCGAGGGCGGTAAGCTTGGGGGCTGCTTGGGTGGCACGGGGGGTGGCGGTGGGAAGGGCGGGGGTGACGGGGAGGGAGGCGAGGGCAACGGCGAGGGCGGCGGCGGTGAAAAAGGCGGCGGCGAGGTTTGCCACCAGTTGGAGGTCAGCGGCGCAGACGGTGGGCTGCACTGTATGTAGTAGCTTGTCTCGTTCTTTCCAATGGGTGAGGGTTCCAGTAGAAGGGTCTCGCGCCCACTGTACAGTCCGTTTTCCAGCGTCACGCCCGCACAGTTTGCGTGCGCGGCCACCGCGTCGAGCGCCTCCTGCAGCGTCGCAGTGGACACTTCGGGCACACACTTCTTGACCAGATACTGGTTTTCGTGCACCACCAGACACGGGATGCTCAGCATGCTTGTATTCTTTATTACTTGACACGCTACACTGGGAATATCAAAACAACACTAGCGTACGCTCACGCCTCTTCATCACTGGACGACGCGCGCTGCGCCTTCTTGGGGCGACCCCTCGGCCTCTTCTCCTTGGGCTCCTCCCTCCGGCGCTTCTTCGCCTCCCGCCGCTCTTGGGGGGAGGGGGGCTTGGGCATGCCCTCCTGCCAGCCCGGTGGGAGGTCTTGCTTCTTCCGGTAGTACTCGGTGTGGTAGCGGTTCATGGCGTTGAGGCCGGTCATGCACTTGGTCATCTGGTTCTGCACGTACTCGTCGGTCTCGTAATCAGCCTCCGGGTAGAACCATTTTGCAATCTGCGCCTCGCGGGAGTCCCACCCGTCGCCGTGCTCGCCGAGGTCGTCGGTGCCGAGCATGTACTCGAGCATCTCCTCCACGTTGCCGCGGCTAAACTTGTTGGTGGGTGTGCACAGCACGTCGATCGCCCAGTTCGCCTTGTAGTTCGCCTGCTGCTTGCAGTTGGCCTTGTCCTCATCCCAGTACAGGTTGTTCTCCTTCTCGTACATTTCGGCGAGCGTGTCGCGAAATTCATCGCGACTGAGACCCGCGTTCAGGAAGAAGCGGTTTTTATGGAATGCAATGTCCTGCACCTGGATCTTTGTGGCCTTAGTGTGCCCACCCCTGCGACCATCGCCAGGGGCCTTTGCGCGAGACTCGCTCGTAGCATGCCGCTTGGGAGTCTGCTCGAGCTGCTCGAGTTTGGCCTTGAGCTTGTCCACCTCATTCGCGTGCAACAGCTGCTGATTTTTCATCGCCAACGCGTGACCCTCTTCCTTCTGCTTCATCGCCAACGCGTGCCCCTCGTCCTTCTCGCTCAACTGCTTCCGCAGCATGTCGCACATCTCCATGACGAGGTCCTTCTCGCGCGCCACGGCCTGGTACTCAACCTCCGTGCGGGAGTTCTTCACCGTGTCCAACGCGCGGCTGATCCCGGGTGGCAGAGGGCTGCAGCGCGTCTCCCTAGACGACAACTGCTTGTCGCTGTTCTGAGCGGCGCAATCGGGCTTGTGGATCGGGGGGCACAGCGACAAATCCATTTGTGAAGGGCCTTTTGTAACCGACAATGCCGTTTGTGGAGTGTCGATGTTCTGAGCGGCGCAAACCAAGTTGTTCAACGGTGTGGACATCGACAAACGAAAGTGTAGGAGACCTCCGCGGTTACCCCGTGGGTGGGGGGACTTCCAAATATGGAAGTGTGGGGTTGGCGCAGTGAGGGCCCTCAAAAACTTGGATTGTCCAAGTTTTGTTCACCGGGAGTGAACGAGGAGCGCACGCAGGGAGGGCACCAAAACTTGGATAATCCAAGTTTTGTTCACGAGTACACCCCCCTCACAGCGTTCGGGTTTTGGCTCGTACGCGGACTCACAAAACTTGGATAGTCCAAGTTTTGTTCACTGGGCGTGAACGAGGAGCGCACGCAGGGAGGGGTCTAAAACTTGGATAATCCAAGTTTTCGGGGCTGCGCCCACAAGTGCCAAGTTTTGATTTTAAAACTTGGATTATCCATGTTTTCGGGGCTTCGCCCACAAGTGCCAAGTTTTGATTTTAAAACTTGGATTATCCATGTTTTGACACGCAGAGTGAACATTTTATAAATATTCAGCAAACGCTACTGGGGGGCGCGGGCGCGGCCGTGGAGCCGTTGCCGCCGGCGGGCTGGCGAGACGACCTCCGCTTCGGGCAGCTCCTTGAGCAGCGCGAGCACCGCATCTTTCAGGTACGCGCCTCCGGCCTGCTCGTCGTACGGATCGATCGTCGTGAACCACGTGGGCAGCACCTCGAGGAACGCGGCCCTCACGCTACGCTGCGCCGTGTTGTACTGCCCCATGAGCTCAAGGTATCGGGTGGAGCCGTCTGGCCACCGACCACGCTCCACAAAGAAGCTCAGGTAGACGACGAGCGCTCGCATCACGAGGTAGTCGTTCCGTGCGGTGCCGTAGGTGCTCAGGAAGGTGGCCATCATGTTGGTGGCGGTCTCGGCGATCACGAGCTTCGGGTCGTAGACTCCCGCGTAGCTTTCGAGGTACTGCGCGCCAAACTCTTTGAAGAGCGCGGCCTGGAACATGTTGAGGCGGTTCACGGTAAAGGTGTAGCGATTGACGTGCGTTAAGGCATCGAGTCCCTCGCGTATGTCCTGCAAAACCGTGGTCATGACGTCGCCCTGATTGCGGGTCAGCGCCACCCCCGGCACGGGCATCGGCACATCTGGAGTCGGTATCCGGTTGAGCTCGCGAGCGCGTCGCGTGACTTCGCGCCACGGCTCCTCCAGTTGATCCATGGTGATGGGAAAAGCCGGACCCCAGCGATTCGGGCCCCAGAACCTGTTCCGCAGATTGAGCAGGTTTGCCGCCATCCGGAGCTCAAAGTCGCTGCTTTGGTGCACGGCGTCGCCACTCGTGTCCTCCCATGCGTCGAGGGGCCCGCGGATGAACGCGAGGACGTCGTCATCGGGAAGGACAATGCCCTGGTAGCCAGAGGGATAGCCGTTGGGCCGGAGTGTGACGTAGTTGCTCAGGAAGCGAACCGCTTGCGCCTTGAGGTCGGGCTCAAAGCGGCCAAAGGCGTCCAGCAGCTCTTTGAAGACCTCAATCCACAGTTCCTTTGGACCCGTGAAGCTTGCAAAGTACGGCCGACCGACCAACTTGATGATCAGGCCCCGCTGGAGCTTCGCCATGAGGCTCGAGTGGCTCGTTTCGCTCCGCACGGCCAAGTGCCTCAGGATCGCCATCCGCAGGTTGTGCAGTATGTTGTCCACGACCTGCAGCTGGTTGTGATCGAGCACCGTGGCGCCGCTCCTGGGAACCGGCGCGTCGGACACGGGGTCGCGAAACCCGGCGCGGACCACCTCCTGGCCCCACATGTACGCAAACTGCTCCTCCTCGGTGCCATCGGCAGGAAAGCGCTCCCCGAGCCCCTCGTCGTCCACGTGCCCCCAGTCGGCCATGTTGCTGCTCTCCCCCGCGTTGGGGAGCGTCGCGGCCGCGAGATCGTTCATAACTTCAGGCACCTCCGTGTCCGAGAACGAGTCGTCGTGCGCGGGCACGGGCGCTGCCGGCGGGGGCGTGGGCAGCGCCCACCTCGGCGGCGCGGCGGGGTTGTAGTTGGCAAAGCGCAGCAGCTGGTTCACCTCGGGCGGCACGGGGCCGTTGGGGTCGTACTGGTTGTGCAGCTCGTACCAGTCCTCGTACCAGACCGGCGCCTGCGCATCGGGGTACACCAGCTGGCCCCTCTGCGTGTACACGGTCTTGATCGATCGCCAGAGCACGTCCGCGCGGTAGAACTTGTACCGGAGCGTGCCGTCGGAATTGGGCAGGGCCACGCGGAAGACGCTGAAGAACTCGTCGAGCGAGACGGGGTCGCGCGCTGCGCCGCCTTCCTGGTGGATGAGCTGGTCCGCCTCGTTGGGGGTGAGGTTGTAGAAGCCACCTGTCGCGATGCGCAGGCGCGAAAAGTTGGGCAACATTCGGAACCGCGTCGCTCTTACTAACACACGCTACAATTTTTGTTTATGCATTTGTCGCACCGCATTGTTCTGAGCGGCGCATCGGTTCCGCTGTCGGCGCGGGTCGAGCGTTTCGCCAGACGGTCCCGCGCGCTCATCCACGGAGGCCCTCCATCACCATGGCCTGGTATTCGGCCTCGGCGTCGGCACGCCAGTCACCCTCGCTCTCGCCCTCGTCCTCGTCCTCCTCCTCCATCGGCGTGTCGTCGTCATCGAGAGGCAACGGATCAGCCTCTCGGCTCTCGTCCCAAATGTCCATGATATAGTCCAGGGTCCGCTCGATGTCCACGCGCTCTTCTGGGGTCCACGTGCCCTCGGTGTAGCGCCTCGAGACGTAGCGCCAGAAGAACCCGTAGAGCTTCCGGGAGTTGGTCCACATGTCGCCCTCGACTCTGTACTCGTAGTCCGATGCCAGAATGGCGCTGGCCAAGGCCCGGTGGAGTGCTGCGGTGACCCGGACGGGCTTGGCGGCCGCGTCGGCGGTCAGGGGGAGGCGGCCAAACGCTCTCAGGGCCGGGGCCAGGGAGAGGACGAGCGAGAAGAAGCGGATCGCGAGCGAGCGCACCTCCCCCGAGGCGGGCCAGCTGTTATGCGCCACTTGGAACATCGATCGAAGCTCGCGCAGCAGGTCGATGAAGCGGACGTCGTCGCCGGTGTCGAAGAACTGGTGCCCGCCGTAGCGCAGGAGCGTCGTGCCCATCTCGGCGACGCCGGTCATGGTGTTCATGAGCTGCGCCAGCCCGCGCTGCTCGGACTCGTTGAGCGGCCGCGCAAACAACGGATTCCCCGTCATCGTAATTGGCGGCCTCACGAGGGGCGCCGGGATGCGCTGGTCCCAGTAGTAAAAGTGCTTCACGTACTGCGCGGAAAGCCAGGCTCGGTCCATTTCTGCCCTGTACCCCGGCAGGTCGTTCATCTCACTGAGCGCCGCAGTCAGGCGCTGCTGGTAGGTGTCGGCGGTCTGGATCAGGTCCGACCACTGCCGCAGCGTACGCCTGCTCAGTGCCTTGTACATGAACTCCAGCACAATGCCCTTCAGCAACAGAAGCGTCATCACGCCAGAGGTCAGGGTTGGGGTCAGGGTCAGCAGCGCGTACATTTCGCGGGCGGTGGCCTGGTACACCTCGTCGTTGGCGGCGCTGTGGAACTCGGCGAGGTAGTTGGCGTGATCAAAGCCCCCAAGCAGCTGCCGGATGTTGCTGGCCACCATGTTCATGGTTTGCGCGGTCGGAACGTCCAGGAGGAGGTTCACCGATGCGCTGAAGGTCGTCAGGTCGCTCAGCAGGCTGTGGCCCTCCGCTTGGAATGTCTGCATCGCCGCTGGCGCCGACGACGGCACGTTCGCCGCGTACGTCTTGGTGTCGTCCTTGCTCGGGTCGAGCTGCGGCAGGTTCCTGACCCACTGCGGGTAAGGCACGCCCGGCGCGAAGCGGTCGCTGAGCGCCCACCAGTCCTCGCGCCAAAAGTACTGGCGCGAGTCTGGGATCGTCGCCATGGGCGGGTCCTCCTTGTTGGGTCGTCGCACCCACTCCCACAGGCCCTCGGCGTAGTAGAATTTGTCGACCCACTTGTTGTTGCTGTCAAACGCGCGCACGCGGAACGTGGCGTAGTCCGAGTTTCGTCCCTGCCCGACGAGGTACGGGTCCAACGAGATCGGGTCCTGGCCGTTGTTGGCGTTGAGGGCGTTCGCCTCCTGCTGCGTGAGCGCGTAAAACTCGCCTGTGGGGGTCAGGCTAAGCTTGGAAAAGTTGGGCAGCATCGGTGTTCCGAGCGGCGCAAAACACGGCAATTGTGAGACGGGAACCTTACACTCCTACACTCACCGGACATGGGTTATCACACGAGCCGCTGCCGTCGGGGGTCGGGCGTGCCCTCGCCGCGGTTGGTTGTCGGCGCGGCCGACATGTCCCACGGCCCGTCCCACGGCCCGGCGCGGCGGTCGCCCATCAACTGCTCCGACATGTCGTCGTTGGCGTCCTCCACCTGATCCGTGTCGTCGCAGGCAAAGAGCGCCCAGCCGGTCGGATTGTTTGTGTAGAAGTGCGCGACGTATTGGTAAAAGAACGTCATCATCTCGTCTTCGGTGGCCAGGGGGGCGTCCGGGTTGGCCCTGTACCACATGCTCACGCTGAGCCACAGCGTGCGCACCAGGCGCTCGGTCATCAGCGCGTACCGCCACGTTTTTGCGCTCAGCTCCGCCTCCTCAGTGGAATCCCCCGTGCTCAAGAAGTCCGGGTTTGAGTGCTCGGTGCTGACCTTGCGCTGCGCGTAGTTGACAACCCCCCACAGCTTGACGATCTGCCGCCCAAACGGGCACTGCCTGTTCCACGGCGGGTTGCGCTGCCAGTCTTTGAACGTGGACCAGAACGTCCAGAGCTTTGCCATGACCGCCTCGTGCTGCGCGGGTCCGCCGACCGCGTCCAATCCTCCCTCCACAATCGCATCGATGAGGTCGTGGACGAGCTGATTCGCGACTTCGACGAGCCCGCTGACCCACGCGATCTCGCTGTCTCGGTCGACGATGAGCCGCTGGGGCGGCTCGAGCCATTCGTCCTGCACGGCGCCCTGCCACTTCATGTAGTGCAGCACGCGCCGCGCGTCGGCCAGCCGCTGGGAGCGCGTGTCCCGCTCGTAGTCGTGCTGCATCGAGGGGTCGGCGGCGATGGTGGGCAGCGCCATAAGGTGGAGCATGTACTGCTTGACGGCGGCCGAGAATCGGCCCGCCGTCGAGGGGTCCAGGCGACTGCTCACGGTCCACGGCTCGTCTCCCTCGCGGATGATATCGCGCATTGTGTACGTATGCGCAAAGAACGCCAGCAAGCGCAGCACCTGCCCCTTGACTGCGTACGGGTAGGTCGAGTCGGGGTTCGCGATCACGAACATGAGCCACGCTTGCGTGTCCGCCGTCCTGTGGATCACATCTAGCACTTCTGAATGGTATTGCTCGTAGTCCCCGAGCCTGCTGCTCCGGTCGAGTATCCGTGTGACTTGGTTCCCCACGTCGACTAAGCGACGCCGATGCTCGTACTGCGACGGCTCGTTTGCCAAATTGGCGAGATGGTGCAGCTGGCTCAAGTCGTCCCCCGCATCCCACTCCTCATCCATCTGATCCGCGTCTTCCTCCTCCTCCTCCTCCTCCGAGCTCCAGTCCTCCTCCCACTCGTCCTCGGGCTCGGTGTCGGGCCACTCGTCGGCGGGCGCGGTGGTGGGCGACATGCGCGGCAGCTTGGCCACCTTGTCGGGCACGTTGCCACCCGCGTCGTACCGGTTGTGCAGCTCGTACCAGTCCTCGCGCCAGAAGGGGTTGCGCGTCTTCGGGTCAAAGTAGCCCTGCGGACCGTTGGCCTGCGTTCGGAGGTTTTGCCACAGTGCCTCCGCGTCGTAGACCGTGTAGAGGGTCGCGTGTTTGCGGCCGGTGTCCGGGTCTCTGGCCCACACGCGGTAGGTCTCGAAGCACTCGTGGTCGTCGGTAGGCTCGCTGCCGGGCTGGCAACCATGGGCCATGTACTTGGCGCCCATGATCGGCTCGTGGCCATCGCCTGCGTTCAGCTCGTCGGCCTCCGCTTGCGACAGCTGGTAAAACTCCCCCATGGGAACACTCCGCTCCTTGAGGCTCAGATGTGAAAAGTTGGGCAGCATTGCCGCAAAAATGTGTCACTCTACACTTGTACACGCACCGGACACGGTTTATCACACGAGCCGCGGCCGTCGCCGAGGGGGCGAGCTGGGCCCGTCGATGCGCTCGACGTCCTCCTCGGCCCAAAACTCGGAGACTATTTTGAGGATCTCCTCGACGCGCTCGGTGTTGTTGACGTCGTTGGGTGGCCGCTCGTACGCCCGTGAGACGTGGTTCCAGAAAAAGTCGTTCATCTTGTCCACGTTCAGCTCGTCCGGCTGCGCAATGTCCTCGTGGACGGCGGACGCCATTGTCCACACGAGGCGCACCAGCGCCGTCACCACGCGACGAAATTTGTCCTTCCCGGGGAAATTCACGTTGTTCCATAACAGCTTCGCGTGCATGGCGTTGTTCATGGCGACCCACACGTCCACAACGAGGGTGTGGCGCTCAACTGAAATGGGGTAGTCCTCGGTTTGCAGCATCCGCTTGCCAATCTCCTTGATCTCCTTCATCAGGTGGACGTAGCCCAAGCCGCCATCTCGCGCAACATCGCCGCTCAGAATGTATGTGGCGCGAACCCAATCCACAGAAAGGCCCGTGATGCTGTCAAGCAAGGCCACAAGCGCGGCCACCCGCGTCTTGAGCTCGTCGACCACCGCCTGCTGCTCCTGGCTGAGCGGCCGGGACGAGGAGAACGCGAACATCCTGTTGTACTCCGAAAATTGGCCCGCCATCAGGCTGTCGGGAATCCACTCCTGCCACTTGAGGTAGTGGAGCAGCCGCGCGGCTTGGTACAGCCGGTTGTCCTGGTGGTCGATCTCGTACTCGCGCCGCTCCGCCGAAGGCGGGTCTGGGTACGTGCGGTTATTGTTGACGTGCGCTGCGTAGCGACGCACATCGTCGCGGATCCCCCAGCGGCGCACCATGTCGCGGATCTGGTCCTCCTCGAGCACCAAGTAGCTGAGCAGCTTGATGAGGATGCCGTTAACGACCATGTCGTTGGGAGATGTGCGAGCGAGGGCGTTTCTGAAAAAAGTTTCGTTGTCCCCATTCGCCATCAAGTCCTGGAAGGCATTCTGGAAGTCCTGACCACCCTCGTTGCTGCAACTCTCAATGGTGCCGTTCACCGTCCCCCCGAGCTCGTCCCAACGCTCCCGGCTGGGGTAGTCGCGCGCCGCGTCGCACCGCTGTTTCAACTCGTCCATGAACTCGGACGCTTCCTCCGGCCCGTACTCTTCCTCCTCCGACTCGTCCTCCGACTCGCCCTCCGTGTCGTCCCCGGTGCTGTCGTCCAACCGCGACAGTTGCGCCACCTCGGGCGGCACGGGGCCGTTGGGGTCGTACTGGTTGTGCAGCTCGTACCAGTCCTCGCGCCACAGCGGCGTCTGCAGCCCGGGGTACTCCAGCCGGCCATTGGCCGCAAAGGTGGACTGGATCGCCTGCCAGAGCGCCTTGGCGTTGTAGTGCTTGTGCGTCTCCGTCCCGTTGGCGTTGCGCACGGTCACGCGGAAGACGCTCACAAAGTCCTCGAGGGTGACCGGGTCTTGCTCCTGCCGTTGGTTGAGGTCGTCGACCTCGTCGGGGGTGAGGTTGTAAAAGCCGCTCGTGTCCGCGCCCCTTTCAAGCCGCAAAAGTGAAAAATTAGGCAGCATACGCGCCCTTACAATCTTTGTTCCGAGCGGCGGGGTTATCGTTCTGCAACTTGTGTTACGACAATTGTCGCGCCGCTCAGAACATGCCGCCCCCGTACGACATCCTTGAAGAGGAGGCCACCAGGGGCCTGCACACGATTGCGGACGTGTACAACCTGATCCTGGGCGAGGCGATGAAGGGCGAGGACCTCTGCGGCGTGATCTGTAGCGGCCCCGTCAACCTGAGCCACTCGCAGGGCGGTACGTGGGGCCACAACCCTATCCGGTTTTCGGGGCACGAGGAGCGGTGGTACGTGCGATGCGCGCCGCAGGGCAGCATCGGCAAGCCGCTGCTTGCGGGTGAGGTGCGGCAGGTCGCGATCTTGTTGCGCATGGGCGAAACGAGCAAGAATGCCATCGTGACCACGATCAAGCTGTGGAGGCGACCAACAGGCGAGACGCTCCGCGCGCGCATGTCCAACAAGGATATCCGTATGGAGAAGCGCGGAACTTTCACGTACGGTCCGATGGGATTGGCTTTCCACGGCATCA
>Ga0315330_10003705_pt1 | contig 10486 bp, 7 predicted proteins | sample M140m34915metaG_FD_203453 | JGI IMG/M metagenome (GOLD analysis project Ga0315330, IMG submission 203453) | Ammonia-oxidizing marine archaeal communities from Monterey Bay, California, United States - M1 40m 34915 | ecosystem: Environmental > Aquatic > Marine > Intertidal zone | place: USA... | reverse complement strand
TTTACAACGCCTTCGATTTGGCTCACGCGGGCTTCGAAGGCTTCACCGTACATCAGGCCGATGTCCAACCGTCGTCGTGCACGGAACCGAGCAAGCAAATCGATGCCATCCAACATACGGGCTTGAGATTTTTTTCCAAAACCTTTCATTGGTGCGATTTTGTCGGCTTCGGCGGCCTCTTTGAGCGCTGCCACCGAGTCGACCCCGAGTTCTTCATGCATGAGTTTAATCCGCTTCGGGCCAAGACCAGGTATGCCGAGCATCTCGATCAGTCCCTCTGGGGTGGAGGCATGCAGTTCAATCCAATCACTGGGCCAGCGGCCTTCACCGACCACTTGGGTCAATGCCGAACCAAGCCCCTTTCCGATGCCCTTCATTTCGAGAAGCCGGCCTGTGGCGACCAGTTCGCCCAAATCTTCGGTCAACGAACCGAGCATTCGGCTTGCGTTTTGGTAGGATCGAACCCTGAACACATTCGCACCTTGGAGTTCCAAAAGTACGGCAACCTGGTGCAAGGCATTTGCGACCTGATTTCGAGAAAAGTAGGGTGGGCCACTCGGTCGTGGTTTTGGGAGTGAGAAACCGTTGCCTGCCATGGTTCTGCTAAACAGGCGACCCTTGTCAAAGATTGCGTTTGGAAGAATGTGGACTTCACATTGAAGAACTGCGGGCTTGTCCGTTGTCCATGGTCGACCCAGCAACCATCGAACGGTTGGCGGAAGGGCTTTGCGGCCTTTCTGCGATTTTGTTCACCTTCATTGCGACCTTCTCTCGTTCACCTTCGGTTGAACAAATCGTTCAGAACATCATAGCAATCACACTTGTGGCAGCAGCAGGCGTGTTGTGGTGGCTTTCCCTTTCAGGTGGCACGTTGTGGGGTTCAAATTACCTGCCAAAACCGCTCTCTGTGGTTTGCATTGTGCTAGCAATCTCCGCTCGAATGAACATCAAAGGGGAAAATGTTTCCTTCGGGGCAAACCCTCACACCATCGGCAAAGACAAAGGCGAAGAGTGATCAGACGATTTCGCCCTTCGGTTGTGGGCCTTCATCTTCTGCCGTTGAGTTTCCTGCCATGGCTTCCTTAGCCATTTTCTGATCGATGAAAGTCCGCATGTACTCTGGTAACTCGCCGTTGACAAAGATGACATCGTTAATTGCGTCGAGTTTTTTGAGTGAGTAATAGATTTGCATCGCCGTCATTGGGGTTGAGGAGCAACCGTTGCATCCCCCATCCAGTGACAACATAATGTTTCCATCGCTTGTGTCGAGCACAGTCACGACGCCATCGTGTTCATCGAGGATTTCTTGCACCGGCCCAATCTCGGCGAGCACCTCCTCGGCGGTGATGGTCATGTGTCGGCCTCGGGTTTCTCCTCTTTCAACGATTGCTTGTACGTGTGATTCAGAAAAGCCTCGTGGTGAACGCAGAACGGTCTGAAAAAGTACGGAACAAGGTGTTTTACAGGGGGAACCACTTATGAGGGGTTCTTTGGTCGCCGAGGCACAGGTGTTCTATTATGATGGAAAATATACCAATGATTGCCGCAGGTGCAGGTCTCGTGGGACTTGTCATTGCGTTCGTGCTTTACCAACAAGTAAACAAAGTGAAGATCGATAATGACAAAGTCGCTGAAATTACTCAAGAAATCCAAGATGGAGCTATGGCGTTCCTCTTTGCAGAATACAAAGTTCTCAGCGTCTTCGTCGTCGTCGTTGGTGCCGTCCTCGCATGGCTCAATGACATCGAAACAGCGATTGCATTCTTTGCAGGTGCAATTGCATCAGTTCTCGCAGGCTTCTCCGGAATGCGTGCGGCCACATCGGCCAACGGTCGAACCGCAATGGCTGCTAAGAACGACGGACAAGCCGGTGCTCTCGCAGTTTCATACAATGGTGGAGCCGTCATGGGCCTTTCCGTTGGTGGACTTGGGCTTCTCGGAATTTCGCTCATCGCTTTCTGGCTCAGCGCTGGAGAAACCACTGACGGTGTAATGAATCCAGTGAGTGCAGCAGCAGGTTTCGGCATGGGTGCATCTTCTATTGCGCTCTTTGCTCGCGTTGGTGGCGGCATTTACACCAAGGCTGCTGACGTCGGTGCAGACCTCGTTGGTAAGGTTGAAGCAGGTATTCCTGAAGATGACCCACGCAACCCGGGTGTCATTGCAGACAATGTTGGTGACAACGTTGGCGATGTTGCTGGAATGGGTGCTGACATCTTCGAATCCTTCGTCGGATCCATCATTGCAGCCATGATTATTGCAAACGACTTCGATGCGTCAAGCGCTGGCGATTACGTTCTTCTCCCAATTCTTCTTGGATTCATTGGATACACTGCTTCCATCATCGGTGTCTTCTCCATGTCCTTCCTCAAGAACGGGAAAGACCCAGCAGCAGCCTTGCGAAACACCACTTTCATCGCAGCAGCCTTGTTCTGGGCTGGTGGTTACTTTGCAATCAGCCAACCGTCCATCGACGTCGAATACGGCATCATGCACTCAGTTGTTCTCGGAAGCGTCATCGGTATCTTGATCGGCCTTGTCACTGAATACTACACCGGAATTGAACCAGTCTTTGGAATCAAGACCAAGGCAATCCCTCACATTGGTGAAATGTCCAAGACCGGTCCAGCAACAAACGCAATCGCAGGATTGTCTGTTGGAATGATGTCGACATTCATCCCAGTCCTTCTTATCTCTCTTGGTATCCTTGGTGCCAATGAATTTGGCGGCGATCAATACGGGCTTTACTGCATCGCTATGGCCGCAATGGGCATGCTCGGAACAGTCGGTGTCACAATGACTGTTGACGCCTACGGACCTGTTGCAGACAACGCCGGAGGTATCGCAGAAATGTGCGCTCTCGGAGATGATGTTCGTGCAATCACTGACGAACTCGACTCAATCGGAAACACAACCGCTGCTGTCGGCAAGGGATTCGCCATCGGATCTGCTGCTCTAACTGCTCTCGCACTCTTTGCAGCATACACTGCAGCCATCGGTGGGGACAAATTGAACCTCGAACTCACCGAGCCAATGGTCGTCATCGGACTTCTCATCGGTGGAGGACTTCCATTCGTCGTTGCTGCAATGACCATGACTTCAGTCGGTAAGGCTGCAGGTGACATGGTTGTCGAAATCCGCCGTCAATTCAGGGAAATCCCCGGTCTTCTCGAAGGGAAGGAAGGCGTGAAGCCAGATTCCCAAACCTGTGTTGATATTTCAACCAAGGCCGCTCTGCGAGAAATGGTCGGTCCAGGTGTTGTCGCTATCGTGGCGCCAGTCATCGTTGGTTTCGTTCTTGGATTCAACGCTCTCGGTGGTCTTCTTGCCGGTTCCCTCGTTACAGGTGTCCTTATGGCCCTCTTCATGGCAAACGCTGGTGGCGCATGGGACAACGCAAAGAAAGCAATTGAGCAAGGTCACATTGAAGGCGCCAAGAAGGGCGATGACGCTCACGATGCCGCCATCATCGGTGACACTGTCGGCGACCCATTCAAGGACACATCCGGTCCATCGCTTAACATCCTCATCAAGTTGATGTCGATCGTTGCGGTCGTCATGGCTGGAACTGGAAAACTCACTGAAACTGGTCTTCTTTGATACCCTCGACAAGCGTTAGGCTCTTGAAGGCCTCATGGTACGCAAGGGCATGAAGGGCAGCATACGTGCACTCGTCCTTGTGGCGCTCTTCGTCTGCTCGACCACGCTTGCAGGTTGCACAGACGGCACGATGGCTGGCTCATCAGAAGACACTACGACAGAAGCTCAGAAGGCGCTTCCTGAGTGGGAACTCGGCGACCAGTGGCTCTACACCTTCATCACACCTCAGTTTGGTGAAGACAGCGCTCGTTTGGTCGTTGCCGAGATCGATGAAGGTGAGGGCCTGTACCAACTGGGCATCTCTTCCGAGCGGGAAGCGCAACGCCATGCTGTGATCAACCACAATCCGTTTTTGGGGCGTGTGACCATGGATGGTCTTTCAGTGTACGAGAATGGAGAGCCACAACCAGTGTTTTCATTCCCCTGGACGGTGGGCGACACTTGGACGTTCACACTGCTCGGGCAAGAGTGGACAGCAACCACTGATTCAATCACCAATGGCAACGCCCGTGTGACCGCTGTTTCTGCAGAAGGTCACGAACTGAGGTACACTTTCAGCGGCAGCAAAGGCTTCATGGAAACCTTTGTTTGGACAGATGCTGAGGATGTTCGTCAGTTGCGAATGGACCTCAATCTGGCTCGAAGCGGCTACACTGGCGATGTGTACTTTTACCGCGCCCGTGATTTACTTGATTCCCTGTATGAAGAGAACGACCAAGAAGTCTACGATACGTTCCTCGATGAAGGCCATCCCAACGATGGAGATTGGGACACGCTCGTGTGGTACCTCGATGTCGAAATTGCATCGGGAGGGCCAGCCTCGGGATCGCTCACGATGAAAGATCATGCAGGGGCATCTCCACTGACCCGTGCATGGGGCTCAGGCGCAACAGAGAAAGGCGCGATTGGAACCATCCCTTCGAACTCAGGAGAATACTCGCTGACCATCACAGTCCGTGGCCCTGAGTCGTTTATACATCTCCGGGTGGCAGGCGCTCAAGTCTTTGAATACACGCTCTGAGGCGGTACAATGCCTACTTTGGTGATGATGCATGGAATGACTGGCGATGCCAGTATGATGCGTCCTTTTGCCGAAAAGGTCCTCCCAGAAGGATGGACATTGATTGTTCCGGAGGCACGCTACATGCATCCTCGAAGGGGTCGCACCTGGTGGCGCTACGAGAATGAAGATTCAGATGCAACACGACGAATGAACCTCTCGCGAAGGGAACTCATTGATGTTGACTCAAGCCTTTCACAACTCGAGCAATTGATCGCTGAACAGGCACCAATGGGTCCACTCGTCGTTGGTGGCTTCTCACAAGGCGGTGCGATGGCTCAAGAAATGTTACAATTGCCGATGGCAGATCGTATCATTGGTGTTGTGGCAATTGGGACACGATTGGTACGCGGAATGGAATTGGGGCTTCGTTTGTCAGAACTTGATCCGAAGCACCTCTTCTGGATGCATGGTGAGCGAGATGTCCGAGTGTCAATACAGGATGGATGGGCTGTTGCTCACACCTTTGAAGCAGCAGGTTGGGCGCTTGAATTGATTGAGCACAAAAAGGGCCATATGATTCCAATGGAGCACCATGATGCACTCAAGGAGTGGCTCACGGCCTTAGGACAGGTATGACTGCAATTCTGTGAAACCGCCGATGAAGACCGGTTGTTCCTGTCGCAGGTCCAGGATGACTGGGACGGTGCGGTGCCCGGTTGCATCAACAATTTCATGTCGATCGGCTTCGCCCTTGTCGAAATTCAATTCGGTGAATGCAAGCCCTTTTCCATTCAGTAATCGCTTGGCAGCGGTACAGTAGCCGCAGAAGTTACCGGTGTAAAGGAGAAAATCCGTACCTGCTTTTGCTGCGTCATTGAGGACCACGGACTCGCTCATGACTGTCCCAACCGTCGAACCTACTTGAACGCACTTGAACGAACCACAGGGTGCTTAGATTTGCTTGAGTGCATCAATGATTGCAGTTCGTGTTTTTTCCTGCGTCAGTGGGTTGCCTTGGACGATCGTTACGTGCGCGCCGGCTTTGATTGCAATGTTGGCAAGGACTTCCGAGGTGAGGCTTCCCATGCCGTGAGCATCGACGAACGTTGCACTTGACGGTGTGTTTGGAACCTTTCGCGTTCCAGCGTAGCCTGCGCCATCGGTGACCAAAACGACGCATTTCACTTCATTCAATTGAACGAATGTCATTGCTTTCCGCGTCGGAGTAATCGTTCCTTCGAGTCGAACTAAGGGGTCTTCAGCTTGGTTGTCATATGTGACAATCAGCACCCGAGATGAAACCTCGTCCCCTGAAGATACCTCAAATCCAGATTGCTCCACCCAACCTAAGTGCGAGGCGACATCGCCAAAGATTCGCACTCCGCCCATGTTTGGGGCCTGTCATTGTGGCATGAAGTTCTTTTCATCGGGCAACCCCGGGGCCAATACCTCTAAGTGCAAGCAGAAACAAAATACAACTGGTGAATTTATGCTCCACAATGCGAAACGGAAGGATAAAAAGACCACTCCCCTACCTTTTAGCATGGATGGGGAGGCGACTCGCAAGAAATTTGCAGTTTTCTGCTCGCTCGCCTTATTCATTTTCAGTGCGCTTTCGGTTGCCATCCACCCCTCAACCGTTGAATTAGAAGACCCATTCACCTCACTCGAAAGCATTCGAAGCGCGGATACAGATGGCGACAACGTGAGCGACGTCGACGATTCATGTCCAAACGGAGCGACGGGCTGGAATTCTACATCCCTCACCGACCACGATTCAGATGGCTGCCGAGACTCAGATGAGGATCCAGATGACGACAATGACGGAGTTGCCGATGGTAGCGACGATTGTCCTATTGGCGTGCTCGGTTGGACGTCTTCAACATCCACTGATCACGATTCAGATGGGTGCCGGGACACCGCACCAGAAGATGATGATGACGACAATGATTCGGTTACAGATGCCAATGATGATTGCCCGATGGGTGAAATCGGTTGGACCCCGACCTCCTCGACAGACTATGACTCGGATGGGTGCAAAGACGACACCAATGAAGACACTGACGACGATAACGATGGTCAGCCAGATCCCTTTGATGATTGTCAAACGGGTGAACTGAATTGGATTTCCTCAACAGCAACGGATCATGATGACGATGGTTGCCAAGACAGCAGCGAAGATACGGATGATGACAATGATGGGGTCGATGATGGCCTCGATGCTTGCACACCAGGTGACAAAGGCTGGACTTCAAACGCCGGAACAGATTACGACTCAGACGGTTGCCAAGACAGCAGTGAAGACACTGATGACGATGATGACAGCGTTCTCGATAACGTTGATGATTGTGAAACCGGTGATATGAACTGGATTCCATCATCCTCGACAGACTACGACAGCGATGGTTGCCAAGACAGCGGCGAAGATTCCGATGATGACAATGACGGGGTCAACGATGCAAGTGATGCATGCCAAACTGGCGACCTTGGTTGGACCTCGACTCCAACCACTGACAACGACGGCGATGGGTGTCAAGATGCTTCATCTGAAGATGACGATGACGATAACGATGGAATCGCAGACGGTTCCGATGGTTGCTCAGCAGGTGATGTTGGTTGGTCGCCCAGTGGTTCCACTGATTACGATTCAGACGGTTGCCAAGACAGTGGCGAAGACGATGACGATGACAATGATGGCGTTCTTGACGCCGCCGACGTTTGCCAGACTGGCGACTTGGGCTGGACTTCCACACCCTCGACCGATTACGACGGAGATGGTTGCCAGGACAATTCTGAAGATGACGACAAAGACAATGACGGCGTCGATGATGATGATGATGACTGCGCAACAGGAAGTCTGAATTGGATTTCTACCAGCTCAACCGATAACGACGGAGATGGCTGTGAAGACGCTGGCGAGGATGGCGATGATGACAACGATGGCATCCTCGATGGCAGTGACGAATGCCCGGCTGGTGATGTTGGATGGTCACCCAGTTCCACAACGGATTATGACAGCGATGGTTGCCGTGATGTGGGTGAGGATGGCGATGATGACAACGATGGTGTAGCTGATGGCTCTGATTTGTGCGATAAAGGATTGCTCAATTGGGTCTCCAATCCCACCACGGATGTCGACGGTGATGGTTGCAATGATGCAGTGGAAGATTCCGATGATGACAACGACGGGACCTCCGATTCGAGCGATAATTGCCCAGTTGATGCAAATGCAAATCAAAACAACTACGATTTCGATTCTCTTGGGGATGTATGCGATCCAGATGACGACAATGATGGTGTTGACGACGTTGATGACAATTGCGAACAAGGTGCCCAGCAATGGCTTTCATCTGCTTCGAATGATTACGATTCCGACGGATGCCATGACAGCACTGAAGACGACGATGATGACAATGACAACATTAACGACTCCGTAGATGATTGCAAAACTGGTGAACTCAATTGGATCTCAACAGGCCTCACCGACCGTGACCAAGATGGTTGTAAAGACTACTCGAATGAAGACTTGGATGATGACGAAGACGGCATTCTCGACACCGCTGATGATTGCCCTCGTGGTAACATGGGGTGGACGCCTTCGACAAACACAGATTACGACTCTGATGGGTGCCAAGACTCAAGCGAAGACCTTGATGACGACAATGACAACCTTTGCGATGTCGGCGGCAACTCCAGCTACGGTGGTTCACTCGTTCAAGCAGCAAGCACGTGTGACAATGGTTACGCCATCACGTGGGGGAATGGCTGGCGCTACATCGCCCCGGATGAATGCCCAACGGGTAGCATGGGGTGGACAGTCAGTTGGAACACAGACCGAGATGGCGATGGATGCAACGATGCGACCGAGGATGGGGACGATGACAACGATGGGGTCAGCGACTCAAGTGACAATTGTCCTTTCCATCATAACCCAACTCAGGCAGATTATGATTCGGACACTTTAGGCGACCCGTGTGATAATGACGACGACAATGATGGCATTCCTGATGCTGGATTTGACGGAAACTGGACCCTCTCCGACGACAATGACAAATGCAGGTTTGGCGAACTGGGATGGACGTCCAGTATTGCAAATGATCACGATCAAGACGGTTGCCGAGACTCAACCGAAGATGACGATGATGACAACGACGGGTTGCTTGACTCAAATGACGATTGCACCCCGGGCGATATTGGCTGGACCTCAAACTCCACAACCGACTATGACGGTGATGGGTGCCAAGATGCCCTTGAAGACACAGACGATGATAATGATGGCGTGATTGACCTCAATGATAATTGCCCGACTGGACTGAAAGGTTGGACGCCAACGCTCATCAATGATTACGACTCTGACGGCTGCAAAGACGACACAGAGGATGATGATGACGATGATGACGGTGTCCTCGACGATGTCGATGTCTGTGTCAAAGGCGACATTGGTTGGGTTTCCTCGGGAGCCACTGACTATGACAGCGATGGGTGTCAAGATGCTCAAGAAGACCTTGACGATGACAATGACGGCGTTCGTGACACGGACGATGATTGTCGCTTGGGCGAACTCAATTGGACTTCGACCCCCGCGAACGATTACGATTCTGATGGTTGCAGGGATTTGACAGAAGACCTCGACGATGACAATGACCTCATCTTGGATGATGACGATCAATGCATGCCTGGAGACCTTGGGTGGACTTCAAATCTGAGTTCCGATCACGATGCTGACGGCTGTAACGATGCCTCTGAAGACGATGACGACGACAATGATGGTGTGACTGACAACCTCGACGATTGTCCAACCGGCGAAATCGGTTGGATTGCAGTGAACCAAGATGGAGGTGGCATCGTGACCGACTATGACGACGACGGTTGCCGCGATGCAAGTGAGGACTTGGATGATGATAACGACAGAGTCCTCGATCTTGACGACTCCTGTCCGAAAGGCATTGATAACTGGCCCCTCATTCTCTCTCCTTACACTGACCATGACGGCGATGGGTGCCTCGATCAGTTCCATCCCTCATACAACGTAGAAGAAGACCTGGATGACGACGATGACGGCATACTCGATGTTGTCGACCTCTGTCACTACGGCGATGTCAATTGGATTAGCAGCATTATGACGGATCATGATGCGGATGGTTGCCGAGATGAAACTGAGGATGACGACGATGATAATGACACCATCACAGACTCTGAAGACCAATGCCCGCGAGGCGATATTGGCTGGTTGCCGTCCGCAGAGACCGATTTCGACTCCGATGGATGTCAGGATGACATGGAGGACGACGATGATGACAATGACGGCGTGACAGACTATCTCGATTTGTGCAAAAACACAATCCTTGATTGGATTTCCGAAGAAGGGACAGATCACGATTACGATGGGTGCAAGGACGATGTCGAGGACGACGACGACGATAATGACGGCATTCTCGATGACGTTGATGATTGCCCAACCGGTTGGATCGGGTGGCTCTCAAGTCCAGTTGCTGGCCTTGATTATGACCAGGATGGTTGCTATGACCAATACGAAGACGATGATTGGGATAATGATGGCATGCTTAACGGGCAAGACGCTTGTAAAGCAGGTGCTTTGGATTGGACCGCTGGCCCAGCTACGGATTATGACAATGATGGATGCCAAGATTCCACTGAAGATTCAGACGACGACAACGACATGGTCGCCGACATCTTCGATGATTGCAGCAAAGGTCTCATTGGTTGGATTTCATCTGAACTAACAGACCACGATGGCGACGGTTGCAACGATGCCGACGAAGACGAAGACGATGACAATGATACGTTCCCAGATACAGAGGATGTATGCCCCCTTGGGTTTACCAACTGGGAGCCGACCGATATGCTCGATCGTGACCAAGA
>Ga0315330_10003701_pt1 | contig 10494 bp, 6 predicted proteins | sample M140m34915metaG_FD_203453 | JGI IMG/M metagenome (GOLD analysis project Ga0315330, IMG submission 203453) | Ammonia-oxidizing marine archaeal communities from Monterey Bay, California, United States - M1 40m 34915 | ecosystem: Environmental > Aquatic > Marine > Intertidal zone | place: USA... | reverse complement strand
ATCGGCGCTTCCCTCGATGGCCCGTCCCACGCGCGCGGTGAGGCCCACGACGCCGCCCTTGCGGTTACGAATGACGGATATGCGGTGCAGCGTCCTGTTGATGCCGGCGCGGTTATCGCCGCCGACTTCGCCGACGGTGTCCATGGCGCGTTCGATGTCGTCGTAGTCTAACACGTCACCGGTGCCCAGCACCTCGTCGCCGTCCGCGAACCGCGCGATGGGTAGCCTGCCGAGGTCGAGGACGACCTCGAGGAGCTGGAGCTTGCGTGGGTGGGATTCGAGCGCGCCTCGGACCCGCGGCGGGAGCAGGTCGATGAGGGCGTCGAGTTCCGCTTCGTTCGTGAGGGACGCGATGTGTGACGCCTTGGCGGAGACCGGTTTGGGTGCCACATCGTCGTTCTCATCCATGGACTCATCCATCGAGTCCATCGAGTCGGCCTCGAGCGTCGGCGTGGTCACGGACGCGCGGACGGAGACGTCGCGGGCCCGTAACACGCCCGGGAAACCTCCTTTGATTATGAGTTGGCATCTCTGTTGAAGGTGACGTGCCCGTCGGTTCACTCGTCCGTTTCCCGATCCCGCGGCGGTCGTCCCGAGCTTCCGTCCGCGGATCGGCCCTTCATGGGTCACCACGACGCAACGCGCGGCGGCGGATATCGTCGACATCGCGTCCTCGTATGTGACACATCGGGACGCGTCAGCACCGGAAACGAACCTCAGCCACGCGACAGCCTCGGAGATTCGATCACACGCAAACGAACGGAATGCCGTTAAAATCGCACATTTTCCTTCATTCAACCCTAGATTTGCCCAACCAACGCACCACTCATCGCTCGCTCGGGTCACCCACCGGAGGATGCCGACCGAGTCGGCGGCGGCGCCCGAGGGCGCGGATGGGGTCAAGGAGGAGCCCGGCACCGCTCCAGAAACAGACGCCGGGTCGACCGAACCCAAAACGGAGCCCGGGACGTCGGTCTCTCCCTCGATGGAGAACCTGACCGAGGAGCAGAAGCACGAGGCGGAGGCGGCCGAGTACCGGCGGCAGATGCTGGCGTACGAGCAGGAGAAGGCCAAGTACGACGCGGAGATGGCGGTGTACAACAAGAAGGTCAAGGAGGCGCACAAGTTCGTCGCCGAGAAGGTCACCGCGGCGAACAACGTCGCGTGCCGTCCAATGCCCGAGGTGCCCTTCAAAACTTACGACGACGCCATCACCCGGCTCCTGCCCTACCACGTGTTCGAGGCGCCCGACGAGGAAGAGGCGCACCACGGTTTGGTACCGCCGATCATGGAGAAGAAGAAGCGGGAGGACGCGAAAGGTGACGGGAAGAAGGCGAAGGATGGGGCGCAGGACGAAAAGAAGGCGAAGGATGGAGCCCCTGACGACTCTTCGGCGGAGGACACGACCGAGGAGGTGGAGGTGTGCCCGGCGCGGTCCAGGACCCAGGCGTGGTCGGAGCTATGCGCGCAGTACACCAAGGACTTCAAGCGCGAGCTGGACGATAAACGACGGCGGGTGGACGCCTTCGACGCCGGCCTATATGTCACACGCGGGGAGACGGACAAGACGGAGGAGACAAACGGCGGCGAACCCTCAAATACGTCGTTGAGGCCCGAGGAGTGGTACGTGGCGGAGATGTTGGCGTTCGAGGAGACGAAACGGCGGCACCAGAAGCTGCAGGCGGAGGTGCGGCACGCCGAGGCTGAGGTGAGACGGTTCAGGGATGAGCAGCTGGCGAAGCTCGCGGGGACTTCGGGGCCGAGTACTGAAGTGACGGGAGGGCAGGACGACGGTTCGGTGAAACAGGTCTTACCCCCGTCCGACGGTGTGCCCGGCGTGCCCGTCGCGGATCAATCGGGTGCCTTGCCGGGCGAGCCCGTGGCGAAGCGCCTGAAGACTTTGTGACGACACGGTTAGCCTAATTATGATAGCGGCGTTGACGAGCAAGTAAGAGACATTTGGCTTTTCGTCGTTTGGTCGGTTTCGCATTCTCGGTCTCCAAGATTCTCTCCCGGCGTCTCTCGGGCGTTTCGCCAGATTCGCTTTTGCCACCTGGAGATATTTCCCGCGGCGAACAACGCGTCAAAACCGGGTCGCACGCGGCGAGTTGAACGGTTCCGAGCCACTTCGACAAGCGCGTCCGTCCTATCGTCCCCACAACGGAACCCTCGTTCGGTCGAGTCCACCCCACGGGTCACCCGCAGGACGCGTCACGTCCTCCGAGCGGATCTTGTGAGTCGGGGAACTTTCCTTCGATCTTTTGGAAAATTATACAAAGATGGCCTCTTACGCGCTTGTCTCAAGCGGCTCCGCGCGCGGGTCACCGTGGACCCAGACGCTGGCCAGAGGTCGTCGCTCGAAAAGGGCGTCACGTACGAGATACCAGACCACGGTCACCGCGCTCTTCGGCGGGCGCGCGTCCAACCCCGGCGAGGAGGGCCAAGCGGTTGGTACTAAGTGGACGCCGTTTGGCGCCGGTTCTTTGGCCAACAATCCGACGCGGACGGCGAAGGCGACGTTCGCCGATTCCGTCACAGTTCCCCTTCCTCCCGACGAGATGATCGCCGCCCGCAGGCGACGAGTGGCGACACGGAAGAACGCGGGTTCACCCACCTCCAAAGTACCGCCCGTGCGCCTGCTGACGTCCTACGACCAGACGGTATCGACCATCGTCGAGGAGATCAACAGAACCGGAAGTGGGGACAGAGTGGAGTTCAGCGTGTACGTCCTTGAGCCCGGGGAGTCCACGGAACGGGTCCTGGATGCCATGCGCAGGGCGGCGAGACGGGGCGTGCGGGTCGACGCGTCCCTCGACTGTTCCGCGGTGTCGTCGTTCACCAGGTGGTGCGAGGGAACCGCCACCCTGGCGTCGGAGCTGGTGGAGATGGAGAAGAGTTTCCCGGACACCGTGACGTTCACGCCGAGGAAGATACCGACGCACGCCAAGTACGTCATGTGCCACCGCGCGAACTCGGTGTCCACGGCGGTGTTCGGCGGGGTTAATATCGGCGACAGGTTCAAGCCGTGGAGGGATTTCGCGATACGAGCGGAGGGATCAGCGGCGGTTGGAGCGCTGTCCCTGGGCGTCAACGGCAGTCTTCAGACCGTAGACTCCAAGGACACCCAAGGTTCGACGCCCAAGATCGACACCCGAATCGGTAACCCTTATTTTCTACGGAAGAAGCCGAGGACCGTGGCGTCGGCGGTATCGGGCGCCAAGGAAATGTGGAAGGGGAGGTCACTCACGGTGGGCAGCAGGTACAGAAACGCGGGTGCCGACGCGGAGGCGAGACGCGGCGGCGTCGGGTTCTTCACCAACCGACCAAACGGCTGGTCAGTCCTCGCGTGGGCGTTCCCGAGGTTCGCCAGGTTCCCCGGTCGGTTCGACGTCTACCCGGCGTTGATCGACCTGATGGACGACGCACGGTGGGACAGGTACACCGTCGCGGCTGCGTACGTTGACCGGTGCGGCGTCGACGTGCTCACCCCTGCTTTGGCCAGGGGGGCGAAGATGACGCTGGTGATGCCCCGCAACCCGAACGTGTACCACGACGCCAACAGGAAGGCGCTCAAGCGGCTGATGGACACGTACGGTGGTGAGAATGGGCAGGTTCGCGCGTACATGTGCGACGACATGCTCCACGCCAAGGTGTTTTTGGCGGAGAGTTCCACCACGGGCGAGTCCGCGGCTATGATCGGGAGCTGCAACCTGAAACAGCGGAGCTTTGGTCAGTTCGCTGAGCTCAACGCGCTCATCGTGCAGCCAAGTTGCACACGGCAGCTGGAGAAGGAGCTCGCGAAGCTGGTGTCCGAGAGTGAACTTGTTGTCGAGTCGGACATGCGCTTCTCGGAACCCAAAGCCACGATCGAGGAGTGGTTGGGTTGACGGTTTTATTTCTATCTTCTAGAGCTAGCTAGTGCTAAATGTTTCTATGGCCTCACCATCTATAATGCGCGAACAGCACCGTCGCGCCGGTCTCGTGCACCGCCCTGGGCACGCTCAGCATCGGGTTGTTCCGGACGTTCAGCGTCCGCAGCCGCTTCATCCCGCCGAACTCCACCGGCACCTCCAACAACCAGTTCTTGCTCAGCACCAGCTCCCTCAGGTTCACGAGGGCACCAAGCTCCTTGGGCACCTCCTGCAGGTTGGTGTCGTGCAGGTTCAGGTACTCCAGGTTTACCAAACCCCCGAGCTCTTTGGGTATCCCAGTCAGCGTGTGCGCCATGTCACTCAGCGAGAGCCGCGTCAGGCTTTTCATCTGTTCAATCTCCGGCGGTATCGTCTCCACTCGGTTGCCGCTCATGTTCAGTTCCCGAAGCGAACCCTTGAGTTTCGTGGCGAGCTTACCCGGGAACTTGACGATGTAGTTGCGGTACAGACTCAACTTCTCCAGCTTGTCGAGCTGATACACCTCGGGGGGTACGAACACCAGCCTGCACCGCCCGATGGCCAGACTTTTCAGGCTTGACCTAAAGATTTGGCCAAACTCGTTGGGCAGGCCGGAGAGCTCGTTCGCGGTAAGGTCCAACGTCTCCAGCGCGTCCAGCCTTTTGAGGTTCGTCATGGGCACCTCCCTCAGCGTGCGATTGTCCAGGGACAGACCCACCACCCGCTTGACGCCGTCGATTTCCCTAAACTCGACGGAGGTCCACGAGTCCGGTTCGCTCGACGTGCTCGCCCCTGTCCTCTTCTCGTTTCCTCTCATCGGGTCTGTGTCGTCGGCGTCGTCGGGGTAGAAGAGCTGGGGTAGGTACGGCAAACTGAGCTCCTCCCGCATGGCCCGGAGTACCGGGATATCCGGAGAGCCACCCTCCACCTCGCGCTTACGCTTCTTCTTCGACCCCATGGCGCAAGCGCGCGACGTTGTGGCGAAACCATGATGGTTTCCCAGCGAGCAGTCACCCGCACTGTCCTGTCAGTCTGGTAGGTCAGGTCTTGGGTACTGCCGTGTTTTTTGTCTCACTATTTGCTCATACACGATTTGGTTTTTTGAAGTAGTTCGGGACTTCGGGTTTTTCGCTTTTAGACATGACATATTTCTAGACATGATAATTCGGGCGCCTCGGGCCACTGAGCGGCGCGGCGCCAGACGCGCATCGATCCCGCGGGTCCGGTTTCGATCGGAGACGTGTTCTGAAGTCGAAGGCGCCCCAGATGTCGTCCACCCGGCGTGGCGCGGGAAGGTCCACGCGCCGAACGGCGACTGAATCGTCAGCCGATCCGGGCGCGGACCCCGAACCCGCGCACGTGAGCAGACCCGCGCGGGATCTGCCCTCGACGCGGCGAGCCGGTTCGCGCTCCGCGGGCGCGACCCGCTCGGCCGCGACCCGCTCGGCCGCGGCGCCGACGAACGACACGGGTACGACGTCGGTAGAGGCGGCCGCGACTCCCCTGGTGGATAACGCCGCGTCGATCGACGACCGCGGCGCGCGGGATGTGCGCGACCCATCGTTCACCCCCGTTCCGGCGGAGGGTGCCCCGGTGAACGTGGCGGAGGATGGCGAGAAGGACGCTGACGGGCGGCCGATGTACGGAAAGGGTTCCGGGCACCAGATCGGTCGGAGGGTGCACAGCGAGCTGTTCTGCCCTCCCCCGCCGGTGCGCGCGGGTCCGTCCAAGCCCTTACCCGGATCCGCGATGGTGAGCACGGATGTGCCCACGCTCGGGGTCTCGCGCTCGGGCCGCGAGCGACGAAAGAATTCCAAGCTGCAGGATGACAACTGGGGCATCAGCGACAAGGAGCTGTGGGCGAAGAAGGAGGTGGAGGCGATCAAGGCGCAGCGGCAGCGTTTCGCCACCGAGGAGGATACCGAGGATGCCGAGTTTTACGTCGTGCGCACCGAGGACGTGGACCCGGGCGGGAGGCACCTGGTGGGTATCGAGAGCGGACCGTACCCGGACCTCTACGCCGCGGTGATGCAGCTCGACAAGACCCCGGCGTACGGCCCGACGAGCATGTCGAATGAGCTGATACTCCTGTCGAACGACGCGAGGGCGTACCAGGACCACTCGGTGAGCAGCAGGTCCGGCGACGGGTGCCACCGGTTCGTCATCAAAGGCGCCGACAGGAAGAAGGCGGTCGCGCTTCACGGCGCGTGGAGCCTCTCGGACGTGGCGGTGGACGCGGTGAAACACGCCGAGCAGTACGGGCTCGAGTGTTTCGACCTGCAACGGTCGATAGGGGCGGTGACCGACCTATCAGCGTCGAATCCGCCGTTCTTCGGGTCGTTGACCAAGCCCAAGAGTGAACCGAAACGAAAAGGGAAGGACAGGAAAGGTGGTGTCGTGGTCACCATGGACAGCTACCCGCCGGGGTGGTTCCCGCTCGATGCGGTCAAGGTGCACGAGCCCGCGGCCAAGGTGGGGCAAGAGAACGCGGGCGAAACGGGGCAAGAGAACGCCGCCGGTGCTCCGACTAACATTCACCCCGGATCGGAGAAGGAGGGCGCGGGGGGACCGATTCGTACAAGGGACGATCGGGAGAAGGAGGACCTCCTACCGGGTCCGTACACGCCACCCCCGGCTCGGTCCACGTCGGCTGAACCCCCCGGGCCCGACCAGACCAACCCGCTCAATCGGGAGACAAACTCGCCCAACCGGGAGACCAACTTGCCCAACCAGACAAACTTGCTCAACGCGGTGACCATGGCGGTGCCCTCCGACGCGCTCAAGGAGCTGGAGAGACAGGCGGCGGTCGCGGCGGCGGAGGCTGCGAGGATGGAGTGGGAGCTGAGGGAGCGCGAACGGTTAGCGCGTGAGGAGTACGAACGATGGCACGCGCCGCCGCCCCCGCCCGTGGACCCGATGCCGGCGCCGCCGCCGAGGATGCCGAGGCCGCTCGTTCCAGGCCCGCTCATTCCCATCCCGGCGGAGATTTCGGACTTGGTCAGGACGAAGGTTCTGGAGTGTTTTGATTCCAGGGATGACGCCGGGCGCGTCGCCGAGCTGCACCAGATGGGTCAGAAGGTGCTCCAGGACCTGTTCCGGCTCGCCTTTGACAAGACCACAAAGTCGAACAACAACATGTGGCTCAGGAGGAAAATCGCCGGCGCCATGGGGATCAAGGTCGTCGACCCAGGGAACTACCTGGCCACCCAGGAAGAACCCGTCGCCACGAGGAGGTCGAGCAGACAGTCCGTGGATGCGCTCGATGCCGTGAATGCGATCGAGACCGTGAATGCGCCCGATGCCGCGGAGCGTCCAGAGACCGCGGGCCATCCAGAGACGACGGAGGTGCCCGCGGCGGACGAGCCGATGCCGCAGGCGGAGCCGGAGCCGGACGTAGTGGACGAACCTGCACCCGCAAACGTGGAGGCGCGCACCGAGATCGAACCAACCCCGGAGCCCGTGCCGGAACCCGTGGAGGAGGTTGTCCGAGAGGAGGAGGCGCCGGATCCGCCGGCTGAGAAGGAAGAGGACGAAGAGAACGAGGCGGTGGACTCCAAGGCGGCGGAAGAATTCGCAAAGGACGGGGTTCCGTTCGTACCGGGCAAGTACTACGGCGGGTCCATCCACATCCCGCACGATGACGTGTCCAACGCGCGCGCCTCCCTGGAGGAGTACCACTCGTTACGCGGGCAGGTGATGGGAGGCGAGGAGGCGTCGAAGAAAAAGCCGAGCTTGCCGCCGCCGCCGCGCGGTAGGACGCAGTTCCAGCTGGCGACGATCGAGGCTGACTACCACGTGCTGGCGATTCGGTGCGGCGAAGGGGGCGTGGACTCGTTCTCCGTCAGGCTCAACGATCGAGGGTACGTGTACGTCGGAGCCAAGCGGAGGAGGAAATCAAAAAAGTCGCCAACACCCGACGCGGACGGGCAGGAACAGACGAGCGAGAGGGCGGCGGAGCCCGAGGAAGAAAAACCCGACACGGCGTCGCAGTCGTCCGAGGAGGAATCCCTCGGGGAGTTCGAGGTGATCATGAGGTTCCCGACGCTCATCGAGGAGAGCTCGGCGCAGAGCGTGTTCAAGGACGGAGTGTTGTTCGTCGTCGCCAACCCGAGGAGGGCGCACGTCGTTTCGACGTTGTTAGCTTGATTGTGATGAAGCAAATATGCTTAGTACGTAACATCTATGTGTGTTCCCATCTATGTGTGTTCCCCGTACGCCTCGTGATCTCTACCGTCGCCGTACACGGCCCCCATGAACCCATCCGTCCAGATTGTATCCGTCTCGTGTCGAGCCAAAACGCCGGCGTCGTCAAACTCGAAAAAACCGACAACCAACTTTCTCTCAACCGCCCACCGCTTCTCACTCCTCGGTCGCCGGGGACACACCGCGCGGCTCATGAACCCGTCCGTCGCTTTAATTTCCCGCGTCGCCTCACGCACGATGTCTAGAACCTTCGGATACCAGTGTCTGTCGTCGGCGGGCATCAGGTCGTAAGGAATTTCATCCCACCGAAAGATCTCAATCTCGGGGAGACTCTTCCGAGTTTGCCGGGCGCTCGAAACCAGGTTCTTCACGTGATGCATGCTGGCGCGGCTGGCTGATACCGTAAATTCATGTTCGATGACGGGCACGTCTTTCCACCCCTTGAACCGTAGTTTCGCTCGCTCTGAGAGGTGCAGGCCGTCATCGTCATCCGCGCCGCCGACGGGAATCCCGAGTAATTCTCGCAACGAACCGGAAGACTCTCCCCGCAGCGCAGCCTCCCGCGGCGTCTCATCGCCGCGAACCTCCGTGATGAGACCCGTGTATAAACCTTCAAACTCACCTTCTGCGTGTTTAACCAACGCCATCGTTTCATTCTCGCAGTCGACGATCAGAACCTGCGCGAATCGCCCCGGCGTCGGCGTCAGCGCAACCTTCGGGTACCGGTCGAGCATAGCCTCCAGGTTGTCCGCGGCTTTCGTGACGGACTCCGCCATGTGCTCCCCCTGGGTCACGGGCGTGTATTTGGCGCCGTTCACCTTACCTCGCCGCGTGTTAGATCCGCCGACGGGGTTCACGCCGCTCGCCCCCGTCCCCGTGAACCTCGGAAGAGGCGCGACGATCGCCTCCGGGTCGAGGCCGTTAAATCTCACGAGCGAAAACCTCTCGTGGCCGGCGAGTCCCACCCTGTGCGGCGTGGCCCGAAGCCACCCGTTCGTCCATCGCTCCATCATGTCGGCGATGATTATCGTAAACTTGGACCGGTCCTGGTACACCTCCGCGAGCCTCCAGTTCCCCGCCAGATCCTTGAGCTCCAGGCCGGGAGCGGTTTGGTGCAGGATGGTGAAGCACTCAAAGTCCGTGTGCTCGGAAATCCCGACCGCGACGACGTTGCCACCTTTGGACCGCCTCGGGGGCGGGGGCGTCCGCACCCTCTTACCCGCACGTGCATATGGGTCCAGTAGCTCCCCCGCGTGAGCCTTGAACTCGTCTGAATCCGCGCCCGGGTACCTCATGGCCCGCATCGAGCAGTGACTGGTCGGCCCGAAACTCTCAAGGAAAAAACTCGCGAGCTCGTCTCCGGCTGCGAGCTCCACACACTCGGTCTGTTCCCGTGGCTCCGCCGCCGACCTCTGCCCTGCTTCCGTCACACCACGCGCGTGTCCTTTTACCTCCTCCGTATCGTCCATGCAACACACCCTCGCGAGTGCCCGGAAGAGATCCACCGCGACCTCGTCGCATCGATTGTAAAACTCACTCGACGCGTTCCGTAGCCCCGGTGCCTCCGCGGGCCAGTCCACGGGTCCGACGCCCGTAGCACCCTTCGGAATATCGCGCACGGGAAGGTCACGAACCGTGTCGAACGACTCCACCATCGCGGCGGTGTTGGGCTGATACGCATACTCCTCCAACAGCGGCACGTACCTGCGCGATGTATTGAAAGGGTCGGCACGTGAGCATTTCTCATCCATGGGAAAAGCGTCAGGGAACGAAGGCATGGGTTCGCGGGTACGCGTTTGAGTGAGTACTCACCCGCCAGTCTCGCGCTCGTACTGCGTGTGTACGTAACACGTCTTAACATCGAGCGGTAGGGCGAAGAAACTCCTGGCGCGGTCGTAGCACTCGGTAACCAGGGACGAGGGAATGGCAACCTCGGCGTCGAGAGTGAAATAACCCGGGCCGTCTCGGAGGGCGCTGCGAAGGGTCTTGAGGGTCGCGATATCGCCCTCCCGGAGCGCCGCGAGTGAAACGACAGGCGGCTCCGTGGTCAACATATCGCGTCGCGAGCCATCTCTGGTGCCGACGCCCGCACCCCCCGTCCCCATCTCGTCTCGCGTGCGACCGCGACTGGCGGAAAGGAACGTGAAATCCGAGAAGAGCCCCGCGAATCCAACTCAGCAAACCTCATTCTCCTTCACGCGCTTAACATGACCGCGGCGCGTAAACGGAAGCAGCCCGAAGAACCCAAGGCGTGTCTGTTCCCTTCCGGGGACCTCCTGCGCGAGGTGTTCGCCCATCTGCCCGCGTTGGATCTGTGTGTAGCGAGAGGGGTGTGCCGTGAATGGCGAGATGCCGCCTCGGACGAGTCGCTCTGGAAGGAGCACTGCGATGTGTGCTGGTT
>Ga0315330_10003698_pt1 | contig 10499 bp, 7 predicted proteins | sample M140m34915metaG_FD_203453 | JGI IMG/M metagenome (GOLD analysis project Ga0315330, IMG submission 203453) | Ammonia-oxidizing marine archaeal communities from Monterey Bay, California, United States - M1 40m 34915 | ecosystem: Environmental > Aquatic > Marine > Intertidal zone | place: USA... | reverse complement strand
GTTTTGAGCATTATACAGTTGTAATTGAGCTTCTCTTAGCTCAAAAGAACTTGCAATTCCTTCAAAATATTTTGTTTGATTTTTTTGCTGAATTCTATCGGCTAATGCTAAATTTTCTTTATTGGTAAAATAGTTTTCTACAGCTAATTTATACTCATTTTCTGCAGCCTGAACTTCAATAGATATTCGCTCATGTGTTTCGGTTAAATCCTTTTCTGCTTGGGATACAGAGATTTTTGCTTTTTGTGTAAGAGCACTTCTGCGAAGGGAACTAAAAATAGGGATCTGTAGGTTAATTCCAAATAAAGCAGCTCCAAACCACTTTTGTCCTGATTCTGTAAAAGAGAAGGTTTCACTATTCCCTGTGTAGTTTCCATTTAAAAAAGCTGATAACCGTGGAAGCCCTTTAGAGCGCTCGTATTTGTAGAGTAAAGTTTCAGATAGAAGATTATTTTCTGCAATTTTCACATCGATATTGTTACTCAGAGTTAAATTTTTTGGGACCTCCATCTTAAAAAGACTTTCATTAGTTAGTTTTTCTAGAGTATCAGATAGAAACAAAGGAGAACCAGTTGGAAATCCCATTAAGAGTTTTAACATCTTAAGTGTTATTCGTTCCAAGTTTTTTACATATCTCAATTGAGTTTCTACACCAGATAATGTTAGCCGAAGTTGTTCTACACTCTCTTCTTCCTCAAACCCATTCTTAAATAGTTGATCTAATTCTTTTAGATTATCATTGAGATTTTCTTTATTTTTTTCCAAAAACCGAATATTTTCACGAGCTAATAAAACAGAAGAATAAGTGTTTACAATATTCTTTCTTACTTCAATCAGTGTTTTTTCGAAGACATTTTCAGAGATCATCAAAAAAATCTTTGATGCTTCTAAACCAACAATGTAGGATCCATCAAAAATCAGCTGTTGAATAGTAACTCCTCCAGTCATAGTTTGAGGAGTTCCAAATTGTACTTCAGCAAAATCACCTTCATTCCCACCAAAAAACTGTGCTGGAATTAAGGAAGTGGGTAATTCAATAAAATTTTGATAATTGGCATTAGCGCTGACCTGTGGAAGCCCAATTGCTATTGTGCTCCATTGATCTTTATATGCTTTTTTTATCTCCATACTTGCCTTTTGAACGTTTCTGTTATTTTGTTCGCCATAGATTAGTGCTTCTTCTAAAGAAACTGCCTCTGGAAGTATTTGGGCAAAAGTAAATTGCCATCCAAAAATTATGAAGAAAATGAAATTAAATTTCGAGGTCATGTGTCAAGTTCTTTTTTGTAGATGTTTAATTTTTCTACACCTGCTGGTGTACAAATTGCACGTAAGTGATATTCAGAAAAGTTTATTAGCAATTGATCAATTCTATATTCTTCGATTGGGAATAATTGAACATCATTAATTCCTCTAAATCCATTAAAAAATATTCGAGTCACAAAATTAATATTAATTTCTGACCGGAATAGACCCATTTCTATTCCCTTTTTTAAACTCTCGGAAAACATTCCCCCTAGTGTATTAAATTCCATTTGTTGTAGCTTATCATATATACTGCTATAGTATTTCTGAAGCTGATAGGTAGGCGAATTCTTCTCATTAGAGAGGTGTTTTAAAGCTTCCTTTTTAATTTGATACAGCCCTATTATAGGGTCTTTTGAATGTTTAGAAATGTTAAGAATTTTTTCAAAAACATTATTAAAATGCATAAATACACTTGTCTCGACAAGCGTTACTTTTTTTGGGAAATGGGCATAAATTGTTTTTTTGGAGACACCCATTTTTATTGCAATATCATCTATGGTCACACTTTTAAATCCAAATTGAATAAATAAGAGAATCGCTTCATTTATAATATTTTCTTTCATTTTTTATTTAAGTTATCTAATTTCAAAATCAACATTTAATGGAAGTTCTCTTGATGAGTTTCCAATAAAAAAAGTATAAAACCCTTTTTCTAAGATCCATTGATCCTCTTCCTCTGACCAATAGCTTAATTCTGACGTTGGTATTTTCATTTTTACCCTGATTGACTCGCCAGGTTTTAATAATGGGGTTTTTTTAAATGCCTTTAATTCTTTGATGGGGCGATCAACATTAGAATCGGATTTTGAAGAATATAATTGAACCACTTCTTTACCTGGCATATTGCCGATATTAGAAATTTTAATCTCAACATGTATAAGGTTTTTTTCTTTAGTTAAATTCAAATCATTTAATTTAAATTTTGTGTAAGACAACCCATAGCCAAAGGGGTAGGATACATCTAATTTCTCTTTATCAAAATGTCTATATCCCACGTAGATCCCTTCTTCATAAACAGTAAAATCCTTATTTTTTATTTTTTCATTCTCGGGTTTGTCTTTTTTCTGGACACCATAAAGAATATCTTTTAAGCTTATTTCTGCACCATCCATTGGAAAATTTAATGAAGACTTATGATCATTTATATCGTTAGGAAATGTCATAGGCAACTTTCCACTTGGATTTATTTTACCCGTAATAATATCAGTTACTGAGTTACCTCCTTCTTGACCGCCTTGCCATGCTAACAATATAGCATCTGGTAAACTATTCCACGATCTAGTTTCAATAACACCACCTATATTTAAAACTACAATTACTTTTTTGCCCTTGGAGTGATAGATTTCACATATATTTTTTATCATTTCTGTTTCGCTTTTGGAAAGTAGAAAATCATCTTTAATTTTTCTATCAGCTGTTTCACCGCTATTTCTTCCAATCGTAATAATAGCAATATCTGATATTTCAGATGTTTTTTTAATTAATTCAGGAGAATAATTAATATCAAGTGGTTTAGGAGGATTAATCATTGTCTTTAAAAAATTAATAACATCAGTTAGCGATGCACCTCCACTTTGTTCATTCTGCTTAGGACTTTTTAAATTTTGTCTAATGTATTCTTGCTCGGCTATTTCATTGATTTGAAAACCATTTTTTTTAAGAGCTTCATCTAATGATATGGTATAAGCTTCAGCAACATCTCCAGATCCGGTTCCTCCTGATATAAATTCATAAGATGTTGATCCAAAAAGGGCGATATTATTTATATCTTTTAGTGGAAGGGTATTACTGTTTTTAAGTAAAATTATTCCTTCAGACCCAGCTTTTCTTGTAACTAAAGCGTGCTCTTTCAATTTAGGATTATTATCAAAATTATGATTTTTCATCTTTTGTGATTTAAGCACAAGTGTTAAAATACGTTTTACGGACTCATCGATATTTAAAAGAGGCAAACTTCCATCTAAGGCGGACTTTTTAAGATTCTCCCAGTCATTTTTTGTCCCTGGCTCGATTAAATCATTTCCAGATTTAATAATATTAGTACTGTTTCTTCCTCCATACCAATCAGTCATAACTAGCCCCTCAAAACCCCATTTATTTCTTAAAATATCTGTTAAAAGTCTTTTGTTTTCTGCTGCATAAGTACCATTGATTTTGTTATAGGATGTCATTATTGCCCATGGTTGGGATTCTTTTACAATTATTTCAAAGCTTTTCAAATATAGTTCACGAAGTGCTCTTTCTGATACTATTGCATCGTTCCAATTCCTTGACGTTTCTTGATTGTTTACAGCAAAATGTTTTGGCGAGGCTCCTATTCCTTTGGATTCTATTCCATTTATCATTGCCGCACCTATGTGTCCTGTTAAAAAAGGATCCTCGGAGTAATATTCAAAATTTCTTCCACATAGAGGATGTCTGTGAAGATTAACCCCGGGGCCAAGAACTAAATCAACACCATAGCTTTTAGCCTCACTGCCAATTGAAACCCCAACATTTTTTACTAATTCAGTATTCCAAGTTGAAGCCAATAATGATCCAATCGGGAATGCAGTATTATAATATCTTTTATCGCTACTTTCTCTTTTAGATATTAATCTAAGCCCTGCCGGGCCATCAGCAAAATATATCTCAGGTAAACCTAGTCTTGGAGTAGGAACAATTGTACCTGCAGCTCCTGGGACCCCCTTTGGATTAGATCCAAAAGCCGACCCCATACCAGAACCCTTTAAAAGATGAATTTTTTCTTCTAAAGTCATTTTATTTATAAGATCCTCTACACGATCTTGAATTTTATTTCTAGAGTCTTCATAGGGGTCTAACTTTTCATTACCGTTTCTATCTATAAACGAATATCCATCAATTTTTAACTCCTTCAATTCCTCATTTATTATTTTACCTTCAAAAGAAAGGAGGTTATTATTAAGGTACCATAAACCCGAGCCCAAGAGAATAAATATCAGGAGTATACTGACGAAAATAATTTTTACTAATAATTTTAAATATTTTATCATAATAAAACGAAAACAATACAAAAATAATAAAAAGAAACTTTAAATACAACAAAAGTTTCTAAAGTTTCTTAATGATGATTTAATTTATAAAATCTTATTTTTGAAAAAAATATATGATGACGCTTAAAGCTTATAAGCAAACTTTTGAAAGTGCCTTAAAGAATAGCATTTCAATCTCGACACCAAAAAATTTGTATTCTCCAATTAATTATCTATTGAGTCTTGGGGGAAAACGACTGCGTCCAATTCTTACCCTTATGTCAGCAGATATTTTTGGAAATAATCATAGTAAGGCTATAGATGCAGCATTAGCTGTTGAGATTTTTCATAATTTCACTTTAATGCACGACGATATTATGGACTCTGCTCCTCTAAGAAGAGGAAAAGCCACTGTCCATAATAAATGGGATGTTAATGCGGGGATTCTTTCTGGGGATGCAATGATGATTGAAGCTTATAGAGCATTAGAAAACTACTCGGATCCTCTTTATGGAAAACTTAATCGTTTGTTTAGTAAAACAGCAATTGAAGTTTGCAAAGGCCAACAATATGATTTAGATTTTGAAACTCAATCTGAAGTAAGTCAGGATGAATATTTGGAAATGATTAGGTTAAAAACAGCCGTTTTAGTTGGTTGTTCAATTAAAATGGGAGCTATAATTGGAGGAGCGAATGAGATAGATTCAAAATATTTATATGATTTTGGAGTCCAACTTGGGATTGCCTTTCAGATTCAGGATGATTATTTAGATGCTTATGGAAAATTGGAATCTTTTGGGAAGCAATCCTCTGGGGATATAATTGAAAATAAAAAAACAATACTTTATCATCAAGCGATGAAAAATGGTTCTTCTGAAGAAAGAAAAGCACTTAAAAACTGGTTTTCATATGATACAACAGAAATAAATCAAGATGAAAAAATAAAGGCTGTTAAGAATCTCTTTGACAAAACAGGTGCTTCTATAACAAGTCAAGATTTAGTTATTAAGTATACTCAATCAGCTTTTAAAAAACTCGATAGACTCGATATATCAAATAATAATAAGACTCTTTTTAAAACTTTTGGAACAAATTTGATGGAAAGAAAATTTTAAAATAATCTTTTAAAGAGAGCCTTTAAAAACCAAATTTTCTGAATAAAAGAGAAGGATAAAAGGATTTTAAATTCTTCAATAAAATTTGTTTTTTCGTCTAAAAACCTAAAAATCCTCACAGGAGAATTATTTTTAAACATACTTGAAAAGAGCTCACTTCCATTTGCATTATATTGCTTTAATACATCTAGAAAGAGCAAATCATAAAAGCGAAAACGGGTTCTAATATTAAAATTATTAAGATTATCACCTGTTTTTAAAAATGGAATCAAAAGTTCAATATTTCGCCGAGTATTCATAAAGGTAAAGCCAGTAGTTGATTTGGTCCATCCACCAGCAGTTCCAATATAAAGTAAACTCTGAGTATTTGATTGTTCAAAAGGAAAACATGTCATTGGAATATTACCCTGCTCTTTTTCTTTAATTTCATACTCTGTAATACCTTTTGAATTTAAATAATCAACAATTCCAGTTTCATAAGCATCAAATTCCAATAGATTTTCAGAAAAAAGAGTGTACTCAACTAGAGCATTATTTTTATCAATAGGAAGGAGATATAAAAATCGAGTTTCCTGAAGTTGAGGAATATCAAAATCCATAAAAAGGATTTTACGAGGATCAAATGAGGGTTTTTTTGTTTTAATAAACCAACCAACAAAATGCTGATGTAAAACAGGATACCTTTTTTGGTTCATCATAGCTTTTGGGTCAAAAAGGCTATTAAACACTTTTTTGGACTGAAATTTCCCTTCTGATGTTATAATTTCTGTTAGATTTTCTTTAGAGATAATATTTTTAACTTCTGCTTGCAAAAAAGTAGTGTTTTTGGCTGTACTATATTTATTGAGAATGTCTTGATAAATTACAGCAGAACGGAGCATTTTATATTGAAATGGATCCAAATCAAAATCAAAATTTAAACCTTGAGAGCAAAATTGTGCTTTACTCCATTTTTTTGTTACCATTGAGTCGAAGGTCCCATCCAGACCTTCCCAATAGCACCATGTCCTATCATTTTTATTTTTTATTTCTTTTTCAATAATCAATATTGATCGATTTTCAAAGAAAGCGTCTTCTCTTAGTGCTTGTAGCAATAATAGTCCTGAAGCACCACCTCCACAAATAATAAAATCAAAATAGTTTTGTCTCATAGCTGAATTGTAAAAGTAACGAAAAGGCATTTAGATGCTAAAAAATTCCATTAAACTCTTTATTTTCGCAAAAAATAATTTTTTGAAGACCATACTTGAATTTTTCAGAAATACAGATCCGGTATTAGGAGCTTTTTATGCTACATTATTTACCTGGGGTCTAACTGCTCTAGGAGCATCATTAGTTTTTTTTGTAAAAAGTATGAACCGAGCACTTTTAGACGGCCTTTTGGGCTTTACTGGGGGAGTCATGGTAGCTGCAAGTTTTTGGAGTTTATTAGCTCCAGGAATTGAAATGAGTCCTGGCGAAGGGTTTTTTAAAGTTATCCCTGCTGCTGTGGGCTTTGGATTAGGAGCCCTTTTTATCTTTAGTCTAGACAAAATATTACCCCATATTCATATTAATTTCAAGGAATCAGAGGGTATAAAAACTCCCTGGCATCGCACAACTTTATTGGTTTTAGCTATTACGCTGCATAATATTCCAGAGGGTCTGGCAGTAGGAGTTCTATTTGGGGGTGTAGCTGCTGGTATTCCTGAAGCTTCAATTTCAGGCGCAGTAGCATTAGCTATCGGAATTGGAATTCAAAACTTTCCAGAAGGAATAGCTGTATCAATGCCAATGCGAAGACAAGGTATCTCACGCTTTAAAAGTTTTTGGTACGGTCAACTTTCTGCTATAGTAGAACCAGTTGCTGCTGTTGTAGGTGCACTAGCGGTAACCTTTTTTACTCCGATACTCCCCTATGCTTTAGCATTTGCAGCGGGAGCGATGATTTTTGTAGTTGTTGAAGAAGTTATTCCCGAAACTCAACAAGATAGTTACACAGATATTGCTACACTTGGTTTTATTGGTGGTTTTATAGTAATGATGACTTTAGATGTTGCCCTTGGATAATTTTAAGTAAATGATTGCCAACCTTGAGCTGAAAGTTCTATTTGGTGTCCCAACCCAGTAATCAACTGACACCCATCCTTTAGATCACAGGCATGACCGATTACTGAAAGAAAGGGATGATTCTTGATTTTTTCAAAATCCTTTTGATTAATAGTGAATAGTAATTCATAATCCTCGCCTCCATTAAGTGCAGAAGTAGTAGAATTTAATTTAAATTCCTCACTTGTCATACTTACTTCTGGGTCAATTGGTATTTTTTCTTCAAAAAGATGAAAGCCTACTTCAGAGGCTTTGGATAAATGTAAAATTTCAGAAGATAAACCATCACTTATGTCAATCATGGAAGTTGGAATGATTTCAAGTTCGTCAAGCAATTCAATGACATCTTTTCGAGCTTCTGGTTTTAGTTGTCTTTCAATACAGTAGGTGTATTTACTTAAATCAGGCTGAGTATTTGGATTTACTTTAAAAACAGCTTTTTCACGCTCCAGTATTTGAAGTCCAGTGTAAGCTGCTCCAAGATCTCCACTAACAACGAGTAAATCATTTTCTTTTGCTCCGTTGCGCTTCACAATTTTCTTTTTAGATGTGCTTCCTAAAACTGATATAGAAATTATTAATCCAGTAACACTACTCGAGGTATCTCCTCCTACAAGATCTATTTTATAATTTTTACACGCTAAATTAATTCCCTTGTAGAGCTCCTCAATAGCCTCTAAAGTGAAACGATTTGAAATCGCAACAGAAACAGTGATTTGCTTTGGAATCGAGTTCATAGCATAAATGTCTGAAATGTTCACTACAACTGCTTTATATCCCAGGTGTTTGAGAGGCATATAAGTTAAATCAAAATGAATACCTTCGATAAGCAAGTCTGTACTGATCAATGTAGGGTCCTTACCATGATCCAATACCGCAGCATCATCCCCAATACCATGTTGACTTGACTCATTTTCAATAGTAAAACCTTTTGTTATATGATCAATTAAAGCAAACTCACCAAGATTTTTTATAGGTGTTTTTGAAGGATTCTTGTTTTCTAACATTAAGCAAAAGTACGTATTGATTAGGAATCTTGAGCCATACTAATCTTCATTAAATTGTTTAATTTTAAACGTATGAAAAAAAGTTTTCTTTTTATAGTCATTCTTGTTTTAGCCTGTAGTAAAGAGTCTCCTGAGCCTCCTCAAATTATTGATCAAACTCCTCTTTCTGAACCAATATTTCCTCCTGTAACATCAGATTTGTCAGGATTCCCTTGTGTTGATGGTAAGGCAGGAATTTATCCCTGTTTAGGGTATGACTTACTTTCAAAAATTTCCTTGGAAACTTTTGGAAGCGAAGCTTCTAATGATAATTGGGGCTGGACGGATCCTGAAACCACAAAAGAATATGTGCTCTCGGGTCTTGATGATGGGACAGCTTTTATAGATATTACTGACCCAGAAAATCCAATTTTTTTGGGAAAACTCCCAACTGCAACATCAACAAGCTCTTGGCGTGATATCAAAGTTTATCAAAATTACGCTTTTATTGTCAGTGAGGCACCGGATCATGGTTTACAGGTATTTGACTTAACCCAATTAAGATCAGTCATTGAGCCTCAAACTTTTCTTGCAGACGCAAGACTGACAGATTTTGGCAATGCCCATAACATATGGATCAATCAAGAGAGTGGCTATGCCTATGTTTTTGGCACTAAATTATATGAGGGAGGCCCACTTTTTATAAATGTCAATGACCCCTTAGATCCTAAGGTTGAGGGAGGCTATTCTACGGATTCATATACACATGACGGACAAATAGTTATATACGATGGACCAGACTTAGTATTTAAAGGGCGAGAAATTCTTTTTGGGAGCAATAGTGATGGTGGAGAGAATAATCAGATAATAATTATAGATGTGACTGAAAAGTCAAGGCCTGTTAAAATTAGTAATATAAATTATTCTTTCAGCGGATATGCTCATCAAGGAATTCTTACTGAAGATCAAAAATATTTTTTCCTTGGAGATGAATTGGATGAGTTACAATATGGATCACCGACTCATACTCGTGTATTTGACTTAAGCAGTCTTTCGAATCCGAAATCACATATAAGTTATTTTGGAGGAGTAAATGCAATTGATCACAATGGCTATGTGGTGGGGAATAAGTTTTATCTTGCAAGTTATACTGCTGGTTTAAGAGTATTAGATATTAGTAAAGTTGAAAATAAAAATTTAACAGAAATCGGTTTTTTCGACACATATCCCTCTAATAATTATCCAAAGTTTAATGGAGTTTGGAATGTTTATCCCTTTTTTAAAAGTGGAATTATAGCAATAAACGACATTGATTCGGGTTTATTTTTAGTTAAGGCCTCAGATAAAGATGAATAAATATCAAATTCTTTTTTTACTTTTTATTTTCTTTAGTTGTACTCCAATAACTGAAACTAATTGGTCATTTTTACCTCCAGTGCTGAATAGTTGGGAGTCTATTCAAATCTATGGAGGTAGCGAAGAAGATATCGCTAATGCTGTCATTAATACACATGATGGTGGTTTTGCGGTAGTTGGAAACACGGAAAGTACCGATGGTGATTTCTCAATTAAAACTCGCCAGGGGAGTGATATTTTTTTAATGAAATTTAATTCTGAAAAAAACCTTCAATGGGTAAAAACTTACGGAGGATCAAAGGACGATAGAGGACATGGCATAGTTCAGCTTTCTGATAAGGGCTATGCTTTAGTTGGATATAGTAAAAGTAGTGATGGTGATGCTACAGTAAATAAGGGGCAGCATGATAATTGGATTATTAGAACAGATGAGAATGGTGTTATTATTTGGGAGAAAAGCTTTGGATTTTTAGGCCATGATCATGCATATAATATTTTAGCAACTTTTGATGGAGGTTTATTCTTTAATGGCTTTTTAGATATATCAGCCTCTAGTGGAAAAGCGATTAATAAAAATTCCGCTCGACACGGGGCCGGAGAGTTTTGGACTCACAAAATTGATTTACAAGGAAATATAGAATGGCAAAGGTATT